>JGI20163J26743_11538435_pt1 | contig 24413 bp, 15 predicted proteins | sample TergutCu122P1_FD_26743 | JGI IMG/M metagenome (IMG submission 26743) | reverse complement strand
GCCGTTCGTATTCTTCCAACAAGGTGCCATATCGTTGCAAAACAGCCGGGTCGGCATTTCCCTCGATTTTTTTCATGGCATCGTGAATGGCCATAACCTCGTGAAAAGAGGAGTAGAGAATCTGCTCTACCGTTTCCTCGTCTCCAAAGGTGGGAATCTGCGCCAAAACTTCAATTTTTTTGCCGGAAGCTTTTGCGATGGCTCCACTTTCATAAAATTCATCTTCGGCAATAACCCGAAATAAAGTTGTTTTCCCGGCACCGTTCTTACCCAGCAAGCCTATTTTTTCGCCGTGATATACTTCAAAGGTCATCCCTTTAAGAACATGGTGCGAGCCATAATATTTGTTTAGTCCATTTACTGCGATAACAATCATGATAAAATTCTCCTGTCTTCGTAATTGAGATAGTTTTCTGTCTCAACTCCTTGAACCAATGAGCAATTGCGAGTGTTCAAAGAGGTTACTTGTGACGTTGCTCTGTACATAAAAACACCCTAGGCAGACGGTTTCATCTACCTAGGGCATAGTGTGCCAGAGACAGGCGCACTTTACAAAGAAGCGTATCTTACAATGCTCTATGAGGCGTTCGGCAGACAAAACAATCTTTTCCGTAAAAAAGGACAGACTTCCCCCTTGTCATAACTAAGCCATGCGCAAGAGGGTGATTTGCTACCGCCAAAAGGGCAGGGTAAATCAGATCACTCTCGGGGAAATGTGTTATCGCATTTTTAAAATAAGATTGCTTCAAACCGTTCACCTCCTCTTCAATTTCAATGATATGAATGTATGACCTAAAGTCTGAGAGCATCATATCATGGTTAAGGGAGAATTACAACAGCTAAAAAGAGAAAACTTGCAGTGATAGCGAAAACGACGTCGTGAAAGATATCTTTACGATACAGAAGCATTGCCATTAGACGCAAACTGTGCTAGAATAGGGTAACAAAAATTGGATGGTATATGATGAGTAAAGAAAAAAAGAATGTGTTGATTTTGTCTACAATCAGTGGATTTTTATGCAAATTCGAGCGGGGAAATGTGCGTTTGTTACAAGAGTATGGCTACCATGTGCATTATGCAGCTAACATGAATGAGCCACATTATTTTTTTGACCCCACAGAATTGGCAGAATTGAATATTACATCACACCATGTCGAAATTGCTCGTTCTCCTTGGTTATTCCGCATGAATCTGGGAGCATATAGGCGCATAAAGCAAGTAGTACGCGACCATAACATCCAGATGATTCATTGTCATACGGCGGTGGGGGGGGTAATTGGGCGTTTACTGCGAATTAATTTTTGGAATCGGATTAAGATTATTTACACCACCCACGGGTTTCATTTTCATGAGGGAGCTCCCTTACAAAGAAGAATTGTATACCAATGGATAGAAAAATTGTTAGCGAGATTTACAGATGCGTTAATTACCATAAATCAAGAAGATTATAATAGAGCAAGTGGATTCAAACTTCGCCGGGGAGGAAGGTACTACCTGATCCCCGGGGTAGGGCTGAATTTGGAGGAATTTCAGCCTTGTTCACAGGAAGAAAGGGAGAAAAGCCGCCTGGCTGAAGGAATCTCTAAAGAGGTTTTTCATTTGTCTACGGTAGGGGAACTTAATGCCAACAAAAACCATAGAGTTGTGCTGGAAGCATTGCAGAGGATGAAGCAAGAAGATCCTAATCTGGCCGAGAAAATACGTTATAGCATCTGGGGCGATGGTTTTTTGAAAGAGGATTTAGCAGAAGAAATTAGAATTCGTGAACTAGAAGATGTCGTTTCTATGAAAGGGTATAGTGTCGATGCGCGGAGCTCTTTGAGTGGAGTAGATGCTTTTGTCTTCCCCTCCAAACGCGAAGGGCTGGGCATGGTGGCGTTAGAGGCGCTGGCTATGGGGATTCCGGTGATTACCAGTAACAACCGAGGAACCAGAGAATATATGGAGGATAAGAAAAATGGATACATGTGTCATGAAAATAAGGCTTATGCATATATTGCCGGAATTAACTGGTTGAGAAACTTAGATTCGAAAGAGCGACAGGAAATAGAAGAGCAGTGCCGCAAAAGTGTGCATCCTTTTTGTCAATGCAAAACTAATCAGATGATGCATAAGATTTATGGAGATATCAGTGAGATAGAAAAGGTATGGGACAAAGGCGCTTGTATTTGCGAGAAGTTGTTAGAAGAATATGCGATTCCACCAAGAATGTATGCAAGTTAGCACAGCACCACTAGGCTTATTATCGACAATGTTGCCGGGTGGAAACAAAGATAAGTAAGTGGATAGGGGATTTGCGAGAGTATCCGAGAATGCGCAAGGTTACAAAGGGGGAATATCGTGAGAGGCGGAATGGTAAGCGTGATTATGGGGGTGTACAATCCCCAAGTTGACCAGTTACAAAAGGCAGTGCGCTCGATTATTCAACAGACATATCTAAACTGGGAGTTGTTGATTTATGATGATGGTTCCGATTTTGTGTACAAGGAAGAGATTGCGAAGTTAGCTAATTTAGATCCTCGTATTGTTTGCTATCGGGGGGAATCTAATCAAGGACTGGCTAATGCACTAAACGAGTGTATTCGTCGAGCTAGGGGTAAATATATCGCCAGAATGGATGGGGATGACATCTCCCACAAGGAACGTTTGGATAAGCAGATTGATTTTCTGGAGCACCATCGGGAGTTTGATTGGGTTGGCACAGCGGTGTACTTGTTTGCCGGAAATTCCTTTTGGGGAACCAGAAAAATGCCGGCTAAGCCTCAGGCTAAAGATTTCTTGCGATATTCACCCTATATCCATCCTACCGTTGTTTTTCGCAAGGAACTGTTAGAAGCCTGTCAAGGTTACGCGGTTTCCAAAAGAACGAGAAGATGCGAGGATTATGAACTGTTTATGCGTTTACACAGTCAAGGTTATTGTGGCTATAATCTAGACGAATACCTATTCGCTTACCGCGAGGACGATGCTTCGTACACTCGGCAAACCCGGCAGAGTCGTTATGATGAAATGCAGATTCGATATAGGGGATTTAAGAAGTTGGAAATATTGAGACTAACCACCATCCCTTATCTTGTGCGCCCTTTGATTGGCGGTCTGATTCCACGTAGGTGGAGCCGTAGAGGCATGAGACGGTAAATGAGATATAGTTGAATCTTTGGCGATTGATGATAAGAATATTAACGGGAAAACAGACATAAGTACAGACTGAAAGATAGGCAGGTAATCGCAGGCAATTATGAAGTGTCGCACTATTGAGATACAACGTAAAATGCATCGTGATAGGAAATGAGGAACCCTTGTGGAAAGAATAGAGCTATATCAGAAATACTTAACTAAAAACAAGGAATTATCTTTTCCCCTTCGGCAGATAGATTTATCCTTGGTGGATGTTCAAGAAGCAACCACTTGGTGTGTCTTGGCACCGGTATTGCATACCTTTGTCATATGGACGCTACAGCAAGCTTTATTCAAAAAAGTGGAGCGTCTTTATTTCTTGGCCCGTGATGGGTATCTAATGTTCAAAATAGCTGAAAAAATCAAAGAGCAATTGGACCTTCCCATTGAATGTCACTACTTATACTGCTCCCGCTATTCTTTGCGTACTCCTTTGTTTCACCTCGATATAGATGAAACACTGGACTATATCTGCCGTAACAGCATCAGGATCAATCTGGAAACTATTTTAAAGCGTACCGGCTTAAAACGAAGTAAGCGGGTAGAAATTATTCAAGAATTAGGGCTAGATGGATTACCGGAGGAAGAAATTCCTTATGCCGGATTAAAGGAAATTAGAGAGCGCTTACGAAAATCGAAGCTCTTTTATCAGTATGTTACCGATAATTCAAAGCAGTTGTTACCTGCTTTTGAAGGCTATTTAAGGCAAGAAGGGTTGTTAGATGGGGGAAAATATGCTATAGTAGATAGTGGGTGGACAGGCTCGACCCAAAAGACATTAAACCAAGCCCTTACTTTTTTGGGGGCAAAAGATAAGGTAAGAGGATATTATTTTGGGTTGTATACCCTTCCTCCAAAAGAGGATCAAAAGGAGTATCATGCATATTACTTCTGTCCGGATCAGAATCTGAAAGAAAAAATATACTTTAGTAATTCTTTGTTTGAGGCAGTTTTTTCGGCGCCTCATGGGATGACACTAGGGTATCATTTTTTTGCGGGGAAGTCGAAGCCGTTCTTCTTGAACCCAGATGAAGATAGTTTGGCGTTTTCTATGAAGACGGAGCAGATTTTGTCGCAGTACACAAAACTACTTCTGGATGGAACGGACAGGTTAATGGGACTAGACACAAAGGCGGCGAAGAATACTATATATCAACTCTTAAAGTTATTTATGTCAAACCCGACCAAGGAGGAAGTGGTTTGTTTTGGCAATATTCTCTTTTGTGATGATGTGTTCGAAGATGCCAAACAACCTGTTGCGGTTAAACTCACCGAAGCGGAATTGGCGAATCATAAGTTGGCACCTAAGATTATGACGATGCTTGGGCTAAAGCGTGGGAAGATCAAAGAAAGTGGATGGTATGAAGGTAGTGTAAGAAAACATCACAAATATCGGGAGTATCTGAAACAGTATGCGGCGTATAAAGGGTTACTTTATCTAAGAACAGCAGTAAGGTGGAAATTAGCGAAATGGGTGAGAATACACTAGCACAATATAGATTTGTAATCAAAGAACTGGTGATGCGAGAGTTTAAACGAAAATATAGTCGTTCTTTTTTGGGAGTCATTTGGAGTGTCTTAAATCCCTTGTTAACGATGGGGGTAATCTCGCTTTTTTTCACCCAATTATTGGGCCGCGATACACCAAATTTTCCGGTATATGTGTTGACGGGACTTTTGATTTTTCAATTATTTACCGGCGCAACAAATTCGGCGATGACTACTTTAGTAGACAGCAAAGCAATGCTGATAAAAGTGAAGTTTCCTTTGGAAATCTTTGTGGTGGCTAAAATTTGTTCGGCAATTGTTGACTTTGGATTTTCGTTTGTTGCTTACGTGGTAATACTCCTTGTGTTTCGCATCCCGCCTACCGGATATATGCTCTTTTATCCGGTGATTTTGTTGTGTGTGATACTGTTTGTGCTGGGAACATCATGTGTACTGTCGGTGGCTTATGTGTATTTTGGTGATATTAAGCATTTATGGTCAGTGGTGACGATGATGATTATGTGGGCATCGGCGGTTTTTTGGTCGATTGATGTACTGGAAGGAGCGCCGGCATTTATTGCCCGAGCGAACCCAATTTTTAATTTTATCAATTCAGCCAGGCAGGTGATGTTATGGCAACAACTCCCTAGCTTTTGGCAGAATCTGCAGATGGTGGCATGGAGTGTAGGAGTATTTGTGATAGGTTTAAAGATATTCAGAAAAAATAAAGTAAAAATCTTAACAAAGCTTTAAGGAGCAGATGTGATGAAAAGAAAAGGAGTGGCGCGGTGGGTAGGAAGACTAAAAGTCACCTTTTATTCGATTCCGGTAATACAGATATGGATGCCGGTATATGTTAGAGCGGTGAGCGTTGATTCAGAGGCGACGGTGATTCATGTAGGCGGCGGTGCCGGCGGAGCGTTTCGTAATCAAGTGATTTTTGTTGTGGTCCTATTGTCGTTGATTTTGCTATTGTGCTATTTGGTCTATACAAAAATTAAAATTGTTAAAAAGCGTAGATGGGAAGAACGAATCGTCCGAAACAAAGCGCTAAAAAGGAGAAAGGAAAGAGGAAGACAACAACGAATTTACGATGATTTTGCCAATATCGAGAATCATCAATTGGTGGATCGGCGTAAGATAGCGATAAAAGTTACCGGCGTGACTATGGATTACCAACAAGAAAAGGATCAGGCGGGAAGTTTTAAAGAGTTGTTTCTTAAGATTGTCCGGCGGAAACGGCAGGTAAAATTTCTTCGCGCCTTAGATGATGTGACTTTTAATGTGAAGCATGGTGAAATTGTCGGGATTGTCGGAACCAATGGCTCAGGGAAGAGTACCCTGCTAAAAATCATTTCCGGGGTCTTGCCTCCCACCGCCGGCGAAGTAAAAGTGGATCGAGAAAAAATCCAGTTGCTTACTTTAGGAACCGGTTTTGATACAGAATTAACCGGTCGCGAAAACGTGTATCTAAACGGGGCGTTAATCGGTTACAGCAAGGAGTATATCGACGAACGATACGAGGAGATTGTGGCCTTTGCCGAATTGGAAGATTTTATGGAAGAGAAGGTAAAAACTTATTCTTCCGGGATGGTGTCTCGTTTGGCCTTTGCGATCGCAACCGCCAGAGAAGCCCCGGGGATTTTGATATTAGATGAGGTATTAAGTGTAGGAGATATGCACTTTGCAAAAAAAAGTAAAGCGAAAGTAAGAGAGCTAATCCATTCCGGTTCTACCGTACTGATTGTTTCTCACTCTCCGGCCACGATTCGGGAAAACTGCACCAGTGCGATATGGTTAGAGAAAAGTAAGCTGATGATACAAGGTGATGTGGGGTATGTTTGTGCAGCGTATGAAAGAAATGCTTTATAATTATTTAGTCAATCGAAATTCTTATGTATTTCGAGAGTACAAAGCTTACCGTAAAGGTAAGTCTGGTTTTGGCAGGGTAAAGAGTTGGGGTTATCTACTGAAATTAACGTTATTCCCTAAGGGCAAGAGCCGGGTAAATTCACCTCTTGGGGTAGCAAAAAGCACTATCAAATATCAAGAACAACCAGAGTCAGAACAAGGGAGACGCGAATCGTCGGAGGTATTAATTGAAAAACTATCGTCTTATGAAGTGATTTCTTTTGATTTATTTGATACTTTGTTACTACGCACAGTGGAAAAACCTTCGGACGCATTTTTCTTTGTAGGAGAGAAACTAAGATATCCTAATTTTGAACAAATTAGGATAGAGGGGGAGCGAAAGGCTCGGGATATAAAAGAGAAGGCTGTGGGCAATCGAGAAGTAACCTTGGTCGAAATCTGGCAGGTGTTAGAAAAGGAAGCAGGAATAGATGCCACGATTGGCATCCGGACCGAGCTGGCAGTGGAAAAACAAGTTTGTTTTGCCAATCCTTATTTTGTAACGATATTTCCGGAGTTACTAGAGCTACAAAAAAGAGGCAAGCGACTGATTGCAGTTTCTGATATGTATCTAAGCAAAGAGCAAATGAAAGAATTGCTTGTTCATGTGGGAATCGGGGATATATTTGAGAAAATTTTTGTATCCTGTGATTATGGGGCCTCAAAAAGTGAGGGTAATCTTTATGAGATAGTGAAAAAAGAGATTGGATCAGGCATTCGCTATATCCATGTTGGAGATAATCGCTATGCGGATGTAAAACGAGCAAAGAAACATGGAATTAAACCTTATTATTACAAAAATGTCAATGAAGTTGGAGCCAAGTATCGGCCACGGGATATGTCTACGCTTACAGGCAGTATTTACAGTGGATTGGTGAATGCATATCTTCATAATGGTATCGCTCGCTTTGACAAAGCGTATGAATTAGGATTTGTTTACGGTGGGCTGTTTGCTTTCGGGTACTGTAGATGGATTCACGACTATTTTTTGCGAGAGAATGTTGACAAAATATTGTTTTTGGCGCGCGATGGTGATATACTAAGTAAGGTCTATCATCGTCTTTTTAGTGAGGAAACGAAAGACGAATCGTGGGAATACGTTCCTTGGTCACGACTGGCAGGTACAAAAATGTGTGCCGGATACTACAAATATGATTATTTTGAGCGCTTTTTGCACCAAAAAGTGAATCAAAACTACTCGTTAGGGCAAATTTTCACAGCCATGGATTTACTTCATTTATTGTCGGACTTTTCGCAGGCGGAGGGTTCTTTGCAAGGGTCTACCAGACTAACCGACGGCAATGTAGACAGAGTAAAACTATTTCTACAAGAAAACTGGGCGACGGTATTGGCTGAATATGAACCGGAGATTCAAGCCGGTGGTGCATATTATCGTGAAGTGCTGGCGGGATGTAAAAAAGTAATGGTAGTGGATGTAGGCTGGGTCGGTAGTGGAGCAGTGCAACTGGATTATTTGGTAAATCAGGTATGGGGATTGGATTGTGAGATAATTGGTGTGCTTGGGGGAACGAACGCAAGGCGAAGTGATTATCCAAATATCAGTGAGGCGTTGCTATATCAGGGTAAGATAGAAAGCTTCCTATTCTCCCAAAACCATAATCGGGATATATGGGAGTACCACAATCCGGGCAAAGGGCACAATCTGATAATGGAGTTGTTATTAACCTCTCCCAAGCAGTCATTTCGTAGCTTCTTAGAAGATAGCGGTAGCGAGGAGGCAGGGGAAATGAAGGATGTACAGATTGCCACGAGAATACAGCAAGGAATCTTAGACTTTGTTGAGTACTACTTAGAAAGAGTAGAGGATGGGAAGGCTAGGATGATTGGTGGGCGAGATGTATACGCTCCCATTGCCACATTGGGCGAGCACGTGGGTATCGTAGAGAAAGTAGTAGAAGGCCGGTGGTTTCAAAAGAATGTTGAGTAAGAAAAAAAGGGGAAATTATGGCTATTGAAATGGATATTTTTGGCGGATATGTCTGTCGCGATATTATCCGACACGATGAAAAGGGACATTACCAGGTAGAGCGTTGCATAAGCGGAGTACCAATTACCACATTGTATGGTAATTTACCGGTGCTACCAAAAGAAAAAATGGCGGCTTCCTCTCTTTCGGTGTACGAGCAGCGAATGCTGGAAGTGCAGGGATCGGGGAAAGCGGTTGGTTTGCTAAAACGCAGTAAGGCAAACGTATTGCTCATTGATTTGACAGATGAGCTATTACGTCGTTTTTGGGTTGCCGGAGAAAAGAAAGATTTTCTATTGGCGGCCGAAGAAAAATATGCCCAAGATATAGAGACGATGTTTATTGATGCAAAGACAGTGGTAACAAGGCAGTCTCCGCTCGATATGAAATTACCGGAGATTGAGGAAAGTTTCAAACGATTTGCCAAAGAAATTGTTTTTAGCGAGGAGAATCCCGGGGGTTATAGAGAAAAAAATATTATTGTAGTAGAAGCGTACTGTACAGAAAAGATTATCGATAATGCAACTGCCAAGGTAAAAGATCACCCCAAAGGGTCAGAGATTAAAAAATCGAACGAATTTTTGCGACAACTTTATTTGATGCTTTATCGTTACATCCCCGGATGTAATGTTATTAAATTTCCGGAATACACTCATACCAGTGAAAATCATCTGCGGGGGGCTACTCCGCTAAGCTACACGGAAGAGACGTATCAATATTATTTGCGGGTGTTGGATGTATTGTTTGGGTTTGATAAAGTAAATTCGGTCAACAATATCCACAGTGAACAAAATCTTTCCAATCAACTATACACAAGGATGCTGAATGCGTCGGTTATTTATAGCATTGATGGTATGCGTAAGGAGATAGAGGCGCTAAGAGGTAGTATCAAGAAGCAAATTGAAGATCTTAAAAAGCAAGGTATCGAGGCCGGCCCGTCAAAAGAAGAACTGAAAAAGGCAGTTGCTGCAGAGAAGAAGAAAAATGAAGATTTTCAGAAACAATTGGAAAAAGAGAAGGCGCAAAATGAAGAAACGAAAAAGCAACTGGAAAAAGATAAAAAGCTACTCGAAGAAGCGAAAAAGAAATTAGAAGAATCTAAGAAGCAGTTAGAGGAATCGAAGAAGCAGTTTGAAGAAACGAAAAATCAGGTAGCAGAAACCAAGAAGCAGACGGAAGAAACCAGAAAACAAGCGGAAGATACCAGGAAGCAAAATGAAGAAATCAAGAAACAAAATGAAGAGATCAAAAGGTTAAACGAAGAGATTAAGAAGCAAACTATTGAAGCCAAGGAGAAAACAGAAGCGATTCAAAAGCAAAACGAGATTAGTAAAAAGCAATTAGAAGAAGAAAAAAATAAACTAGCCGAACGGATGAGGCAATTCGAAGAAGATAAAGAGCTAGTTGAGCGATCAAATAAGCAAGCAGAAGAGTTTAGACAACAACATGAAAGATTTAAGCGACAACATGAAGTGATGAAACAGCAAGAGGAGGAGATTAAAAAGTTAAACGAGGAACTCCAGAAGCAAAAAGAATTGAAGAAATCACAAGGGCAAGAAGGCAAAAGCGAACTGGCAGAAGAGAAGGCACGTTTGGAAAAGGAATTGAAAGAGACCAAGAAGAAGTTAGCGGAGATGGCTGAACAAGGAGACTTTCGCAGAGTTAATGAAGAAAATGAAAGAATAAACAAGGAATATAAGCGGACCAAAGAAGAGCTGGAAAAAGCCATGGAAGCAAATAGGACATTAAATGTAGAGAATAAGTACTTGGTTGGGGTTAGAGAAGAGTTAAATAGAGAAAATACAAGATTAAGTAGGCTGGTGCAAAAAATACTCTTAACCGGAGCGGATAAAAACTCGGTGTAGATAAAAATTGAGTCAAGTTACATTGTTTTAACTAACTAATTTGTCGGGAAATGCAATTGTGCGTTTCCCGATATGTACATTGGCAGGGCAATTGGGAAGATAAGCACAGGAACAAATTCATGAAAAAAATCGTTTTACAGAATATCATTTTTCCTCACCAAGAGGATGATACCAAGGCGTTGTACTATCGCCTGTATGACTCTGCCGGGAATCCTTTAGAGGCTGTTCATCAGGTCAAAAAAGGGCAGGTTGGCGATGGGATAAGCCTAAAAAAAGGGTCTGTTTTATCTACGGATACATATTTCAACCTGTTTGATGTGGAAGCTTGGAACAAGTACACCGCTTTAACCAGGTGGAAATTGGCGTTGCAACTGCAAGGCATGTGTTTTCTTTGTTTTTACCGGTGGGATGGTAGGAAAACGCTTTTGTCCAAACAGGAAGTAAAGGCAGAAGAAAAGACGACCATCGAGTTGGACTTTTCTTGTTCAGAACAAGATAAGATGTTTTTTTTTGAAATAGAAGCAAAAGCAGATGTGGTATTTTATCAGGGGGAATATCTAGCTGAAATTCTACCGGAAAAGAAAAGTACTATCCATCTGTCCCTGATGATTTGTACTTATAAACGAGATCAAGAACTTTCCACGATTCTAACCACTCTTAAAAAGAGTCATTTTTTTACGGAAGCATCTTCTTATTATGGTAGTATGAGTGTCCGCATTGTAGACAATGCGGCGGAAATGCCGGAAATTGATGAACCATATATTACCCTTTATCACAATCCAAACACGGGTGGTTCCGGTGGGTTTACCAGGGGGTTGTTAGAAAGCCGAAAGGACGAAACAAAATATGGCATTACTCATGTTGTTTTTATGGACGATGATGTGAAAATAAACATGGAAACGTTTTATCGTCTATATGCCTTATTAAGCCTGATGAAACCCTTTTACCAAAATGAGGTAATCGGTGGTAGAATGTTTCGTTTAGATAAACGATATATCCAATACACCGCCGCCGAGATATGGAATAAAGGGGATGTAAAGCATATTGGCCATGAGCAGGATATGCGTAAGAAAGAGGCGCTTGTGGAAATGAATCATAAGTTAGGGGAGTATTCCGGTTGGTGGTTTGCCTGCTTCCCGATGACTTTTGCGCGCGGGGAAACCCCGTTACCGTTCTTTCTCCATTGTGATGATGTGGAGTATGGATTGCGTCATGGCGGGAAACCAATCATACTAAATGGGATTCAGGTGTGGCATGATACCTATGAAAATAGAAATTATCCTCTTGTTAGTTATTATGATTGCCGAAATACGATGATTGTTAATACTTTATACGGACTATATCTAGATGAGAAAGAGTTGCTTAAAAAATGGATGTTGCAGATGATATACGCCTTTCGCGCTAAAAAATACGATGCTATATATCCGTTCGTCTTAGCACTTAGGGACTATTTAAGAGGAAAAGAGTATTTTATGACTTGTGAAACAAAGAAGGAAATTAGTAGCCCTAAATTACCCTTGGGGAAAGGGGCAGTGATGATTTGGGCAGGTATCCAATTACTGTTTTTCCGCCGGAAAGTAAAAAAAGCTTTCCGTTCGTATAACCGATAACGAATCGTCACAGGGCAGTGGCAAAGGGCAAATTATTACGTGGTCGAGTGGTGTATAAACTTCTAAAAAGATGACAGATAAAGAAGTCCTTTGTTTATATGATCGAACAGGCTTCCGATAGGAGAATCATACAGATGATATTACAACATTTAGTATTTCCGTTACATAAAAACTGCGAGGAAGAAGAACTGTATTTCCGTAGGGATAACAAAAGCGAGTTTAAGCCGGCGGGGAATATACTTTCTTTTGATAAGGGAGCGACGATTTCATTTGACACTTATTTTAATGCCATCTCGATTGGGAAATGGCTGGAGTACACAGAAGTAGTACAGATCGATTTATGCTTGAAGATGCGAGGGAAATTCACCCTTTCGTTGTTCAATCATCAAAGCATGTTTACAGAAACAGTAAGTGTAACGAATTGGGATACTAAAGGAGCCATCAAAGAAATTAGGGTGTCATTGGATTGTAGTAAATGGGCGAGAATATCAGCATTTGAGCTCACAGCCTTGGAAGAAGGAGGCGAGATGTTCGAAGGAGCATATGTTTCTGACGTGATGCCGATAAACAAAGTCAAACTTGCTCTAATCATCTGTACATTTCGTCGAGAACAGTATGTTTCCAACAACATCAATATCCTAAAAGAAGCATTTTTTGACAATGAAAGTTCTGTCGTAAGAGACAAAATCAAAGTCTATCTATCAGACAATGGGAACAGCTTAACGATAGATGAGACTGATTCAATCAAGATACTTCCCAATAAAAACACCGGCGGGGCCGGCGGTTTTACTCGTGGAATGATGGAGGTTTGGCTAGAGAAAGAAACTTCCGGTGTTACTCATGCACTACTAATGGATGATGATGTCATTATTCAACCGGAGTCAATTTATCGGACATATGCTTTATGGTCATTGCTTAAGACAAAATACCAAAACAGTTTTGTCGGTGGAGCGATGTTGTGCCGGGAAGAACCATGGTTACAGATTGAAGCAGGTGCGTATTGGAATGGCGGTGAAATACAAAGCAGAAAAGCGAAGGTTGATTTGCGGGAGGTTAAGTCGTGCGTGCAAAACGAGAGAGAGGAAAGCTGTGATTATAACGCTTGGTGGTATTGTTCTTTTTCGTTGAGCCACATTCGCGAGGATAACTTGCCGATTCCGCTTTTTATTAGGGGAGATGATGTAGAATTTGGTTTACGAAATATGGAGCACTTAATCCTTTTGAATGGTATCTGCATATGGCATCAATCATTTGAACATCGGTACAGTTCTTCCTTATGTTATTATGTCCATAGAAATCGTTTGATTATCAATGCTATCCATCAGATTTCCTGCTCACAAAAAGAGTTTTGGCGAGAATTTTGTGCAAAAGTTATCCAAGAATTATTTGTCTTTCGTTACAAAAATGTCGACCTCATGCTTGCCGGAGTGGAGGATTTTCTAAGAGGGATTGAATGGTTGAAAGGACAGGATGGGGAAATATTACATGGTAGTATTCTTGAAAGAAGTTACACTTTATCGGATCTAACAGATTTAGAAGAATCATTTGACTTCTCTGAGTATAAAGAAGGGGTAAATACCGGCGAGGGGAAAATGGATAAGATATTGCGCAAGCTGGTATTAAATGGCATGCTATTAAAGGGGAAAGGTGATGTGATTGTACCGGTGATAAACCCACATGCGTATTACCTTTATCGAAAAGATAAAGCACTACATTACGAAAGGGTCAGTAAAAAGGGATTTGTGGTAGTAAGAGATCGAAAAGAATTCTTTCGGTTATTAAGAAGATTATTAAATCTAAAAAGGAGATTTAGAAAGGAATATAAATATATAGCAAGAGAATATCACCTGCGTGGTCAGGAATTAATGAATTTTACATTTTGGCGAGAGTATTTAAATATCAAAGCTGGCATCTCGTCAATAAATAAATAAATCAATTAAAATTGATTTATTGCCGCTGTGAGGAAAGAGGACAAAAACGGGAGAGAATGGGATGAATGACAACACAATGAATGGCGATGTGAAGAACGACAATGAGGTGAATGAAAAAAAATATGATGTCGGTTTGGTTGGCGTATGGTACAGTAATAATTATGGCAGTATTGCGACCAATTACGGGTTAAATCGGGTGCTTGAAGGTCTGGGGTACTCTGTTTTAATGATTGATAAAATTAAAATGGAAAACGATGGCGAGCTGTCTATGACCCATGCAAGAAGATTCGCAAAAGAACATTATGATATTAGTCCATACTATTCGATGGAAGAATTTGAAAAACTAAACGAGTTATGTGATATTTTTATGGTTGGTTCAGACCAAATATGGAACTGGGCAGTAAGTCGGCAGGTTGGAAAGATTTATTATCTGGACTTTGTCGATGAAAGCAAAAAGAAAATAGCATATGGCTCATCTTGGGGTCATGTCAGTGATTGGACGCCGGTTAATGAGAGGCCAAAGATTACCGAATTATTTAAACGATTCAGCGGCATCTCGGTTAGAGAAGATGAGGCAGTTATTAAATCGAGAGAAAGATATCGGGTGATGGCGAAGCATGTGTTGGATCCGGTTTTCCTTGCTGATCGCGGAATATATGATGCGCTTGCAACAAAGTCTAGATATCAGGAAAGTGAACCCTATATATTGACTTATATTTTGGATCCAACGCCGGAAAAAAGAGAGGCATTATTGCATGTTTCGGAAAAAAAGGGGCTTAAGTTAATCAATTTGTTGGATGGATTACCATGGTCATTTGTCGAAAACATGAAGAAATTAGGGCTGGATGCGGTAGCGGATGTTCAAATTGAGGAATGGTTGTACTATATACAAAATAGTGAATTCATGATTACCGATTCTTTTCATGGAGCAGCGTTTGCTACCTTATACGAGAAATCATTTATCCCAATCGTGAACAAGCAACGGGGAGAAGTGAGGCTTACGTCATATACCAAGATGATTGGAGTTGCCGAAAGGCTCATATTTGATCCATTAAAAATTATCGATAATCCACTATGTTTGGAACCAATGGATTATGATAAAATCAAAAGCACCATCCTTAGTAAAAGAGAAGAGTGTCAAAACTGGCTGAAACATATACTTGAAACACCCAAAGAGTTATTACCTTCAGTAGCGTTGCCGGAAAATGCGGTTCTTTCGAAACTCAAGCAAAAAGAATGTGCGGGATGTAGTGCTTGTATCAACAAATGCCCTACCGGAGCAATGTTTTTTAGTGAAGATGAATGGGGATATTACCGTTCGGAGATGGCGTATGATAAATGTATCAACTGTGGAATGTGTTCCGACACCTGTCCGGCGCTAAAACTGCCCCAAAATGACAATACAGATGCCCCTGTCTGCTTTGCCTTTACGGCTGAAGAAGGGGATGTGTTGAAAAGCAGTTCAAGTGGTGGTGTGTTTTCGTTATTGGCGGAAGAAGCCTTTAAAAGAAAGGGCAGTGTATCCGGTGCGGCTTGGAAAACTGATTTTTCCGTAGAGCATATTATGATAGATAACTTGGAGGAATTGTACAAACTACAAAAATCCAAATATGTACAGAGTTATCTTGGCAACGTATTCGCCCGGATTCTAGAGAAGTTAGAGGGTGGAGAATTTGTGTTGTTTACCGGTTGCCCCTGTCAAGTAGCCGGCTTAAAAGGATATGTAGGCAAGGAGTACGAGCATTTAGTACTAGTTGATTTATTATGTGGAAATGCTCCTTCTACTCTATTTTTCCAAAAATACATTGCCGGCTCTTTTCCCCAAGGGGTAAATAAGTATGAGTTTCGCTACAAGGGACAAGGTTGGAATGCCGAGATTGTAAAGGTAACAACCAAAGCCGATAACACGATTGTTTTGCAGGGGGCAAAAGAGGATGATTTCCAAAGAGTTTATCATAATCACACCATGTGTGCGCCTCATTGTGAGGACTGTAAGTATCAGCAGGTACCTCGTTTTGGTGATCTGACAATTGGCGATTTCTGGGGGATTGGCGGTAGAGATTCAGCAATTACTACTGAACAGGGTGTTTCCGTAATCTTGTGCAATAATGAAAAGGGAAGGCGCTTTTTTGATTGTATTCCCGCGGAAAAGATTAGACTTAAGAAAGAAGTGCCTTTGGAGTGGTTAGGAGGAAATGGTTATGCGATTAAAAACGCTCGCAACTATTGTTCTCCGGGGCGTGATTTGTTCTACCAAGCAATACAGTCCATGTCTTTTTCTGAGGCAGTAGACTATGCCCTAAAGCCACATCAAGGAAAATATAATAGGTTGTATCAAACAACAAGTATGCCATTGCAGTTTGATTCAAACTACATTCACTTTGCGTTTGATCATGATGTTTGGGAAGAGCATATCATTAGAGGGAAAACAACTCTTGTCGTGAAGGACGGGATGTACCATAAGCTAGGCAGATATGCCAGGCTTCCTTTTTATAAACCATTAATGAAAGGGAAAGAATATCTATTTTCTGTTCGTTTTAAGCTGAAGTCTGAATCTAATGTGTTGAATTTCCACATCAAAGATTCGGGAAGTGGACTCATCCAAATAATCTACTCTTATCATATTCCGGCAGACAGTAATGGCGCTAAGTGGGTCACTATAACCGAAAGGTTTGTTCCCGACTCTCATGTATACGATGAATTTATGGTGGGAGCATCACAGGTTAAGGGATTGGATAATTACCTGGCCTTTGATTACATTAATATATCTCAGTGTTAGATGACTTCCACGTATTATCAATTTAGGGGGAGAAGTGAAAAATGAGCAAGATAAAATTACTGATATGTTATCATAAACCGGCCAGTCTTTTTAAAGATGAAATTTTGACGCCAATCCATGTAGGGAGAGCTAATATTGATTTTTCTGCGAAGGAGAACGATAAAGGTATAGAGTGGATGCTTGAAAATATGATTGGTGATGATACCGGGGAGAACATATCACATAAGAATGGTTCTTACAATGAAATGACAAGTTTGTATTGGGCTTGGAAAAATTATGATGCGTTGGGCTCACCGGATTACATTGGCCTGATGCATTATCGGAGACATTTCGTATACAAAGAAGGTGAAATAAAGGTATATGAGATTGATGATTTTGATGAGACTAGTTATTTAGATGAGATTAACTATTCAGTTGATACAGTTAAAAAGATTGTCTCCGGTTGTGATTTCGTTGCCCACATAGGGCGAGTAAAAAACGTATATCGGCATTATATAGAAAACCATCGAAAAGAAGATTTGGATTTGGCGGTGGAGATTATGACAAAGAAGTATCCGCAGTATAAACAGGTAACTGAAGAATATTTCGCCGGTGATGAAAGTAATTTTTGTAACATGTTTATCCTAAGTAAGGAGCTCTTTTTCGAATATTGTGCATGGATGTTTGATATTTTGGATGAGTTTGAAAGGAGGGTCGATCTTCGCGAAAAGCGGTTGTTCATTACCGAGCGTTTATCCGGGATATTTATCGCCAATTTGATTAAAGGCAATTATAACTATAAAATTCTACCGATTTCATTTATTGAAGATCCCATTGCTATTCCGGTGGCACTTAGAGCCGATAAAAGGAATGCGTTCCAAGTAGCAGTAACGGTAAACAGTATCTTGCAGAAGATTAAGCGAAAAGACAGCTATCGGTTTTATATTCTTTGTGATTCCACAATTGTGGAAAGTGATAGAATCAAGTTTACCAATTTGGTTGAAAATTATCCTCAGGTAAACGTTCAATTTGTTACTTACAGGGAAGCGGCGGAAGATCTGCCGGCGTACTTACCGGAACTGCTTAGAAAAGAAAATAAATTACTCTACTTAACAGAAGCATGTGTTGCCTTGCATGATATCGGGGAATTCATGAGAATATGTAGCGTGGATGATTATTTTATGCTGGGGAATCCTAAGTATAGATATCTACCGGAGGAGAAAGTCAAAGAACTGGAGAGTGGGATTACCTTACTGAACTGTATAAGGATGAGAAACCATGCGGTATGGGAGAAGTATCAAAAAAAATGTGATGGCGTCAGGGGCTTTTCCGTACTTAATGATGTATGCCAAGCAGAGATCGGCTATATCCCATGGTACTTTTTTACCAGGGAAGGGGATTTGACAGATTGCGAGCAGGTATATCATAAAGAAAGGCGCGCTGATATTGTCCATCAAGCAACCTGGCGTGCCTGGCTATTATACAACGGTAGTCAGCCTTGGGTGAATTGTCAAGGGGTCTATAGTGTATTTTGGTGGGAGCAAGTACCGGATGTAGCAAAACACTTCGATTTTATCGACAATTTACCTTTTAATGCGCTGGAAACACTTTATCGTGAACAACAAAAAGAGGTGAATGAGTATAATAGAAAAGACTCTGCGTGGAAAGAAAATGATGAGTCAGCCACAAAGCAGGAAGAAACAGACACAATATCAAGAAATAAGTATGAAGTGGAGCAAGAAGTAGTGGCGGAGGAGTGGAGAGGATACTCCTTATTTGGAAAACTTAGATTTTATTACACCAACAACGGATTTAAACAAACAGTGACTTATTCGGTCGGGAAAGTCCGCAATAAATTAAGCAGGAGGAACCAATCATGAAACCTTTCGTGTCGGTATTAGTGCCGGTATATAATGTAGAAGAATATCTCAAGCGGTGCTTGGACAGTATTCTGGTACAAAAATTTACGAACATTGAAATTATATGTGTGAATGATGGTTCTACTGACAACAGTACAAAGATACTGGAAGAATACCGGAAAAAAGACTCACGAATCATTGTTGTAGAAAAGAAAAATGGTGGTTTACCCTCAGCAAGAAATGCCGGCTTAGAGGTGGCCAAAGGGGAGTACATTAGCTTTGTGGATTCGGATGACTACATCGAAGCAAATATGATCAAAAAACTCCATCAGGTAGCGGTGAAAGATAATTCGGAAGTAGTGATTTGTGGGGCTCATATCTTTCCGGAAAATCCTCGGGCAGAGCAATGGTTTTACGATAAATTATCACCCGCCAGAAAGAGATATGATCAGTACGATCCTTTGATAATCTTTGAGGATATAACAACAACGCCTTTTTTATGGCGAGTTTTTGTGAAGAAAGATTTGATTGATCGTCATCATTTGAGATTGAATGAAGAAATTTCACTAGGTGAGGATTTTGCATTTCAGGTGAAGCTGTACTCGCGAGCAAAGGGGATTTCTCTTATTCCCGATAAGCTTTATCATTATATGTGGCACCGGGAAAAATCTTTAATGCAAGAGTTGAATTATAAAAACCCGGAAGTTCGAGTAATCAAGCACATTGAGTTGCTGGAGGAAGTGTGGAGTACCCTGGAATTGACGAGTAATGATGAAAAAACGCGGTGCTTATTTATAAATTGGGGGTTGGACTTTGTATATCAGGACTTTATCTACCTTTCTCATCTAAATAAAGTGAAATATGCTGATAAAATCATGTCTTGTATGGAGCAGGCAAAGTACCATAATCATAAACTTAGTTTGGGAAAATATATAACAAGGGCCTATGATTATATTGTTCAGTTCAAAGATGCGGTGGGCATTGAACCCCTCATCTCGATTGTGTGCGTAATGGAGGGGCAAGGCATGGAATACCTTGCCGAGATGATTGATAGCGTTACCAAGCAAACCGAGAAAGCATTTGAGTTGATTCTTATTAATAACAACGTAGATGTGACGAATTATGAAAAAGTACAACAGTACATGTTTGCGGAGCAGAGAATTCGGGTTATGAATATTCCTCGGAGCAAGTATTTTGAAGCTCTAAACAAGGGGGTTTTGCTTGCTTCCTCGCCGCGTATTATTTTCATCGAGCCTTTTAGCTGGTTGCATGACAAGTTTTCTCTGGAAAAAATTGTTGGCGAAAAAAGTGACTATGATCTTTGTGTCACCTCACATTCGGTCATGGGAAGTAGTAGTTACCTAAACCGTCATGAAGTGATAGCCGGCGAAATGAGAGATATCGAAAGAGCTCTTATCGGCGATTTTCAGGACATTGTCTATCGGACAGATTTTCTACAAGAGAGCAATGTGAGATTTCGTGAAAGTGGCAGATATACCGGATTTGAGTTTTTGGTTCATGCCTGTGTGCAGGCAAAACAGATAAAGCATTTGCCGGAAACAATCATAGTTCATCGCAATATGTTTGAATATGATTGGATTAGCACCGAAAAGTGTGGGGAGATATTGGAGATTACCAATGATTTATTGGATCTTGCAATTGAAAAAGAGATTCCCTTCTTGCAATACCTGCTTGTCGAAAAGATTAATAACGATAGAATGAAAAAAATGCTGGTCAACAACACTTTACCTTGGAAAGATGGTCCGGACAATTGGCAAAATGACAAAGGAAGTCAGGTGGACATTATCTTATTGTTAATGAAGATCTGTGAAAAGGTTTCGGTGGATGTTATCAGAAAATACTCAAGTAACTTAAATCATCTAGATACGTTATGTGAGATGATTAGCAGAAGGCATAAGTGGTTGGGAGAGATTGAATATTAAAAAGTTAGTTCCAGACTGTTTAGTGTTATGCACAAAGCGGGGATAGGCTTATGTAAGTAGGAGATAGGTATGAAATATGATTACTTAGTAGTTGGTGCGGGTCTTTTTGGGGCGATATTTGCCCATGAAGCAAAGAAAAAAGGAAAGAAATGCTTAGTGATTGATAAACGCGATCATATCGGCGGCAATGTATATACCCGAGAAGTAGAGGGGATTCAAGTGCATAAGTATGGCGCTCATATCTTTCACACATCTAATAAGCAGGTGTGGGATTATGTGAATCAATTCGCTGAGTTTAACAATTATGTAAATGCTCCCCTAGCGGTATACAAAGATGAACTATACAACCTTCCCTTTAATATGAATACCTTTAGTAAGATGTGGGGGATAAAAACCCCCGGGGAAGCAAAGGATATCATTGCCCGGCAGATAGCCGAGCATCAGGTCGAGAATGTCATTGCCCGGCAGAATGTCACCATCGCGCCAAGAAACTTAGAAGAACAAGCTTTGTCACTGGCCGGCACCGATATCTACGAAAAGTTGATAAAAGGATACACGGAAAAGCAATGGGGACGTCCCTGTACAGAATTGCCGGCATTTATCATCAAGCGTCTGCCCTTCCGTTTTACATATGATAACAACTACTTCAATGACCGCTATCAAGGTATCCCCATCGGCGGATACACAAAGATGGTTGAGAAGATGTTGCAGGGTGTGGAGGTACGAACCGAAACGGATTATTTTGAGTTTGCCAAGGAATATCCCAATAGTGCTCATAAAACCGTGTTTACCGGGATGATTGATGAATATTTCAACTACCAATTAGGGGCATTAGAGTATCGCAGTGTCCGTTTTGAAACAGCAGTGTTGGAGACAGATAACTACCAGGGCAATGCGGTGGTGAATTATACCGAAAGAGAAGTGCCATATACCAGGATTATTGAACATAAACATTTTGAATTCGGTACCCAAGAAAAAACCGTAATCTCCAAAGAATACTCTTCCGAATGGGAGGTCGGGATGGAACCTTACTATCCGGTCAATAATGAACAAAACAACACGCTGTATGAGAAGTATAAAGAGTTGGCAGCAAAAGAGCAAGATATGATATTTGGCGGTCGTTTAGGGGATTATAAGTATTATGATATGGATAAAGTGATTGAAGCAGCCCTGCAATTGTGTGAGGTTGAGCTAGGCTGAGGTTTAGAATGCTTAAGAGGTAGTTCACGAGCGCGCGTGGAAGTCGTTTATTGATTTTTAGCGAGGTTTCATCGAGCGTTAGAACAAGGGACCACCATATGAGGTATCCCGAGAGCTGGGACTACAGCGCAAAATATAATCACATATGTTCGGTTCGTCTCATAATCAAAGTAACGAGTTTTCTCGAACAGGAATTACTATGAAGTTAGGAGTAATGAAATAAATAATGAAAAAGTTTATAAAAAGTAAAGAAATCTATACATGGATAGGATATGTTTTATTGGCCGGTTATGGAGTGGTGAGTATCGTGTTTTTAATCGCCCTAACGGGCCTGAATATGTTACCGGGAATTCACGTGACAATGGTCGGGATTGTGTTGGCAATCATCGGGGTCGTATTTTCTCTTTTTCATGGGAAAAAGGTGGCTTACTCGGTGGCGAGTAGTGCCCTGACAATTCTGTTAACCGTCTTTTTGTGCATTGGCATTCGATATATCCAAAGAGCCGATGAAACGTTGGATGAGGTTACCACAATAGTCGTACAAACCGATGTGATTTCTGTAATCGTTCTGTATGACGACCCGGCAGAATCATTAGAAGATGCAAGGAATTACGAATTTGGAATTGTCCGAGATGTAGATCGGGAAAATACCAATCGAACCATCCAAGAATTGAACAACCTACTGGGAGCAAATCTTGATACGGCCGAGTTTGAAGATTTTGTCGCGGTGGCCGATGCTCTTAAGGAGGAGAAAGTTGGCGCGGTAATTGTCAATGATGCCCTGTTTCGAGTTGTTGCGGGCATAGAAGGGTACGAATGGATGCATGGGGGCATCCGTATATTGGAGATGGTGGAGCACGAGGTAGTCGGGGGGGAAGTCGAAGGAGCAGAGGGTGAAGTGGAAATGACTCCCCCCCTCGAACCACCGGAAGAGTTACCCAACACTTTTACCATGTTAATAACCGGAATTGACACCTATGGTAGTGTAGCTGCCCGAGCAAGAAGCGATGTAAATATCCTGATGGTCGTAAATACTGATAGCAAAGAGATTTTGCTGCTTTCTACGCCCCGGGACGCTTTTGTCACCTTCGATAGATCCGGCGATGTGGGCGATAAGTTAACCCATGCCGGAATTTATGGGGTGGAACAATCGATAAGTGCCATCGAGCGAGTATATGGCATTCAAATTGATTATTTTTTCCGTTTGAACTTTACCGGGTTTATGGAGATTATCGATGCCCTTGGGGGAGTAGAGGTATATTCGCACTATCACTTTACGGTATATCCGATTCGTACCTACGAGGTGGGATGGAATCATCTAACCGGTATAGAGGCCTTGGCATTTGCCAGGGAGCGAGCCAGCTTTCCCGCCGGCGATCACCAAAGAGCGGCGCATCAGATGGAAGTGATTCGGGCTTTGCTTGCCCAAGCTGCTTCGCCGGCGCTATTATTAAATTTTAACGCCGTGATGTCGGCGGTGAGTGGGAGTTTTGAGACGAATATGCCCAGAAGTCAGATGAATGACATCGTGCGGATGCAGTTGGCTGATATGGCCGGCTGGACCATTACAGCGTTTACCACCGGTGGCACTAGTAGTATGGGTTCGACATTTTCCATGCCGGGGCACATGCTGTATATCATCCATCTCCACGAAGAGTCAATTCTAGAAGCGAGAAGATTGATTCACGGAACAAAGGGGTGGTTGCATGATTAAGCCATTAACATTAATGAAAATTATCAATGAAAGACACACATTCGTAAAAAACCATCCGGATGCGCTCCCCTTTTTTAAAGAAAATTTCAACAAAAATGTGAAATCGGGAACTACTTTGCGAGTTCAGTTCATATCTCCCGAAGGGGAGGAAGCTACTTTAGAGATAGCGGTTGCGGAGTCGGATCTTTCGCTGTTTAAGAATTGGGCGGATGTGTTGAATCAGTTGTCATAGATTAGACGGTGGATTTATTGAAATAGATGGTTAAAGTAAAAGGTAAAGTGTGCCTAGCCGGTTTTCGTAGGACACACTTTATCGTTTTGCATGTACACGGGGCGATGAGGAATTTAATTGTAAACATGCACAGCGAGTAGAGAGGCCGGAAAGCGCCTTCTACTCGATTGGAGGAAAAGCTATGTACGAAAATGAGTTTAAATTATTAAGCATTCAGGGATATTTCCAAAATAAGGGGGTGGATATCATGGCATTTGATGATATTTATCCGGAGGGGCACCAATCGGGAGTAAGCATTATTATGCATGGGAATCGAATCGCCACAAATGGGGACATTCGATTTGAGCAAACGCCCGGACAGTGGCAACCGGTGCCAAAACAAGAAAAGCGTGAGGTGGATAAGGAGACAAATACCATCACTACGACGTTGTCATTTCCCGATTTGGCGCGACATCTAAAGGGGTTTAACCCGATGATTTACCTGGATTTTCAGTTTCAGTATGAAGTGAAAGTAACCGGCGAGGGGAGCGCAGTAGTGGTGAGGGTTGACTTGGATCGTCCGGTACCGGATCAATTTATCGGGAAGCTATGTTTCAATCTGGAACTTTTCCCGGGAGCTTTCATGGGCAAACCTTGGATTATGGACCAAAGGCAAGGCATTTTCCCTGAACATCCTAATGGGCCAACTAAGGCGCAAACCGCCAATCATCAGCATATGCTGGACAAGGAAGTTTCAG
>JGI20163J26743_11538434_pt1 | contig 24413 bp, 21 predicted proteins | sample TergutCu122P1_FD_26743 | JGI IMG/M metagenome (IMG submission 26743) | reverse complement strand
GGCGAGCGTGTCGCTCATCTCGTAATCACGACCCTCTCGCAAACTGTATTTCCTGTTATTGATTATAAGCGTAATTTCGTTTAAGTTCATTCTTTCACCTCTCCTGAAAATCGAAAGTATTAAGAATATTATGCTCTAGTTTAACAAAATTGTCAATGAGAATCGACTAAACGTTGAAAAATGGTCAAAAATGAATTGCCAAAAGTACAGCTTTAGATTATACTGTAAAGAGGAAAAAAATATAAACAATTTTAATAAAATATGGATTTAAAGCGAAAGGAATTACCAAAATGTTAGAAATCGAAAAAAACATTTTTACTTTCCCGATTCCACTTCCGGGAAGCCCGTTAAAAGTGTTGAACTGCTGTGTTATTAAAGGCGAAGATCGGAATCTTATGATAGATGTCGGGTTTAATTCACCCGAAGGACATAAAGCTATGCTTGAGGCGTTTGAGGAGTTAGGGCTTTCAATGTCAAACACCGATATTTTTCTCACTCATCTCCATGCTGACCATACCGGTTTAGTCCAGCAGTTAAAAAAAGATTGTGGGAAAATATTTATAAGCGAACCTGATGCCATACACGTCGAACTGAACGGTGATCGTGATTACTGGATCGATTACTTCAAAAAACAAGACCATATGGGATGGCCAAAAGGCATAAGTTTTCATTACAGAGATCATCCTGCATGGGTCGATGGCAATCAAACAGAAATTGAATTAACGATAGCTAAAGAAGGCGATATGTTTTCTTACGGCGGATACAATCTTGAAGCAATTGACTTTAGAGGTCATACTCCGGGGCAACTGGGGCTTTTCGACAGAGAAAAAGGTTTGCTTTTCTGCGGCGACCATATATTAAGCAAAATAACTCCAAACATAAACCTTTGGTATTTTGATCTGGATTACCTTGGATTATTTCTTGAGAACCTACGCAAAGTCAAAACACTTGATGTTAAACGGCTACTTTGCGGGCACAGATCCACGGTTGAAGATGTTCATCTCAGAGTCGACCAACTTCTTGCACATCATGAAAGAAGACTTAATCGCACGCTTGAAATTCTGGCAAGTGGGAAAACTACCGTTTATGATGTTGCAATAGACATGGATTGGGATTACGGCGGCGGACAGTTTCTTGATTTCCCTGTGGAGCAAAAATGGTTTGCATCAAACGAAATGTTTGCGCATCTGGAGCATCTCCGCTATACAGGAAAAGTCGACTATACGATAGACCCACACGACCGTTTAACTTATCACTATAAAATCATTTGAGTGATGTGTTCGGAGAAAACATTTCATAACAGACGCATTTAAGCGTTATATAAGGTCGTTCAGGTTGCGCCATATAAGCGTTGATATCCGAACCGCTACAGACGCATTTTAAGCATTGTGAGAAGTGCCGGCGACCGATATCCACCATATTGAAATGAAGGCTTCCTTTCGCCTTTCATTTATTGCGAGTAAAAGGAAAAGCTGACACCCTTTTAGACTGTTAAAATCTATTTTGGGTTGTCAGCTTTCCCTTTGGTCACGCTTTTCTACTTCCTTTTCATTGATAGTATGATTATTAGTGAGATTATACAAATAGCGAACAACACGATGAAAGCAGCTTGATAGTTCATGTTTTGAACGATTATACCGCTAACTGTCGCAAGCATAGAACCCGGTATCAAAAGCGTAGTTGAAATTCCGAAATTCGAAGGGAAATTAGTTTTTCCGAAATACTCCATTGTAAATGCGCCTGAGATTGTAGGGCAGAATCCAAATCCTATTCCCGTAGTAATAATACCGATAGCAAGCAACGGAATTGAGCCTGTCATAATTACTACAAGCAGAAGCAATGCGGAACCTGCATTAAGGCAAAACGCCACAAGTAACGTTGGTTTTGCACCAAAATAGTCATATGTCAAACCGCAGAAAATACGGCCCAACGCATTACCTATTGAAAGAATTCCCACAAGCATTGTAGCTACAGCCGGAGCCGCACCCACTTCAAGTGAAAATGCCATTGCAAAACTGATAACACTGAAACCAACGCCGGTCATTAGTGAATTACTGATATACATTTTCCAGTAGAAAGCTCTTCTGATCATCTCAGGAGTCGTTAAATCTTCAGCCTGAACAGGAGGTCTCTTTAGTGTTGCTTTTGGGGCAGGAAACTTCACATCAGGAGTAGGAACTCTTACTAAGAATCCGCAAAGAAGCAATACTGCACCGATGGCAACGCCAAGTATGACAAATGTAGTTCTCCAACCGATAGCTTCCATCTCAAACATAGCACTTGCAACGTTACCCAAAACCATAGCACTCAGCCCGAAGCCCATCATAAGTGTGCCTGTACTAAAACCTCTTCTGTCAGGAAACCATGCATTTGTGCACGAAATCATGAGGTTATAAGCCATGCCTACTCCTGTACCTGTAATAACGCCATACGTTAGGTAAAGCATCATCAGACTGCCCGGGTTAGTAGAAGTCAAAATCATGCCAACAGTTACCAAAACTCCCGCAACTATTACGGTAAGTTTAGGTTTTAGCTTTTTTACTACATTTCCGGCAAGAATTCCGCCGACGCAGAAAAAGCACATGGTAATTGTAAAGCACAACGCAAGCTGAGCAGGTTCCCATCCAAACTCAGCTCTTAGCGGGCGGTTTAGTATTGACCACGCATAAACGATACCGACAAACAACAAGCTTAAAAAGCCCAGAAACAGTTTATCGTAACGTTGAATTGGTTGTAGATTTTCTGACATTGTTATTTTCTCCTTTAAAGTTTTTTTAGTTGTTTTAGTTAGTTATACTATTCTTTATTAGAATTCCGCTTTTAATCATGCAACGGCTAATGAAAATAGTATATACTAATTCGCTCAAAAGTAAATATTTTATTGCAAATTATTATTAATTATTTTAATTTGTTAATTTATTATTTATTTAGTCCATTGTATTCTTCGGAACTTTGCTGCAAATGGGTTTAGTTTATAATCTTCCGCTTGCTTAAGTAAAGCTTTAGTGGAATTTTTGCTTGGGTCTTTGTGTACTGCGTCAAGAATCATCAAAAGCATTTCGTCAGCTTTTTCCGGCTCCGCGAGCCCATGCTTGATGAGGTCTTCTTTTGTAATCTTCATGTCTGCCACAAAGATCGGATCGCCTCTTCGCAATATACCCTCCATGATCGCATCTCTTTCCCGAATTTTTTTTGTGTCTGAACCGTATACAACGCTCCTGGTTTTTGACAAACTTTGCACATATTCATATATTTCAAAGCCATACTGTTTAATAAATTGCTTTATTTCAAAAGCATTAGTTTGGTAATCCAGATGATTAATCAACATTATTGCATTTCTGAGCAATTGCCTTGTTCGCACATCATAATTTAACATATCCACCGCATCTGCGGCAGCGTTACCTTCAAAACATAAGTAAAATAATCCCAGTCGCCTGCTTAATACTTTTCTTGTTCTGTCAATATTCTCAACAAGTGTCTCATAGGCATTGGCTTCTTTTGTCGTCATCCTGTCATAATGATCTCCGATGAGATGGCTCAAAAGACCGGTTCCGTCGAGCATTTTAAGACCTTTGCCTGCATAGTCGGCAACTAAAATTTCTTCGAAAATCCCTCGGATGTGATCTATTTCTTCCTCTTCCAAGAGATTTGTTTTTTCCAAAATAGCTTTATATATCCCCTTATGAAAATCGAATCCTGTTTCCGCAGAAAGTTTAACAGCACCAAGCATCGCCAGCGGTTTTTCTTCAAAAATCTCGGCAGGATCTCCGTTTACAGTTATCAGTCTTTTTTCTTCGTTTAACACAAATAAATTCATATTGTTTTAATCCTTTACATTTTTTTAAACTAACCTATTGACTTTAGACGCTATTTGTTAGATTATGATGATATACGAATTTCGAATTCAACACGAAAGGAACGAATAACGACCATGTTAATAGTAAGAAAAATGCAAAAAAGCGACGTAGACAGGCTATATGCCATTGCTCTTGCTGCTTTTAAGCCGGCTTATGATGAATACGGATTGTATCCTGCGATTATGAATGTTCATCGCCAAAAGTTTGTTGCCCCACTCTTTTTAGGAGTAACCTTTCTTATCCGGGGAAAAATAGTTGGTGGTGCTTTTGTTGTTGCGTACGGCAAAACGGGCGAAATCGGCTCAATTTTCATTGACCCCGACAGACAGAAGAAAGGCTTAGGAAAAGAAGCCATGCTTCTGATTGAAACTATGTACCCCAAAGTTAACAAATGGGAAGTGGAAGTGCCTTCTGAAAACCTTGTTCTTCAAAGTCTTTGCGAGTCATTGGGATATATTAAAACTCAAACAAAAGTGGACTCAAAAAGCGGTTTATCTTCCTACAAATACATAAAAAGTGTTTGGTAACTTCCGGTACGCATACACCTAAATAAAATCATTTTCATTTTGAGGCTGTGTCAAAGACACAGCCTCTTTTATTAAATGATTAATTTTTTTTTTGCGTTACATTTCTCGACTTATACAGCAACAGGTGCAGTTGAGAAGATTACCATTGCAAGAGCTCCTGCGAATAGAATCGAAAGAACCATACGTTGGAACCAAGTAATACAAATATGCGAGAACTTAATATTCATCGGCATTGCAAGGATAGTTGGTACCCAAGCAGCGATAAATACGATTGACGATATTGGAATTACTGATAGGATATAACGTAAACGCAACGACCACTCGCCACCAAGTACAAGAAGTGACGGAAGCGTGATCTCAATGAAGCTCAACCAAGCCGCAGAACCAAGAACAGAAGCCTCTTCTGCAGGAAGGAAGATTATTCCAAGCGGATAGAATACCCAGCTCAAAACTGAAATGATCGGAGTATAAATGTAAAGAACAAGACCCAGACCAGCAAAGAACGTTGATCCTGTTGCACAGTTAGAAAGAACCATAACCATATCTTTCATAACTTGGACGAAACGCTTGTGGAAAGGAATTGCATTCTTAGAAACTTCAAGAGCTTCGCTGATCGCATGTTTCATGAAGTCTGACTTATACTCGCCTTCAGGATTCGGCTCAATGCCATCTGCAAACGTATTAGGTAAAGTTCTCAGAGGCGGGATTCTTACGCAAACTATTGTTACTAGAAGCGTAAATAAGAACGAAGTCCAGAGGTATAGATTCCAGTGATTTACATTGATTCCGGTGTTGTTTCCGATTACGATTAAGAAACCGATCGAAGCGGAAGAAAGACCGTACATGATAATCAAAGACTCTTTCTCTGTCATCTTGCCGGATTTGTACTCTGATACACCGCCCAAGAAAGCAACTACGAAAGTAGCCAAAAGTGCAGTTACAGAGATAACAGCAGCACGACCAGGAAGATTAAACAACGGACGCATAACGAGACGCATGAAAACTCCTGCGAAGTCAACAAGTCCGTATCCAACAACAAACGGCAGGAACGCAGCTGCTATCGGAATAGTTACAGTTACCATGATAACGATTCTGTTCAAAACGAACAACGCTATCGGCATAGGTATAAACTCCTGAGGAGCGAAATACCATTCGAAACCAGGCATAACAAATCCTTGGTTACCAAAATGGTTAGTGTAGAAGAATAACAACGTTACAGATACGCAAATAAAACCTAAAGTTTTAAACACGCCGAAGACTTTATTAACCGTTGAAGTTCCCCATACTTTTTGCTTGTTTTTGAAGTACATATCATACAATGCATAAAACCCAAAAAACCATACTACAAATCCAAGAAGTTTTAGATCGCCATTCCAAAACAGTGCTCTGATAATGTTTGAAATATGCGAGATCAATAGCGTATGTGCCTCAGCTTGTGTAAAATTCATTACTGTGTACGACGGGATGGTAAAGTTAATTATAAACGCTCCCAAACCGAATGCCGACAAGAAGATGAATTTCAGCCAATGCGACGCATTGAATCTCGACAAATCAAACTTTTGATTAAGGTCAGTAGACATACTAAGATCCTCCTTTTTTAATAAAATAACGTATTTACTCACTGTTTCCCTATTATCTTATACGGTCAATGCCATCTGTTTTTGCTAATTTCGTTTGTTAATTAATTAACAAGCACAGTGGCAAAGACCCTACAATTTTACAAGTAAACAGTTTATAACTTAATTAATTTTTTTGTTGACGTTCTGTCAATTATAAACCCATATGTGCTTTCAATTTGCCCCATTCAGGATAGAAAATATCCGGATCCATCAATTTAGGACCGCCTGCAGGGATAATTGGTTTGAAGCCCATTTGATCAAGAATTTGCGTTTGAAGATCAACTCCAGGTGCGATTTCTGATAAAATCATACCTTCTGTTGTTCTTGTGATTACGCAACGCTCTGTGATGTAAATGACTGAATTGCCTCTTGCAAGTGATTGCTCTGCGTTAAACGTAAGTTGAGGACAGCTCTCTACAAATTTCTTATGTCTTCCTTCTGTTATAATGTTCAACTTTCCGTCTTTTACTTCGCACTCAAGTCCGCCGGCAGTAAATGTTCCCGCAAATACCGCATGTTTTGCAGTTGCAGAAATGTTTGCAAATCCACCTACGCCCATGATTTTTCCGTTCAAAAGACTTGTATTTACATTACCGTCTTTATCAACTTCAGAAAGACCAAAGACACCAAGGTCTAATCCGCCACCGTCGAAGAAGCTGAAGTGCTCGCCTTGATCACTTGATGCTTCGATGTTCCAGTGTGCACCAAAGTCTAAAGCAACTCCCGGAACTCCGCCGATGCTTCCTGATTCAGAAATCATCGTGATCGCATCTCCGCAACCTTCTTCTGTCAGAACGTTTCCTGTAAACGTAGGAATTCCGATTCCGAAGTTACATTTGTAGCCAGGCTTAATTTCTTTTGTTGCTCTACGAACCAATACTTTTTCGTGATCGAACGGAAGTGGAGCCATGCTACCTTTAAGAGGTACGCGTACTTCGCCTGTAAATGCTCTGTTGTACTTAGTTCCTTGAGTTTGCATGATGTTATCAGGATCTTCAGCAACTACAACGTAGTCAACATAGATTCCAGGAACTTTAACTAATTTCGGATGAAGTGTTCCTGCTTTTGCAAGTGACTCAACTTGAACAATTACGATTCCGCCATTAGCTTTTGCAGCCTGAGCTACAGACAACATCTCTAAGTTGTGCGACTCTCTGTCGTTTGTAACGTTTCCGTTTTCGTCAGCAGTCGAACCTCTCATAAATCCGATGTCGATTTTGAAAGATTTGTAGAACAGATACTCTTCACCAAAGAAATCAGGAATGTATTCTACTACATTTTCACCTTTTTCATGAGTTAGAGGATTCAATTTACCGCCGTCTTTACGAGGGTCAATAAATGTTCCGAGACCTGTTTTTGACAAAACTCCCGGTGATTTTCTTCCTGCTTCACGCCATACTTGTAGGATAGTACCTAACGGAAGATTCCAAGCCATTATTTTGTTTTCTGTAATAGCTTTTAGAAGCATTGGGGAAGAACCTGCGTGAGAACCGATGAACTTAGTCATCAATCCGCCGTCTTTTACCCAGTGACCTTCTCCTCTTTCACCTTTAGGACCTGCACCCCAGTTACCGATACCGGCAGCATGGATGTGAGTAAGGTTCTTCGGATGTCCAGTTTCGTCATAGCGGTTTGCTACTGCAAGCGCGATTTCCTCTGGCCAACCAGCGAGTCCAAAGCTAGCCGAACCTATGACCATATTGTCTTGAAAAAGTTCCGCCGCTTCTTTGACAGTAATTACTTTTGCCATTCTCTTTTCTCCTTTTCATAAATATAAAAATAACCTTTGTTATAACTTATCAAAATTATTATTGTTTCCCCGCCTGTGCCACAATTTCGGTAGCAATGAGACGTAATTCAGACTTCAAGCTTTTACCCGAAGCTGACACCGGGAATTTTTCCATAAATAAAAATGATTTCGGTATTTTATGTGTTGCAAGCCTGCCTATACAGTGGTTTCTGAGTTCTTCCTCCAAAATGCTGGCTTGTGTTTTAGTCCTTACAAATGCTACAACTTCTTCACCGTGTAGGTAATGTGGTACTCCTATAACGCTTGTTTCTGCCACAGCGGGATGCATTTCGATCACATCTTCAATTTCTTTTGGTGCAATGTTTTCTCCGTTTCGAATGATAATATCTTTATATCGACCTTGAATACTCAAATAGCCGTTCGGAAGAAAACATCCGCTATCTCCGGTATGTAGCCATCCCTCGCTATCTAAAACCGCCGCTGTTTCTTCCGGATTAAGATAATAGCCATTCATTATGTTGTAACCTCTTACCCTAATTTCTCCGCTTGCACCATCCGGCACAATTTCATTTGTTTCAGGATTTACAATTATGACTTCTACACCCGGTAGAGGTCTTCCTACACTTGTAGCTTTTATGGTTTCTGAATCATCACCGTAAGTTGCAGTAACGCAAGGTGACGCTTCCGTTAATCCGTACGCAGGGATAATCTCCTTGATACCAAGTATCTCCGTGATTTCCCTAATCAATTTTGGCGAACACGATGCACCGGCAATAACACCTGTTCTAATCGCAGAAATGTTGAATCGTTTTTCCTCAAGCACACTTATAAACGCAATAAACATTGTCGGAACGCCTGATACCACAGTACATTTTTCACGTTCAATTAATGCTAAAGTCGTTTCCGAATTGAATCTGTCCATCATAACCATCGAACAGCCGCTTAAAAGTGATGTTAACACCGACGCAATGCAACCAAAACAATGAAATATTGGTGTCTGTACACACAGAACATCCATTTCTGTAAGTTGCATCCTATCAGCCATCGCATTAGCATTTTCAATTACATTTCTATGGCTAAGCATAACGCCTTTAGCTTTTCCTGTAGTACCCGATGTATAAATAATATAGGCAGTATCCTCAATACTGAGTTGGTTTTGCCTTTGCAGGAGAATTTCATCATTTTGGGATGATCCAAACTGAATCAAATCCTGCCATTTATAAGTTCCCGGATATTCGTCGGTGCTCACCACTATTACATTTCGTAACATGGGAAACTTTTTTGCGTTCAGTTTTCCCGGTTCTGCATCACGAAGCTCAGGGCACAAATCATACAGAATTTCAATGTTTTCTGTAGTTTTCGTTCCCGTTTGCATAATAAGCGTTGCCGCATTTGACTGCCTAAGCATCGTTTCAAAGAACGCTCCTCTTTCATGAGGATTGAGCGGCACCATGACACCACCGGTTTTTCCGATTCCAACTTGCGCAATTACAGCTTCAGGGCAATTCACCATCCAAGTTGCTACATTTTCATTTCTTTCAATTCCGACGGCAATCAAAGCCTTTGCCAAATCGTTTGTGGTTTTTTTAAGTTCTTCATAACTGATTCGTTGATTTCCGTCGCTGCTTACTAACGCCTCGCGATAATAAACACGATCGCAGGTCTGATCCGCAACTTGACCTACTGTCAGGTCTATGTAGCTTTTAGCATATACATCAATATACTGATCGGGCTCCTCGGGGTTTTGAAGGCGTGTTTGCTTGCTCTGAGTCACACTAATTATGTTCATTGCAAGTTTCCTGCAAGCACTTTCAATCCAAGGCATCGGCCAAGGCAACTCCCAAGGGGCACTTAAAACTGCTCCGGTCACGGAGAAGATTATACTTTTCCCAATGGGGTTACAAGGCAGACCTCCTACATCTTGAACCGTTATTTCTACTTTTCTGTTTCTATCTATATTACTCATGATACAACCACGTGATACAACCACAAAACCTTTAAGCAACTATTTTTCATCTGGTCCAATGTCGTCGTCAATAATCCTAAAATTTTCAAAGCTCCATCCTCTATCACTTTCTGCCGGAAGTAAGTGAGCACAGGTGGTTTTGCATGCAGATGAACAACTTTCACATTCGTCCGTCTGTCCCACAGGATCAAATCTCCTGTAACTTGTTTGAACTACTATTGTTCCCAACCTTCGTCATCTCCTTCTATCACATCTGCGCTATAGAGTACTGCCTGCCAAACTCCACTCATCTGTTCTTTGTTTGACTCAAACAAATCCTCTGCTTTTTCATAAGCAGTTCGCTCGCCATTGGAGAACATATTGATTTTATTAATCTCAATGACCCATTTATTTTGATCATTATCAAACCAAACGAGTGTGTCTGTTAATTTTTTGAAAAATTGTTCCACGCCGTTTTTATTCATACGGAGAAAGTCCTCGGCACTAGGATTTTCAAAACCTTTATAAATTCGGTTGATTTCCATTTCGAAAACCTTCCCCGTATCTACTCTTTTTGCATACAAACGACCATTATTCACTTGAAGTTCGAGAAGCCTTCCGCTAATCTGCAGGACATGTCTCACTGCAAAGTGCACATGAACGAGGATTTTACCATCCTCATACACCGCCGCTCCTTCAATTTCAAACATATCATCTTCCAAATAGAAATCTACTTGATTTCCGCAAAGTTCTTTTATTAAAATTTCTTCACTATCAAAACGCATTTTCTCTTCTCCTAACGATATGTCATCATGTCAGGATTTTCGTAAATATTCCCGACAACTTCAACAAAATCTGTCATATGCGGTCCGCCCACCATTGACATCCCATCATGAGACAAAATCATAAAACCTGCAATTTCTTCACTCCAAATCACTTTACAAAGTGAAACTTGTCCGTTTTCCTCTACTTGCAATATATCGCCTTCATAAACTTCGTTCCTTTTTTTATCAAACCACCCGGTGGCTTGCATAGGGACAAACTCTACAGGCTCGGCTGCACGGAAATCATAGATGTAAAGTACGCCAAACGAAAGATAACAATAAATCGTTCGTCTAGTCTCATCTTCAATCTCCGGCTGTTCCAGTGCTTCAGGGGAATACATTTTCTTTGCTTCGTCATCCCAGGCTCTGAATTTGAATTCTCTCATAATTTGGTTCTCCTTTTTGAGCGTTATTTTTTAAGCGTTATTTTTTTTCTTTTTGTGCTTTAATTGCATTCAATACCTTCTCCGGTGTTAGTGGCATCTCTGTAAATCTTACGCCGATAGCGTCGTAAACAGCATTGAAGATTGCCGGTGGAGTAGGCTGAATAGGACCTTCGCCCGATTCTTTTGCACCATATGGAGCAGACGGGTCATAAGAATCCACGATGTAAGCATCAACTTCAGGCATATCCATAGTAGTAGGCATTTTGTAATCATGCAACGAAGGGTTAATAAATCTTCCGTCCGGAGCGATCTTCATTTCTTCGTACAATGCTTGTCCCATACCCATATGGATTGAACCGTGAACCTGACCTTTTACACTCATAGGGTTGATTGGCACTCCGCAGTCTCCTGCTTCTGTGATCTTAGTTACAGTAACTTTTCCTGTTTCCAGATCAACATCAACCTCAGCGATTTGAGCACTCAAGCCAAATGTAGGAGAGTGACCGATGTTTCCACCTTGTTGAACTCCTTTTCTTCTTGGAGGTGTAAATTGTCCTGTACGCGACAAAGGACCGTTAGACTCGATGTACACAGTTACAACATCAGACCACGGAACTCTTTTCTTATCAGGCTCATAAATTGAATAGAACCAATTGTCTTTAACAGCAATTTCGTCGCCTCTGCACTTCAATATAGCTGCAGCTACAGGGAAAAGCTCTGCATTAACTTGTTCTGCTGCTTGGCGAATCGCCCAACCTGCAGCGAAAGTCAAACGGCTCGCAAATGTTCCCAAGTCGAAAGTAGAAACTGTAGTATCACGAACAACAGTTTTGATGTCTTCAGACTTAAGACCTAATGTTTCGGCCGCCATTTGCGCCATAACAGTATCGCAACCTTGTCCGATATCTGTTGCACCGCAGTACAATGTTGCGCCATTTTCTTCATCAATTTTGATTGTTGCAACTGTATGTGGCTTATAAGATAGGTAAAGCGTATAAGAAGTTCCGGAGATATAGTATCCGCCAGAAAGTCCAATTCCTTTACCATAAGGAAGTTTTCCGTGCTTCTCAAGATAGCCTGATTTTTCCACGCAAACGTCAAGACATTGCTTGTACTCTGAATGTGGAACATACATCTGGCTCATTGCAGTATAACCTGACTCGATAGCATTTAGCTTTCTGATTTCGTAAGGGCTCATGCCGAAGTGCTTAGCCGCCTCATCAAGCATTTGCTCCATAGCAAATCTAGGTTGTACACCACCAAGACCACGCTGTGCTCCGCAAGTCGGTTTGTTAGTGTAAATTCTCTTACCGTCAAATCTAACATTTGGAACTTTGTAAGGAATATGAACCATTGACGCAGTATAGAATAATACTACGATACCCCAACCTGAGTAAGCTCCGCCTTCCATAAGGTTGTTGAAATCAACTGCAGTAATTCTTCCGTCTTTGTCAAATCCCATTTTGAACTTCATGTAGCAAGGGTGACGTCCGTTGTTTGCTGCGAATACTTCACTTCTTTCATAAGTGATTTTTACAGGACGACCGATTTTGCGAGAAAGAATCGCGGAACAAAGGTCAGCTTGTGAAGTTGTCGCTTTTCCACCAAAACCACCACCTAGAAGAGGAACAGTGATTCTTATTTTGCCCATTGGCATTTCAAGAACTTTTGCCATCTGTTGGTGAGTGTAGTGAGGAACTTGGCAAGTCGCATGCAGGTGTAGTTTTCCGGTATTAGGATCATAATCCGAAATTGATGAATGCGGCTCAATAAATGCGTGAGTAACATAAGAAGAGTAATACTCTTGCTCAAGTACGTACGCAGACTCTTTTAACGCAGTATCAGGATCTCCATATACCTGTACGCCTTCATAAGCGATATTGTTTGGGTGAGTTTCGTGAATACGAACGTCATCTCTTTTGATCGCTTCTCTTGGGTCAGTTAGAGCTTCAAGAACTTCGTACTCAACTTTAATAAGCTCAAGAGCTTTTTCTGCTGTTACTTCATCCAAAGCGGCGACAGCCACAACAGCTTCGCCCCAACATCTAACTTTATCTTGTGCAAGTGCATACTCGTTTGCATTGTGAGGTACGATGCCGTAAGGAATCGGGCAATCTGCTCCAGTAGCATATGCAAGTACGCCAGGAAGTTTCATAGCTTCACTTACATCTATGCTCAAAATTTTCGCATGTGCATGAGGACTTCTCAAAATCTTTCCATATACCATACGTGGAAATACTAAGTCGTCCGTATATTGAACTTTTCCGGTTACTTTTGCCGGACCATCTAAACGCCTAAGATTTCTACCAACCTCTGTGAACTCACGCGTATAGTCTTTATAATTATGATATTTGTTAGAAACTTCATACATTTTTCCCACTTTACTTCACCTCGCCTTCTGCTTTTGCCTTAACATAAGCCTCAATCGCATCAAAGATCAAGATGAACCCTGTGCAACGACACATATTGTTTGACAAAGCGCGTTTGATATCGTCTCTTGTAGCTTTTGGATTTTTGTCCGTTAGAGCTTTTGCCGACAAAATCATTCCAGGAGTACAGAATCCGCACTGTACAGCACCATGATCTAAGAAAGCATCTTGTAAAGGATGCAATTGACCTGTTACAGGGTCTGCAACTCCTTCAATAGTTGTAATTTTCTTGCCTTGGCAAGCAATCGCAAGCTTAAGGCAACTAAGTTGTGGTGTTCCGTCAATTAGAACGGTACATGCACCGCAGTCACCTTGACCGCAGCCTTTTTTAGTTCCGGTTAGACCGACTTCTCTTCTTATTACATCTGCCAAAATATCCATAGGCGTTATCGCAACTTGGTATATTTCATCATTGATGTTAAGTGAAATTAATTGTTTATTCATTCTCTTACGCCCCCTTTGCAGCATCATATGCTTCTTTTGTTAGCCTGCGTGCTAGCGCGCCTACAACATCGCGTCTATACTCAGCAGAGGCTCTTACATCCGATATTGGTTTTGCTTCGCCTTGCGCTGCTTCACCAACTTTTTGGATCAACTCTTCTGTAAGTACTTGTCCTTTTAATAGCGCAGGAACTGCTTCAGAAATCAAAGGTCTTGGTGAAACCGAACCCATAACTAATTTCACATCAGCAATTTTATCGCCGTCTACAGTAATATTCACTGCCATATTAACAGCATCTATTTCCATAGCATTTCTAAGACCAATGTACCCATAACGACAAGCAGATTTTGCTGCCGGCTCAGGTAAAACAAACTTTGTTAAGATTTCTCCCGGTTGAAGTTCATTCTTTCTGTTACCTACGATAAAATCTTCTATTGCCATTTCTCTGTCGCCTTTTAGGCTGCTAAGTACTACTTTTGCGCCATAAGCAGAAAGAGACGCCGGAGTTTCAGCTGCCGGTGAAGAGTGACAGCAGTTACCGCCGATAGTTGCCGAAACACGAACTGCGTTTCCGCCAAGCTCGCCTGCTGCATAAGCAAGAGCACCATACTTTCCTTTTAGTTCATCAGAAAACTCCAACTCAGAAATAGTTGTACATGCGCCGATTTCAGCACCTTTTCCTTTTTCTAACTTCAGTCCTTTGAACTCAGCTACACCACTGATGTCAATGATTGCCTCCGGTGCGATCATCTTTTCTTTCATTTGGATGATCAGATCAGTTCCTCCAGCCATGATTTTGGCCTTGTCTCCTAACTTCTCTGCCAATTCCAAAGCTTCCTGTTTTGACGTTGGTGCATAATAATCGAATTCGCTTAAAATGTTCAATGCCAGTTACCTCCTTATTACTTTCTCTCTAAAATATTGACTATTTATTTCAACAATGCACTTGCAATTGTTTTCTGAGGATAATCGTTAATATTTTCTAAGATAAACGCTCCGCGCACATCTCTAAAATATCTCTCGATTTTTGCTTCCCTACTATATCCTGTACCGCCGTGAATTTGTACCGCGTTCATTCCGGCTTCTACTCCGGCTTTCATGCAATACATTTTCGTATAAGCAGAATCCAAGATATAATCGCCTTTTTTGTCGTAACAAGCTGTAGATTGATACACCATTGCTCTCATAGTATGAACATTAGCGCCAATTTCTGCCAATAACCATTGTACCGCTTGTATTTTGCCGATCGGTGCGCCAAACTGCACACGGATTTTACAATATGCACTTGAATCATCAAGCATCGCACTGGCAATTCCCGTTGCCATAGCTGCATTGACAATATCTGCTCTTGCAAGAGTTTCGACAATAATTTTCGAACCTTCATTTTCGGTTCCAAGAAGCTCCGCTTTAACTCCGTCAAGATCAAGCACTGCCGTTGGTAATGCTTGAACTCCAAGTTTGCCTACAGGAGTTGCTTTTATTCCGGCACCATCCACGAGAAACGCAGACATTCCTTTTGGACCGGCTTCTTCATCCGTTTGTGCATAAACTACATAAACTCCGGCTTTTCCGCCATTAGCAACGAAAGATTTTTTACCTTTCAAAACATAACCGTCGCCGTCTTTGACCGCAGTTACTTTATCGGGACCTGATGCCAAACCTGCGCCCGGCTCAGCAAGTGCATGTCCACCAAGCACTTCGCCTTTTGCCATCTTAGGCAACCATTGTTTTTTCTGTGCATCCGAGCCGTATTTTGCAATTGTTTGTGCCGCCAAAACTATATGAGTTGTCGCAATTGCAGCTGCGGAAGCGTTCATTTTTCCGAACTCTTCAATTACCAATGCTACACTGGTAAGATCAACGTCCGTTCCTTCAAATTCTTTTGGAACCGTCATTCCAAGAAACCCGAAATCTGCCATTTTCTTGACTGCATCCGCAGGGAATTCCTCGCGTTTGTCATCGTCACAAGCAATAGGTTCCAAAACCGACTTTGCAAAGTCAGATGCGTTTTTCTTAAACATCTGTTGCACTTGTGTCCACTCAACGTTCATTTTTCTTCCTCCTCTTCTCCACTATCTCAGCAGTCCACCAGAAATTACTAGTTTCTGAATTTGGTTAGTTCCTTCGTAAATCGAAAGTATTCTCGCGTCACGCCAAATTTTTTCAATCATTGAATCTTTTGAGAATCCATAAGTACCCATGATATCCATAGCGTCTAAAGCTACTTTCATTGCCATATCTGTCGCAAATAATTTTGCAATTGCCGAATAATGAGAATATGGTTGTTTGTCGTCTTTCAACTGACAGCCTCTGTATACAACGCGTCTTGCAGCTTCTACATAAGCTTCCATCTCTGCAAGCTTAAACGCTACCGCTTGTTGTTTACCTAGAGGTCTTCCGCCATCTAAGCGATTTTTAACATAATCAATCGCAAGATCCAAAGCAGACTGACCGCAACCTACTCCCTGAGCAGCAACCATCAAACGACCGGAATCAAGTGTCTTCATCGCGATCTTCATTCCATCGCCCTCAGCGCCAAGCAACGCAGATGCAGGAAGTTTCAAATCTTCGATAACAAGCTCAACGGTTTGAGAACCACGGATACCCATTTTATCTTCGATTTTTCCTACTGAAAGCCCAGGTGTTCCACCTTTTACAAGGAAAGCACTAAGACCTTTACTTCCGGCTTCACGATCGGTAGAAGCAAACAGAACCATGGAAGACTCCATGTCTATTGCAAAACCACCTTGAGTTATGTAACATTTTGTTCCGTTAAGAACATACTCGTCACCCTTTTTCTCTGCAATCGTTGCTACAGCTCCGGCGTCAGATCCTGCATTTGCTTCAGTCAAAGCAAAAGCACCGTACTTGCCTTCAAGTAAAGGCGTAAAGTGTTGTTTTTGTTGCTCAGGCGTTCCCGCAATAATAAGCGGGTAAGAACCTAAGTTGTTAGCTCCAAAAGCTGTCGCGATTCCTGTATCTCCATATGCAAGTTCTTCAAGAACAATCGCACTGGTTTGCGCATCAAATTCAACGCCTCCTACAGATTTTGGTGCCACCAGACAAATTAAACCCGTCTTGAACCAAGCCGGAAAGATTTCTTCCGGAACATCACCCGAATCGATTGCTGCCAGATTCGGTGTAATGTATTCACGAACATAATCTCGAACTTTTTGCTGAACTTCTAGTTGATGTGGTGTGAAATCATACATTTTCTCCTACCTTCTTTCTTTAAATATCCAGTAAGTCTAATCCGCATAATCGTAGATTATTACATTCCAAATCACAGATTACTACATCCCAAATCACAGATTGTTACACTCAAAATCATAGATTGTTACGTTCCAAATCGCAGATTGTTACATTTTAGACAAACATACTCAGTTATATATAGTTGCAATTCTCGTGCCAACTCTGAAGGGGGTAAAATGGATTTGTTAAAATTTCAACATTTTCATGAAAAATCAAAAGGAAGAATATAAATGTTCAGAATCATGTCACTGAACTGTTTGGTGTTTTTGTATTATTATGGAAAAATGTAACCTAAGTTGTCGTAATATTGAAATAAATTTCACTGTCTGTTTTAAAAAAAGTGTACACAAACTGTGTACACTGTAAACTTAAGTTTACAACTTTTTTTATCATTATGTACACATTAATGTACAGTTTCATTTTTGTTACAAAATGGTTAATTATTCACGCAAAGAAAAAATCTAACTTGAATTCGATTTTAGCTGAAAGGTTAATTATTCACGCAAATAAAGCTCGACCTTAGCTAATCTTATACTTTTCCATCTTTCTGTAAAGCAAAGTTCTCGAAATGTTCATCATCTTTGCAGCTTTACTTTTGTTGCCACCGCAAAGTTCGATGGTTTTCAAAATTAATTCTTTTTCTACAGTTTCTTTATTCTCGGACAAGGAGTGATTTATTTTCTCAATTTTTTTCGTATCTTCCTGTCCCACATGATGAAAAATATCAGGCGCGTCATAATCATCAGGACCATCCTGTGCCAAGAAAGACTCGCGCGTTAATTCATCTCTCACCGATGCGTTAATCGCACGTTCCAATACATTTTGCAACTCTCTTATATTACCCGGCCAATCTCTCGTTTGCAAATACTCAAGACCTTCCTTTGTAACTCCTTTAATTTCGCGCCCAAGCTGTGAATTTAACTTAGCAATATAATTTTCAACTAAAAGAGGAATATCTTCTTTCCTTTTTCTCAGGGGTTGAAGCGCAATATTTATGATATTTAAACGATAATACAAATCCTCTCGAAACAAACCTTTTTGAACCAGTTGCTTTAGAGGTATATTCGTTGCAGCAATAACTCTCGTATCTATCGGAATACTCTCTGTCGTTCCAAGGGGCTCGATTTCTTTTTCCTGAAGAACCCTGAGAAGTTTTGGTTGCATCGACAAATGCAGGTGATTGACCTCATCTAAAAAGATACTGCCCAAGTGAGCTTTTTCAAACTTACCACGCTTTCCGCCTTTTTTTCCGCCGGTAAACGTGCCTTCATCGTAACCAAAAAACTCCGATTCCATCAAGTTTTCCGGAATTGCTGAGCAATTAACTTTTATAAAAGGGAAAATATTTCGAAGACCGCAGCTATGTATAGCATGAGCCACAAGTTCTTTTCCTGTTCCTGTTTCGCCGTTAATCAACACAGTCGAATTGCTGGCTCCGGCGAAATATATCTGTTCTTTTAATCTTTTTACCGCATCGCTCTTGCCTGTTATGTCCTCTACGCTGTAATTCGCTCCGCTGCGTGTTTTCATTTCGCCGCGCAAAAATTCGTATTGCTCGGAAATTGTTTCTAATCTTTCAAAAAAGTTTTGTGCTTGATTAACATTTAAAAAGCACGACGAAATAAAGCAACCGACGATTTCGGTGTCTTGGAAAATCGGCATATAGTTCATTATTCCCGGGAGTTCTTTGCCATTTTTGGTTTTAATCAAAATATTCCCGCTAAATGTTTTGCCGGTTTGCATCACCGTTCTTACCATCGATCCTTCAATTAAGTCATGGGCATAGCTGCCAATTGCAACCTCTCTGGGAATTCCGGTATCGGTTTCCCAACGTTTATTGACATAGATATACTTTGAATATTTGTCAGTCACAGCTATGATTCCTGCCTGCTCAAGAATTAATTCTAAACATTTTTCCGGTAATCCTGTCATAGTATGTACACCTTCCAATCATCCTTCCAACAAAAATGCGCCTAGTCAACTGCATATATTATAATCTAATATCAATTGCTTTGCAATAGTTTTTCCTTAATTTGTAATATTTTGTCAACAATTTCGTTACTGTTCACAGCTTCGTTAGCTATAATGGATCTTGGAGCAAGCCCTTCGGAACAATAACACCATTCCCCCTCGCGAACTCAGCTTAAAAATTACCTTGCGAAACCCGCTAATGCCCCTAGCTAATTTCTCCGCGAATTCAGCTTTGCCAATTAATTAAAAAAAATAAAAAAACGATTTCAAAACCTGTAACCGTAGGCGTTGTAACCGTTTTAAGTATTTTAACTTTTAAAGACATATTTCGTTTTTATTTTATAGCTTTTTTTGCAGTTTCACATAAATTTGCGAACCCTGATGCGTCGTGTATCGCCATTTCTGACAACATTTTTCTGTTTACTTGAATTCCCGAGATTTTTAACCCGTTCATCAATTTGCTGTACGACAAACCGTTCATCCTTGCACCTGCGTTTATTCTTGCGATCCAAAGTCTTCTGAACTCTCTCTTTTTATTTTTTCTGCCGATATATGCGGAGCGAAGTGCTCTCATAACTGCCGGATTTGCACATCTAAAAATTCTGCTTTTCGCACCATAAAAACCTTTAGCTTGTTTTAATATCTTTTTATGCCTCTTTTTAGCATTTACACCTTTTTTAACTCTTGCCATTGTCGTAACTCCTCCTCTATATTATAAAACCTGTCTAATTCTCTTAAGGTCAGCACTTGTAAGTATCGTTGCTTTTCTCAAGCCTCTTTTTCTCTTAGCGCTTTTCTTAGCAAGAATATGGCGCTTATATGCTTTATTTCTCTTTATTTTTCCTGTACCCGTTAACCTAAATCTTTTACGTGCGCCTCTGTGAGACTTCATTTTCACTTTATTTTTTCCCATAGCTAATAAATCCTCCCGTATTTCATTGACTTTATCACTTAAAATCTATTTTTCTTTTGCTATTTCTCTTTGTCAAGCTTTGGTGCAATAACCATAATCAAACTTCTGCCTTCGAATTCCGGTTTTTTCTCAACCGTTCCAAACTCAGCAATAATTTCTGCGAATTTTTGCATGACTGCCAAGCCTCTGCTGGCGTAATCTTTCTCACGCCCTCTAAATCTGAGGCTTGCCTTAACCTTATCTCCATCCTTAAGAAATTTTGAAGCAGTATGAGCCTTAACATTTATGTCATGCTCCTCAATAAAAGTGCTTAACCTTATCTCCTTAACTTGCATGATTCTTTGCTTTTTCTTTGCTTCTTTTTCTCTTTTTTGGAGTTCGTATCTGTACTTTCCGTAATCCAAAATTTTGCAGACAGGCGGACTTGCATTCGGAGCTATATTCACAAGATCAAGCTTCTTTTCGTTAGCAAGATCAAGCGCCTGTTCAAGTGACATAATTCCAAGTTGAGTTCCATCGCTGTCAATTATGCGAAGTTCCTTATCACGAATTTCTTCGTTGATTAGATTGTCCTTTAAAATGCTACTGCACCTCCTATTTTCATCGTTGCACTGCAAACATTACAAACAAAAAAGCGGATAAAGTATTACCCGCTCTCTGAAAAAACACACAATGTGTACATTCACAATATTAACCCTAAAAGCATCGCCCGTAAGGTGAGAAGCGGATAACTTCTTCTTTACTACTCAAGCATTATATCAGTTCGAAAAACCCGTGTCAAGGACTTTTCGGAATCCATTTTTTATTTTTTTTAGCTGTTCCGCAGGCGTTTCTCCGATTATTGCGCATATTTAGCCGTTTTACTCTGCAAACTGAACGTTTCGGAAAAATTGCTCGCCAATATCTCCAATTTCAGAATTCCATGTTAAAGTGATCAAGTAAAAGTCAGTATCATGCAAAAACACACGCACATCAAAAGATTCGTCCGCTACATTTGTCATACCGTACATGCTAAAATACAAAATCTCACCGAATTCTCCCATTCGTTCACCAAACAGTTCACCGCCTCCGCCAACAATGTCGTTAACAACACTCCGCGCCGCACCTCGCAAAACCACCGTTTCGATCAGATCTTCCGAAACTTCCTGACTCCTAAGATGCAATATGAAGTCGACAAACCGCTCAACTAAAACGTTTGCGTCAGGCGTAGAACTGCTGAAAGAAGTAATTTCAACATCGCCTTCCACTACCATTGCCTCAGAAACTTCAGCCGATGGGACAGGCGTTGTAATTTGCCCTAATTGATGCGTACTCCAACCACGCAAATCTCGGTCGCCCCCCGTAAATGACAAAATCACAATTGTTAACGGCACAATAATAACTAAAGCGATAACAAGAATAATTAAATGTTTAAAAAAGCGAACACTACCTATGTACATACCAAAACTTCCTTTCCAAAATCATGTCTTTCATTCCTCGACGTATCGCCAATCGTCGTAACTCACCACATCGGGCGCATCGTCGTAACTCACCACATCCGGGCGCATCAGCGAAAATATCTAGTCTCCGGTTGATAAATGCCACAAATATAAAGACGCAACAGACCCATACGGCGTATATCGTTTTGCGTATCTTAAAAACCGCTCCTTAGGCAAATCTTTTAACCCGTACAATCTCATCATTCCTCGACGTATCGCCAAATCGCCGTAACTCACCACATCCGGGCGCATCAGCGAAAATATAAGCAGCATCTCAACTGTCCAAACACCAACTCCTTTGATCGACGTTAATGTTTCAATAATTTCTTGATTGCTCTTACTTGGCAGCACGTCAAAATCAATGCTCTTTTTTACTGCGGCTTCCGCAATATTTTTAATATATTCAGCTTTGCGCATAGACATTCCACACGCCTGAATTTCAGAAGTTGTCAGCGCATGTAACCTCTTTCGATCCATGCCGCAAAGTGCTTCCAGTCTGTTGCACACAGTAACTGCAGCCTTCGCAGAAATCTGCTGACTTATTATGCTTTCTATCAGAGCCGAGAACAAATCCGGATTAACGCTGCGTTTGATTATTCCAATCCGCTCAATTGCTTCTCCCAATTTCTTATCTTTTTTGCTCAGATAAGTTATTTCTTGCTCTCCAAATTCAAAATATTTTTCCATCGCATCCGTTACTTGCGAGCTTGATATAGGAATTTCGGACTTATCACCAATTCCTGACCCAAATCGTCGCGAAGTACGATATTGTCTCCATAACCTACAATATAACTTTGGTTTGCGTTAACGACAACATTTCCTACATAAACCGAATTATCCGATGCATTCGCCACTTGCAACGAACCTTGTCCGGCTATCAAGTAAATATTATCAGTACCTGAAATTGAACTTATTATACCACACTTTTTAAGTACTTTTTCCATTGATATTTCTTGCGCCGTTCCCAACTTAAACGTTTGCAGCACAGGATTATCACTCGGAGACCTCATAACAAATACATCCAACTTGCCGCTAAATTCAAGTTTGCTTGCAAAGCTCGTCCTCATAGTCGCAGCTGCCGGCGCAGGCATTATGTCCGGTTGCGGTTGTACGTATTCAGGTTGTGCAACGTATTCCGGTTGTACATATTCAGGTTGCGGTTGCACGTATTGCTGAACGTACTCAGGTTGTGCAACGTATTCCGGTTGCACATACTCAGGTTGCGGTTGCACGTATTGCTGAACGTACTCAGGTTGTGCAACGTACTCAGGCTGTACATATTCAGGTTGCGGTTGCACGTATTGCTGAACGTACTCAGGCTGCGCAACGTATTCAGGCTGTACATATTCAGGTTGCGGTTGCACGTATTGCTGAGCGTACTCAGGCTGCGCAACGTATTCAGGCTGTACATATTCAGGTTGCGGTTGCACGTATTCAGGTTGTGCAACGTATTCCGGTTGCACATACTCAGGTTGCGGTTGCACGTATTGCTGAACGTACTCCGGTTGTGCAACGTATTCAGGCTGTACAACGTACTCAGGTTGTGCAACGTATTCTGGTTGTACATATTCAGGTTGCGGTTGTACATATTCAGGTTGCATTGACTGCACGTACTCAGGCTGTGCAACGTATTCAGGCTGTACATACTCAGGTTGCGGTTGTACGTATTCAGGTTGTGCAACGTATTCAGGTTGCATTGGCTGTACATACTCAGGTTGTGCAACGTATTCTGGTTGTACATACTCAGGTTGCGGTTGCACGTATTGCTGAACGTACTCCGGTTGTGCAACGTATTCAGGCTGTACATATTCAGGCTGCGGTTGCACGTATTGCTGAACGTACTCCGGTTGTGCAACGTATTCAGGCTGTACATATTCAGGCTGCGGTTGCACGTATTGCTGGACGTACTCCGGTTGTGCAACGTATTCAGGCTGCGGTTGCACGTATTGCTGAACGTACTCCGGTTGTGCAACGTATTCAGGCTGCGGTTGCACGTATTCAGGTTGTGCAACGTACTCAGGTTGTACATATTCAGGTTGCACCGGCTGTACGTATTCTTCAATTACAGGTATTGCAACTGCTGCTTCTTCTACTTCTACAACCGGTTCTACAGCTGCTGCTGTTTCTTCTACTTCTACAACCGGTTCTGCAGCTACCGCTTCTTCTACTTCTACAACCGGTTCTGCAACTGCTACCGCTTCTTCTACTTCTACAACCGGTTCTACAGCTGCTGCTGCTTCTTCTACTTCTACAACCGGCTCTACAGCTGCTGCTGTTTCTACTTCGATAACCGGTTCTACAGCTACCGCTTCTTCTACTTCTACAACCGGCTCTACAGCTGCTGCTGTTTCTTCAACTTCTACAATCGGTTCTACCACGGCTGCTTCTTCAACCTCAACAACAGGTTCTACAGCTGCTGCTGTTTCTTCAACTTCTACAACCGGTTCTGCAGCTACCGCTTCTTCAACCTCAACAACAGGTTCTACAGCGACTGTTTCTTCAACTTCAACAACCAGTTCTACAGCGGCTGCTTCTTCAACTTCGATAACTGGCTCTGCAACTGTTGCTGTTTCTTCAACTTCTACAACCGGTTCTGCAACTACCGCTTCTTCAACCTCGACAACCGGTTCTACAGCTGTTGCCTCTTCTACTTCTACAATCGGTTCTGCAGCTACCGCTTCTTCAACTTCTACAATCGGTTCTGCAGCTACCGCTTCTTCTACTTCTACAATCGGTTCTGCAGCTACCGCTTCTTCAACTTTGATAACCGGCTCTACAGCGGCTGCTTCTTCTACTTCGATAACCGGCTCTACAGCGGCTGCTTCTTCAACTTCTACAACCGGTTCTACAGCGGCTGCTTCTTCAACCTCAACAACCGGTTCTACAGCTGCTGCTGCTGCTTCTACTTCTACAACCGGCTCTACAGCGGCTGCTTCTTCAACTTCTACAATCGGTTCTGCAGCTACCGTTTCTTCTACTTCTACAACCGGTTCTACAGCTACCGCTTCTTCTACTTCTAC
>JGI20163J26743_11538438_pt1 | contig 24636 bp, 22 predicted proteins | sample TergutCu122P1_FD_26743 | JGI IMG/M metagenome (IMG submission 26743) | reverse complement strand
TGCGGGCTTGCAAAATGATATCCTACGCCTTTGGTTCTGGTAGTAGCATATTCGATAAAAGGTTCCATCGATCTAAAGAAGTTATCGCAACTGCTAAAAAGTATAACGATTGCTGCAAGGCAGAAAATGATTTTCTTCATGCCAGCCCTGTTTGCAGAAAAATCGAGTAATTTGAAGTTTTCTTTATAAAATGCTTGACAAAGCGAAGTTAGGCTACATAATTTTGTGCTGTGCTGTGCTGTGCTGTGCTGTGCTGTGCTGTGCTGTGGCTGTGCTGTGCATCAGGTTATATTATCAATTTTTACAAAAAAAGTCTACTAATTTTTTCAAAATTTTTCGCACGCACTGCCCTGCGTTCGCTTTACGCATGCTTTGCACGTTTTCTTGCAGAAAACTGCGAAAAAAGAATAATAAAGTAATGTAGCCCCGAACAAGTTCGGGATGCTGCGCAATTTATTCTCTATTGAATAAATCAGCAGTTCCCTAAGTTTTTTTTTGAATTCATGAAAACTGATTTCCATGCAGAAATTCCGCCTGTTCTTGCCCTAATTTTATAAATTTTGTATATTTATAGCAGCGCACGATATACCTTGCGTGCGATGCTACACAGTGTTCATTGAGAACACTGTAAACAAAATGCCTCAAATGGGTGTTTGGGAAGGGTTTTTATGAAAAAGCATATAGTTTTTTTAAACATTTTTCTCTTTTTTGTAATTTTGGTGCCAATTTTTGGTATGGACTTGAAGCCATCAGAATATAAAATCGATAATATATCGCCGCCGGACTGGATTCTTGGCTCATGGGTTCTTGAAGAGAGCGCAGATTTGCCTGCTATAGAGTTCACGGAAAACAACATCATAATAGATTATAGTCTGGAGGATGATATTTTTTTTGGCTATGTGGTTGCGTTTATACAGGAAAGAACGGCAAGTTATTATGATATATATGTGAAATTTGACGATGGGGAGTGGTCGAGGGAAAGGTTTTTTATTCCTGCTAATGGGGTGATGAAATCGCAATTTACTGCGAGTGATGGTTCAAATTTTTCTCTTACGTACCATCGAAACTAACTGGAACCATCAGTACAAATCATCAGAAAAGAGAATGGCAAAAACAGGAAAACTCTTTGGGAGATATTATAGAAGTTTTTTTATATAAATTTTTACATGGGACAATAGAGTAATGTCTCAATCAAATTGACGGCTTAAAGGATATGTAGATAAAATGCGAAGTCTTGGAATTAATGTGGGCTCGTCCAGTATAAAACTGGCTTTACTTGAAGATAATAAACTTATATGGAGTATGGTGCTTCCGCACGACGGCGATTTGCCGGGGGCTTTTAAGGCTGCTCTAAGGGAAGGCAATATAGAAGAAGGGATAATGTCGCTGGTAACAGGAACTGAAGGGCGTTATCTTTTTAACATAAACAGCGCGGTTGAGATGCTCTGCCTGGAAGAGGCGTTGAAGGTTTCGGGTGAGCAGGTTGATGCTGTTGTGAGCATGGGCGGCGAAGACCTGGTTGTTTATACTGTGAACAAATGCGGCAGGATTCAAAATAATTTTTCGGGCAGTAAGTGTGCGTCAGGGACCGGCGAATTTTTTAAACAGCAGCTTGGGCGCATGGATATGAAGCTTGATGTTGTTAATTCGATTTCGCCGGAAGCACGGGCGCTTCCTCTTTCTGCGAGATGCTCTGTTTTTATGAAGTCTGACTGTACTCATAAGCTTAACAAGCGGGAAGCTGCGAAGGATGATATTGTGCTTTCTCTGAGTAATGTTATGGCTGCAAAGGTTAATGATTTCTTAAACCGCGCGCACATTACTTCGGGCAGGGTTCTGGTAACGGGCGGCGTTACTTTAAATAAGCATATTATTGGATTTATAAAACAGTCTGCTCCGAATATCGAGTTTATTGTTCCGGAAACTGCTTCTTTCTACGAGGCGTTTGGGGCTGCTTATCTTGCAGCGAAAAACGGGAGCGCTTTGCCAACAGAAGATGATTTGTTTAAGCAGAATGAAGTGAAATTTGCGCGCTATAAATCTTTGGAAACTCAGCTAGACAGGGTAAAATATTTTAAGCTTACGGAACAAAGGGTTAAAGCAGGGCACGAATATATTCTTGGGGTCGACGGCGGGTCGACGACTACAAAGGCTTGTCTTATAGATATCGAAACCAATGATGTTGTTGCTTCTTTTTATGGTAGAACTCACGGCGACCCTATTAAGGCTTTAAAGCATTGTCTTGGGGAAATAAAAAAGAAGATTATTAAAGATATTGGTTCGATGGATATAAAGATTTCGCTTGCTGCAACAACCGGTTCTTCGAGGGAAATTCTCGGGGTTTTTCTTGAAACTTCGGGGGTGTATAACGAAATAATCGCCCACACTTATGGAACGACTTATTTTACGGATGATGTTGACACGATTTTTGAAATTGGCGGACAGGATGCTAAATATGTTCTGTTGAAAAACAAGGTGCCTATTGATTATGCAATGAATGAGGCTTGCTCTGCGGGAACCGGCTCTTTTCTTGAGGAGTCTGCGCAGGGCGACTTAAACATAAGCGCTGCCTGGGAGATCGGGGAGATTGCACTTCGCGCGGAGAATCCTCTTAAATTTGGGGAGCACTGTTCTGCTTTTATAAATTCCGACATTCGAAAAGCGATTCAGCAGGGCGCGACAAGGGAAGATATAACTGCGGGTATTGTTACTTCTATTGTTTCCAATTATCTTAACAGGGTTGTGGGAAACAGAACTGTTGGGCAAAAAATATTCCTGCAGGGAGGGGTTGCAAAAAACAAGGCTGTTCCTCTTGCTTTTGCAATGCTTTTGAACAAGGATATTATGGTTCCGCCAAGTCCTGAGCTTATGGGTTGCTTTGGCGTTGGCGTTCTTGCAAGTGAAAAACATAAAGATGGGTTTCTTGAAAAAAGCAATTTTGATATAGACAAAATTCTGGAAACAGAAATTATTTACGAAAGCAACTTTATATGCAAAGCTTGCGAAAACTTTTGCCCGATTCAGAATTTAAATGTAAATAACCAAAAGTATATGTTTGGCGGGCGCTGTTCAATGTATACAAACAGCAGAAAAAAAATTCAGGCTGACTCTGGTGTAATTGATTATGTGCAGAAGCGCACAGATCTGCTTTTTCGGGTTTGCACTCCGGCTGAAGAGGAGTTTACGGCAAAAAGAAGTTATACGATTGGTATTCCAAAGGCTTTTTCTGTTCATAATCTGTACCCTTTTTATTCTTGGTTTTTTCATACGCTTGGTATAAAAACTGTGTTATCGGATACGGTTGCGAAAGAAGGCATATCCCGCACAGAAAGCGATTATTGCTTTCCTGCGGAAATTGCGCATGGGGCTGTGCAGGATATAATTAATAAGGGCTGTGATTTTATTTTTGTTCCTCACTTTAGGGATATGCCGAGTTATGAGACTTCTGTTCATGCGAACTTTTGTCCTATTATTCAGAGCCTGCCTTACTATATTAAAAAAGCTTTTCCCGAAGTTGAAGATAAAATCCTGGAGCTTGTTGTAAGTTTTAAATTCGGGAAAAAGAAGGCTCTTAAGCTTTTTTACAAGCTTGGCGAAAGGCTTAATATACCGGATTATGAAATTAAGGAAGCTTTTGAAGCAGCTGTAATTAAGCAGGAAGCTTATTTGCGAAAACTTAAGGAGCTTGGGCTGGAGGCGCTTGAAGAAGCAAGGCAAAGCAAAAAGCCTGTAATTGCTCTTATGGGAAGGCCGTATAATGCTTTTACAAGAGAAGCGAATATGGGGATTCCGAAAAAATTCACGAGCCGCAACTATTCGATTATTCCTTTTGATATACTTCCGTTTGAGAATGAAGAGATTTTTTCGAATATGTACTGGTATTACGGGCAGCAGAACATGAAGACTGCTAACCTGGTGCGTAACGAGAAAAACTTATATATAACTTTTGTTACCAACTTTTCTTGCGCTCCGGATTCTTTTATGCTTCACTATTTGAGGTGGATTCAGGGGACAAAGCCTTTTCTTGTGCTTGAATTGGACTCTCACTCTGCCGATGCGGGGATTGACACAAGGGTCGAGGCTTTTCTTGATATTATTGAAGGGTATAAAACAAAACTTAAAGACGAAGATGAAACACGATATGACAATGGGCTTCGTTTTGTAGGAAACAGCGGTACAGAACGGCTTCATGTATTAAATGTAAAAAGCGGTCAAAAAATACCTATTGATAACAACCCGAAAGTAAAAACTTTGCTTGCAAATATGGGCGATGTGTCGACCAAAATTGTGAGCGCGATTCTGCAATCTAACGGAATGTCTGCCATACCAATGCCTGTTGCAAGCGCAACAACTCTGCACTATGCGCGTAATTATGCTTCGGGAAAAGAGTGTCTCCCTTTTCAGTTGGTACTTGGAAGCGCTCTCCAGTTTCTGGCTTCGCCGGAATACAGAAAAGACGAGATATATCTTTTGTTTGTTCCAATAACGACAGGACCGTGCAGGACAGGTCAATATTTTGTATTTTATGAAAATCTTTTTAAAGATTTAAAGATTGATAATGTTGTTGTATTTACTTTAAGTGCAGATAACTCTTACGGGGGGCTGGGAACTTCTTTTACAAAAAATTTCTGGAAAGCGCTTGTTGTTGGGGACTATCTTAAAGATGTTCAGACCTCATTAAGAACATGTGCAGAAAATCCTGCAGAAGCTCTGGAAATATATTATAGTCTTCAAAATAAAATGCTGGAAGAAATAAGTACAGACATGAAGAAACTCATGCCTTATTTAAAAGTTATGGCAAAGGAAATTGCAAAAATTCCGCTTAAGAAAACTGTTGATAAAGTTCCCAGGGTTCTTATTGTCGGCGAAATATACGTTAGGCGGGATGATTTTGCAGTTGACGAGATTATCAAACATCTGTCGAGCAAGGGAATAATCGGAAAAGTATCCGGCATTGCAGAATGGATTCATTATACTGATTTTGTAAAAAACTATGATATGAAAAAACGCTTTAGGCTTGTGCCGCGCTGGAAAAGGCTTTTTAGCAAAGAATTCAGAACGCTTATTGTTTTTAAATTAGAAGAAATGTGGAAATACAGTGTTGAGAAAAAAGCAAAGAAAGCTCTCAAAAGGACAAAACTTGTGCCTCCGCATCCGGATGATATGAACAAAATAATGAAAAAAACAACGGATCACTTCTTGAATCTGGAGCTGAATTCGGAAATTGCTGTCTCTTCCGGTTCTGCTGCAACTGCAATGGAAGAGTCTTACAGCGGGGTTATAAATATATCTCCTTTTGCCTGCCTTATTGGCCGCGTAATTGAGGGGATATATACGCCTTGGGCAAGACGGCAAAACTACCCTACGATGTCTGTAGAGGTTGACGGGAATGTGCTGCCTCCGAATATAATTAACAAGCTGAATATTTTTATGCTTAATGTTTTGAGGTTCAGGGATAATCCGGACATGGAGGCTCTTATTGAGGCTGACGGCAACGAGGGGATTGATCTCTTAAAGCGCGACAAAAGCAAAGAGCTTGAGCTTGTGGATAGCGTGAATTAACTCGAAGCTGTCCAATAAAAGGTATTACGTGCAAAGCGACCGCAGGGCTTGCAGCGGGGTACGCGTACGCGACCCTTTTGTTTTTCTCCTCGCTCGGTCATGTGCAAACATAGCTTGCCTGTGACCCTTGCTCCGTCAACAAATAAAAACTTATTAGACAGCTCCGAGTTACTTCTTTTTCTTCAAATGTGGCGGCGAAGTCCAGCCCAATGAAAATAAAACAATACTTTGGGGAAAAAACTATTTCTTCTTTTTCTTCAGGTGGGCAGGAATCATTCTGTTTCTGGCAACCTTAAATGCAAAGCGCATTATTGTCTCTGTACTTACATCTTGTCCGTGTTTTTTATGCATAATCATAGTTATTGCTTTTAAAGCATCTTCTGTAAGTACGAGATAAATCAGGCGATCTCTTTCTTCGGGAGTCATGTCTTCCCACTCAACCATATTGTATCTTACCTCACCAAAAATTCTACAGTGATCCTGCTGGTTATTTCTATCTCGCCTGTTGGCAGCACAGTCGTGCCAGCGGCTCCGCTATCCGCAGATAAAGCAACTGTTTGTACGTTAAATGCTCGATTTAAAATGGGAGAAACAGGCGCAAGCCCATCTTCCGAGATGCTTATAACCCTAACGATTCTCTGATTTGACAGCCTTGCATATTGCTCTGCTTTCTCAAGAGCTTTTTGATAAGCCAATTCCCTTGACCGGGCAAACAATGCAGTATTATCTTCTACGCTAAAATGCATATGCTGAAGCGCAATGCCCTCTATCAATATGAGCTGGTCGATAATACCTGATATTTTCTCTTGATTCGTATGAATGTTTCCGACAGAAAAAGTGATTACTTGCTCTGCTCTCTGGCCAAGGAGAATGCGGCCTGATGGACCCCAATCATATTCCGGAAAAAACCTAAGCGATGCTGTATTGATGTTTTTTTCCTCGATCCCGGCTGTCTGGAGAATTCGCAGTGCCTGCCTGACCATTAAACTCACTCCTTCCTGCGCCTCTCTGATAGTCCTTGCTGTTCTGCCCATGACGATAGTCATCTGCACTGTATCCGGCTGAATCATTACCGTGCCGACTCCGGAAACAACGATAACACTGCGCTCCCTTGCAAAAGGTACGCAAGCGGTTGTAAACACGGCAGCAACAAGCGCCAAAATTCCAATGATTTTCATATTATGCCTCCACTAGATATATTATCATATTTTTCTATCTTCTTCGGCAAAAAATCAAATCTTTGCAAAAATTCACATAAAAAACATAAAAAACAGAAACATTTTACATATATTTTTGCTTTTATTATGTATAAACTAGGGTAAAGCTTATTTATTCAATCGAGAATAAATAAGCTTTACCCTAGTATCATTTTTTCTAGTTTTCTGCAAGAAAACGAGAAAAAATGTGGAAGCACTGATTAGAGTCAAATAAGAACCTACTATTAAACTTTAAAAATTATAGGCTCTTAATCAGTGCTTCCCTAGAAATATGTTTTTGCTTTCAGGAGAGAAACGATGAAAACGAAGGGTTCTGTTCTTCCGCTGATATTAATATCATCAGTATTAATCATTATTCTGATTGGCTGCAATGCAGGAAGCAGCAACAGAACTTATGATTTTACAGAAATTACCAGAGGCTCGCTGGAAAAAACAGTGTCGAGCAGCGGGTCACTGACCCCTGTATCAATGGTAAATGTTCTTGCGCAAATGAGCGGAAAAGTTGAGAGAATACACGTTGATTTTAATGACCAGATTAGAAGGGGACAAATTCTTGCGGAATTAAATACAGATATGCTTAAGCTGCGAAGAGAGCAGCAGCGCGCTTCTGTTGTAAAAGCAAGAGCTAATTATGAGCTTCAATATATTAATCATCAAAACCAGATAAGGCTGGCAGAGAGAAATCTTATATCGGACTTTGAGTTAAGAACCGGGCGGACCACTCTGGACATCCATGCGGCGGAGCTTGCGGCAGCGGAAGCGTCGTTTAACGTTATAGAAACGGAAATTAATCAATACGCATTTATAACGTCGCCTATAAACGGCATTGTGCTGGCGCGGAATATAAATGTAGGGCAAAATGTTGTTGAGGGTTCAAGCATGAATTCCGCAAGTCTTTTTACACTTGCAGAAGATTTGAGGAAGATGAAGATCGAAGCAAATGTCGATGAACTTGATATTGCATCTATTCGGATAGGACAAAATGTAAGATTCACTCTCGAAGCTATAAGAGGGCAGGTGTTTTCCGGAGTTGTCAAAAAAATTCATCTTATGCCGACAACTATAGATAACGTTGTTACGTACAAGGTTATTATAAATGTTGATAACGAATGCGGCACTTTGCTTCCAGGAATGACATGCGAAGTTGAATTCATCAAAGAGTACAGGGAAAATATTTTGATTGTCCCGAATGCTGCGTTTCGTTTTCAGCCATCGGCGCTTAGCCAGGAAGAAATAGCAGAAAGAGTTTTCTTTGCGAGATTAAATATTATGCCTGAAAACGAGAGAAATGCAGCTCTGGAAGCACGGAGAGCGCAAAGCTCTGCGCAAGCTGCCAATTCCAACAGCAGGCAAGGCGGACTAAGCAGCCTTATAATGCCTCAAATTCCAGGAAGAAGAGCTCCTGTAGTTCAGCAGTCGCAGCAGCGGGGCAGCAGAGTCGCAGCAGCAGCCGGCGAAACTATAAGAACTCTCTGGTATGTAAATAACGAAGGTAATCTTGAAGCTATTGCAGTAAGAGCAGGAATCAACAATGGTTCTTATACGGAAATAATTACGGATCTTGATATTGAAGGAAAAAGAATAATTCTCAGGGAAAGGTTTTAATCTCCATGCCAATTATTGAGCTTTCAGGAATCAAGAGATTATATGAGCTTGACGGGATCACAGTAAAAGCCATACAGGGGCTGGATCTTTCCATAGATGCCGGGGAATTTATTTCTGTAATGGGACCGTCGGGTTCCGGCAAATCTACTCTGATGAATATTCTCGGCTGCCTTGATAAACCGACTGCCGGTATTTATATTCTTGACGGCATAAATACTTCGAAGGCAAGCATAGATGAATTTGCTTTAATTAGAAATGAAAAAGTAGGGTTTGTTTTCCAGGGTTTTAATTTGCTGGCAAGGACTACGGCTGTTGAAAATGTGGAACTTCCCCTCTTTTATCGCAGAAACAAGCAAAAAATAAATCAAAAACAAAGAGCTATTGCAGTGCTGGAAGAAGTCGGGCTTGGAGAAAGGCTTTATCATACGCCTTCCCAGCTTTCGGGCGGTCAGCAGCAGCGGGTAGCTATTGCAAGGGCAATGGTAAATAACCCTGCTTTTATTCTTGCGGACGAGCCAACAGGAAATCTGGATACAGAAATGACTCTTGAGATTATGACTCTTTTTCAAAATCTCAACAACAGGGGAAAGACTATTATTATGGTAACGCACGAGCCTGAGCTTGCAGCGTATACGCGGCGGATTATTACAATGCGCGACGGAAAATTGGTTTCGGATATTCCTGTAAAAGACAGGCGCAATGCAGCAGATGATCTTTTGCTTTGGAAAAAAGAGAATGTTGTTCTTCAAAAAATAGGGAATTAACCTGGTACTTAAGGAAAAAATATGGGACTTTTAAGACTGCTAAAATCTTCTTTTAAAAATATTTATAAAAACAGAATGAGAAGCCTGCTTACATCTCTTGGCATTATTATAGGAGTTGGTTCTGTGATTGTAATGGTAGCTATCGGCGATGGATCCAGGATCCAAATAGAGCAGCAAATAGCATCTATGGGCACAAATCTTATAACTGTTCTTCCCAGAAGAGGGGTGGGAGTACCGCACAGGCTTACAAAATCTGATTCGGAAAAATTGAAAAATGAAGCGACTTATATAATGGCAGTTTCCGGCATACGCCAAAGGATTTTTAATATTGTTGGCGGAGACGGCAATTGGTCTGCGCTTGTAATGGGGGTAGAGCCTGATTACCTTATAATAAGAAGCTGGAATATGCAGGAAGGTAATTTTTTTGAAGAAGAAGACCTTTTGCATCGCAGAAGAGTTGCGGTTTTGGGCGCAACAGTGGCATCGCAGCTTTTTGGGGCTAGAGACCCAATAGGAGAGAGGATTCGTATTGGCACAAATCACTTTAGGGTAACAGGAGTTCTTGAGAGAAGGGGCATTGGCGCTGCGGGAAACGATCAGGATGATGTTGTTATGGTGCCGCTTGACACTGCGCTAACCCGCATGAGCCCGATACGAGCGCCATTGCTTAGCTCAATAGCATTAAGCGTTATACATGAAGATTTTATGAGCCGGGCGCAGCAAGAAATTGATATTATTCTGCGCGAATCTCACAACACTGCTCCCAATGCCCCTGCGAGCTTTGAAATTTTGAACATGGCAGATGTTATTGCAAGAGCGGCAAAAACTTCGAGACTGCTTACAAATTTGCTTAGCGCTATTGCAGGGGTTTCGCTTCTTGTCGGCGGAATAGGGATAATGAATATAATGCTTGTATCAGTAACGGAGCGTACAAGGGAAATAGGCATAAGGATGGCGGTGGGAGCAAGAAAAAAAGATATACTTTTTCAATTTCTTTCTGAGTCAATTATCCTAAGCCTTATTGGCGGGATTATAGGGGTTGTTTTTGCTGTATTTGTCTGCAAGTTTTTAACAGCTTTTATGGCTATGCCTACATATATAAATCCTGTTGTAATTATGATTTCTGTATTGTTTGCAGCAATGGTTGGAATATTTTTCGGTTTTTACCCTGCGAAAAAAGCAGCGGGGCTATATCCTATTGATGCTTTGCGTTATGAATAAAGGGTACGCAAAGCGACCCTTTTTGTTCCTCAACACTCGGTACATAAGGGGCAAGCCACTTTGTCCACCTCGGCGTTCGATTATGTGCGTGCAAGCACGCCCGCGACTCTCACTTACTCGGTGGATGTGCAAGCGTTGCTTGCCCGCAACTCTCGCTTATTCGTCCAATAGAAGGAGTTTGTTATGAAACTAAAAATATCTATTATAATAATTTTATTGATTTGCGCAGGGGCTTTTTGTCCGCCAGAGTCATCAGCAGGAAATATTTATAATTTAGATCAAATACGCGCCCTTGCATTATCAAATTCCAGAGTGCTTTCAAGACTTAATTTATCGATAGACAGTTCTATTCTTAATGAAAGAGCAACAAGGTACGAAAACCTCCCTTCTCTTTCGGTCGGAGCTTCGGTTGACGGCAATCTTTGGGGAGGGGATACGCATATTACGGATAATTATGATGCACGAGCAACTGTAACTCTGTCTCAGCAAATATGGGACGGCGGCAGAAATTCTGTTTTAAGTTCCATTAACAGGCTTTCAACAGAAATTGCGCGAAAAGAAGCTTTGCAGGAGTTTTTTAATGTGCTTGCTTCTGCTGATGCAGCATATTACGGAGTGCTTGAAGCGCAGGCAGCTCTTGCAGCAGCTAACTCTTTGCTTGAAGTTTCAAAACTTGGGCTTGCTATTGCAGAGATAAGGCGCGAAGGCGGGTTTATAAGCATCGGGGATTATCTCCAGGCAGTTGCAGAGAATGAAGCAAAAAAAGCAGAGCATAGCCTTGCTAGAAGAGACCTTGCTCTTAGCCTTGCCAGGCTTAAAGCTATTACTGGCTTAAGGGAAATTGGAGGGCTTGAAGCAATTAATTTTGAAATATTCGAACCTGCGATTCATAAACTTTCACAGCTTACAGATAATGAAATTGATAACGTCATCTCTGCTTTTCGGGAAAAGGTTTTTGCAAACAATCCTTTGCTTGCAAGCTCTGTTCTTTCTTCACGAAGAGCAGAGCGAGGCGTTAATTTGGCGCAAAGAGATTATTTTCCAAGTATTAATCTTGGTATATCAGCAGGATTGGTTTATAACAATATTCATGGCAGGGAGACTGCTCCAGGAAGAATCACAATATCCGGCAGAGTGCCTCTGGATGTTTGGGTAATAAGAAATAATGTAAACAACAGAAGAATAACGCAGCAGCAGGCGCTTCTTGATCAGCATCAAACAGAACTTCTTTTGGATATTGAAATACAAGCCGGGATTCTAAACTGCATAGCGCAGGCAAGTTCTGTTATATCTTCCCGCAAGGCTTTGAATTATGCAGAAAAGCAGCTTGAAAACAGAATGGAGTTGTACAGGCTTGCATCAGCGTCAATATCTGAGCTTTCGGATGCTATGGCTTTGGTAAGCTCAAGTCAAAACCGCTATATTCGCGCCAAGTACAACTTCCTGCTGACTCTTTCCGTTATTCGCAGCCTTGGCGGTTTTGACTGCGAACTGCATGTTCTGGAGATGATGACATCCAGGTGAGGAAACTCAGATTTCCAGCTTCCAGCCAAAATCATTGTGATAAATCATCTGTTTTGTCATGCCGCCATCGATGCAGATATTTTCTCCTGTTATAAACCCTGCTTTGCCGCTGCAAAGATAAAGCACCATGCTGGCAATATCGAGCGGGTTCCCTACCCTTCCGGCATTATGCTGATAAGCATCGGGATCTTCGTATTCTTTGAATGATGTATCTATCCAGCCCGGAGAAATTGAGTTTACGCGCACTTTGCCTGCAAGGGTTGCTGCCATAGCATGGGTTAACGCTGAGATTCCTCCTTTGGCTGCTGTATAACTCTCTGTATTCGGCTGGCTCATTCTGTCGCGTGACGATGATATATTGACAATGCTTGCGTTTTTTGCAAAGTGGTTCATAAAAAGTTTGGTTAAAAAATAGGAGGCTGTTACTCCAACTCGCAAGACATAGTTAAAATCATCAAATGAGCAATCTTGCAGCCCGCCTTTGGAAAGCATTGCATTATTGATAAGGCAGTCTACCCTGCCATAGTCTGTTATAACTTTTTCTGCGAATTTTCTTAAAGTATTTTCATCGGCTATGTCGCCTGTAAAAAAGTCATTCTTATCTTTATCGATTATGCAGACTTTGGCGCCTGCTTTTTTAAACTCTTTGCAGATTGTTTTTCCAATCCCGCTTGCTCCGCCTGTAACAACCACAACTTTATCTAAAAAATCCATACTGCCTCCAGGCAATGAAAAGATATTGCTACTATACAAATAAAGAATATGCTTCGCAACCCTTTGTTTCCTTACTCGCTAGGTACATAAGGAGAGCATAGCCCCTTTGTTTGTTGCTCCAAAAATTTATTATGTACATTGATTTTCTGTAATTTTTCCTTAATAATTGCAGAAAACACACAAAATCAACGTAACACCAATTATAATCAACGATACATTGATTGTCAATATACATTTGAAGCTTTTATGATTGTTTTAATGATAAACAGGCTTAAAAGATGACCAATCTAAGAGATATACTTGCAAACAATTTGAAAGAGAGCCGCCGGAAATGCGGTATTTCACAGTCAAAACTGGCAGAAAAAGCAAAAATATCAACACAATATATTGCAATGATTGAACTTTCCCGGCAGTTTCCTACTCCCGAAGTCCTTGAGCGATTAGCCGAAGCCCTCGGTATTGAAGCACACGAACTTTTTGCTGTGCCGCCAACTCCCGAAAGCTCTATGGAGCGGCTCCGCAAAGACATTATCCGTGAAATTAGGGAAGTAATAGTTGAAGTGCTGGAAAAAGCTCTTTCTGATAAACATAAAAACCAGTGAATTTAGCCAGCAGATTCCTGCATTCGCGCCTTTTTCCACAAAAAATATTTTGCTATAAAACTGGAAGAAAGAAGCTGCCACGGATGATAAAAAAGAATTGGAATTAAAACTATCCCCAAAATCTGCGGATTATATTGAAAATAGAGAGTTATAAGCGGCGCGCCCATTGCAAGAGTTTTTTGAGCGCCTGTAAAAACACTTGCTATAACATCATCATACGAAAAACCAAGCAGGTTTGTAATTTTATATAAAAGGAAAGATATTGCAAAATAGGATAATGCCAGAAAAATAAATACAGGATAGAGCGATATTACTAAATCCACAGTTATGGTGTCCGAACTTCCTGCAAAAACTACAAATAATATGCACAAAGTAGCGCAATTTGTAGCAGTAGGGAATTTCTTTCTATTTTTTTCAACAATGTTAATAACAAAATTACGCACAATCATTCCAACTGCCATAGGTAAAATTATTTTTATCATAAGGCTCATAAATACATTAATAAGCATAGAAAGAGGAAGCGCGAACATTGTTGTTTGCAGCATAAAAGAAAACAATAATGGACTGATAAAAACCCCTGCCATATTTGCGATAACTGAGTTAAAAATTGTGCCGCTTACATTGCCTCCTGCTAAACTTACGAACACCGCGCAACTGGCAATAGTCGTAGGCAAGCACGCCAGAACAAAGAGCCCGACAATAATTTCTTCGTTATTAATAAAAGGAAGCATTTTTACAAAAGCAAAAAAATATAAAGGATAAAATATAAAAATAAAAGATAATATAACAATGTGAAGTTTTACATTTTTTATTCCCAAAAAAATCTTTTCTTTTTGCAGAGTAAGACCCTGTATAAAGAACAAAAAAATTACAAGAAATGTAAAGAACATTCCATCTTTGTTTATTGCTTTTCCAAATCCCGAAAAATTATAGCCGCAAATTACCGCAGCAAAAAGCCCGGCGATAAACCAGTTTTTTTTGATAAAAGATAACATCTGTATAGCCAATTTTTCCCTTCCTTAGTATATATCATACATTTATTCTAATCAATTGAATTATTTTTCCGTAAATATTATTATAGAAGAAAATGAAAACTTACGAAGAAATAAATAAAAAAATTGAATCCGGTAAAGCTGTTGTGCTTACCGCAGAAGAAATTATCGATTATGTAGATAAAAAAGGAATCGAAAAAGCAGCAAAAGAAGTAGATGTTGTAACTACTGCGACTTTTGGTCCCATGTGTTCATCGGGCTGTTTTTTAAATTTTGGCCATTCAAAACCAAGAATGAGAATTACCGAAGCATGGATAGACGATGTTCTATGCTATTCCGGAGTCGCGGCTGTGGATATTTATCTTGGTGCTACTCAGCTCAGACATAATGACCCGGCGAACATGAACTATCCCGGAGAATTTAAATTCGGCGGCGGTCATGTAATAGAAAAGCTTGTTGCCGGCGAAAAATGTCAGCTTTTTGCATTATCCTACGGAACAGATGATTATCCTTTAAAAGAAATAAGAACCATGTTTGATATAAATGACCTTAATCAGGCTATTATGGTAAATCCAAGGAACTGTTATCAAAATTATAATGTTGCAATAAACTGCTCAGATAAAACTGTTTATACATATCTTGGGGTACTTAAGCCCAGAATGCAGAATCTTACTTACTGTTCTGCAGGGCAAATGGCTCCGCTGCTTAACGACCCGTTCTATGAAACCATTGGAATAGGAACAAGCGTATGGCTTGCAGGAAGCAGGGGGACAGTCTACGCCGAAGGCACACAGCACAACCCTACGTGCGAGCGTGGAGAAAACGGGGTTCCTGTCGAAGGCTCCGGTACGCTTGCTCTTTCGGCAGATATGAAAAAAATGAAAAAGGAATTTGTTCGCGGCGCTAGTTTTAAAGGCTACGGAGTTTCGGTTTCTCTGGGGATAGGCATTCCAATTCCAATTCTCAATGAGAAAATATTAAAATATACAACTGTAAAAAACAGAGACATTCAGGCGTGCGTTATTGACTATAGCCGCGATTATCAGTATAAAACAGGCAAGGTTTTAACAAAGGTAAATTACGAGCAGCTTATAATGCAGGATGATATAGAAATCATGGGCAAAAAAGTTGAGATAAGTTCGTTGTCTTCGTATAACAAAGCAATTGAAATTGCAGAAATCCTTAAAGACGAAATCAAGCGCGGAGATTTTCTTGTTTCAAAGCCTTCTGCGCCTCTGCCCATGAACCAGTCTGTGAGAGGTCTTGAGATTAAGGGGGGGAATGGCAAATGACAAAAAAACTTCTTCTTCTTTTTCAAAAAAACCAGACAGACAAACCGATAGTATATCATCTTGTAAAAGACTACGGTCTTGTTGTTAATATATTCAGGGCAAAAATAACGCCGGATGAAGTTGGCTACCTTGTCCTTGGCGTTAGCGGCGAAGAGCAAGACATAGAAAAAGCTCTTGCGTTTCTAAAGTCGGAAAACATAGAAATAAATGAAACAGACAAGGGCATACGCTGGGATAAAGATGTCTGCATCCAGTGCGGCAACTGTCTTTCCCACTGCCCCACAGATTCGCTGTTTGTTGCAGACAGAAAATCAAAGCGCGTGGAATATGATATAGACAAGTGCATACAATGTCTTAGCTGTATTGAAAACTGCCCTTTTAGCGCCTGCAGCTCAATCTATTTTTAATTTTTCTGCATGTAATGTCAAGTAACATTTTTTTATCAAACAATAAATTAGTACGCTCTTTCTCCTGGAAGGGCGCTAATTTTAAAATAATATCTTCTGAGTTTAATGCAATCAAAAACGCGATTGTGGCGCAGCGGGAAATTTTAAGCGCTTATATCAAAAAGCATAAAGAGTTTATGGAGGCATTGGTTCCGGTAGAGGCGATAGATTCTGATGCTCCCGACATAGTTAGAAGAATGCACAAAGCATCACTCTTAACAGGCGTAGGACCTATGGCATCGGTAGCAGGAGTTGCTGCACAAATTGCTGCAGAAGCTGCTGTTGCAGCCGGAGCAGATGAGGTAATAATCGAAAACGGCGGAGATATTTATATTTTCTCCAACCGCGAGACAAAAATAGCGTTATGCACAGGCAGCGCGCCCATTGCGGCAAAGCTCGCAGTTTTAATAAGACCCGAAACAACGCCAATATCGATCTGTTCATCGTCAAGCAAGATGGGGCACTCTCTAAGTTTTGGAGACTGCGATCTTGCAACTGTCGTTGCAATCGATGGCGCGCTAGCGGACTCTGCTTCTACGCTTGCCTGCAATCTTGTAAAAAAAGAAGAGGATATTCCGGCGGTTCTGGAAAAAGTTATAGCGATAAAAGGCGTGCAGGGAGTTTTGCTTGTAAAAAATGACAAAATTGGCATTATTGGCAGCTTTCCGGAGATTATAAGGAACATTGACCCGCAGACAACAAATAAAATTACCAAAGACAAGCTTTCTTTGTAGGGGTACATCTCGGCAGTCTGTGCCTGTTGATATTTCTTTCCCCGGAATAATTTAAAATATTATGTGTATTTTACGACCTTGCCGCTTTTTAAGCCTATAATCTTTTATTATATTATATTATATTATATTATATTATATTAGCTATTGTTAATAGTCTATCAACTTTGGGGCTTTGGGGCAATTTTAAAAATCAATAAAATAATTCTTTGTATTATAAAGACTTATTTTTAACAGATAAAAAAAATAATTGCCGAAGACCGGGCTTGAACCGGAACGACCGTATTATGGGTCGGAGGATTTTAAGTCCTCTGTGTCTACCAATTCCACCACTTCGGCAATTAACAGTAGATATAATACTTTTGAAATAACTCTTGGTCAAGTATATATGTAAATCATGGAGGAAAAATAAAATAAATGGTATTACGTGCAAAGCACGCGCAAAGCGACCCTTTGCTAACCGCCGTCGCCTCGGCTCCTGGGTTAATAATGCAAGAATCTTCCCGTCTCCCCCTTCTGCCCGGCATGATAGACTCTCATTTTCACTATCCTGAAATGAAAAAAAAAGGCATAGATGCGGAAAAAATAATCAAAGAATGTTTTGACTCAGGAATGGAGGCAATGGTTGATGTATCAATAAATGTATCGAATTATGAAACGCGGCTCAAATTTGCGCTTAAAAACAAAAATTATTTTATATCTGCCGGCATCAGCCCGTGGGGAGCGAACGACCCAATCGAAGAAATCGAAAAAACGACAGCGATTCTCGAAACCCATGTAAGTGAGACAAAAAATACAAAAAAACTTATAGCTGTGGGCGAGACAGGCCTGGACTGGCACTGGAATCACGGAACTCCGGAAAAACAAATTCTTCTTTTCGAGAAGCAGCTTGAAATTGCACAGAAATTTGACTTGCCTGTGATTATCCACAACAGGGAGGCGGACAAGGAAGTTATCAGTAGTTTAAAGAAAAAAACTCCTTCGCGCGGCGGAATTATACACTGCTTTTCTTCTGATTACAATTTTGCCTCGAGCTGTATCGATATGGGGTTTCTTATATCTTTCGCGGGCAATGTAACATATCCAAAATGTGCGGTTCTTGCGGAAGTTGCAAAGAAAATTCCGGCTTCTTCTATTCTGATAGAAACTGATGCGCCCTATCTTTCACCGCAGGAGAAAAGAGCTGTTCCCAATAATCCCGGGCTGATTGGCTACACATACAAGTTTATCGCAGAACAGAGGGGGGAAGATATAAATACTCTTATCCTCAGCGTTAAAGAGAACTTTATTCGCTTGTTCGGGCTGTAACAGGATGTTACGACACCCAACAAAGTCGGGACAAATTATAGTTTAATTTTCGACAATACTCTTTCTGTAGCAGGCGTGCTTACAGAAACCTCTTTTCCCATTCTTATTATATCGTAACCAAATGCATCTATTTCTGTTTTTGGTTTTTTATTTTCAACATCAAGCTGAAATGATGATTTTGCATCTTTATTAATGTTTTCAACTATTTTTAAAGCGCCTGCTTCTGCACTTTCCGGTAAAATTATATTTTTCTTTTCGGCAATTTTCCTTATCTCTGCCATTATAGCGAAAAAATCCTGCTTAAACGCTTCATTGTGGGCAATACCATTTATTGTTATATTATTTGCAGCAGTTATTAAGGCTGCAGGCGCAATAAACAGATATTTTTGCCATATAGCAATTTGCGGACTCTCTGTCCAATCAATTTTGATGCCCATATTCTTAAAAAAAGCTATTATCTCTGAACTATCATATTCAGGATTAAGCGGATCCGGACCTATAACAATTCTAAAAATATTGCTCATAACTTTTATTACACCAGGTTCTTCGATTTTAGAAGAAAGATATGCGCAACCCGGAAGAATTATGCCTTGCGGAATTATTTTTCTTACTTTTAAATCATTCCCAACGCCATTAAGAAGAGGTATTATTACTGTGTCTGTAGATATTTTGTCTTTGAGCGACATTATCATCTCATTCAAGTCATAACCTTTTACTGCAACTATAAGAAGATTTATTAAGTTAAGGTCTTTAACTTTATGAGTTACAACATTTGGCATACATTTTATCGGGTCGCCTTCGAATGGTTTTATTATGAGACCATTTCTCTGAATCGCTTCGAGATGAGCTCCGCGCGCTATAAAAACAATATTTCTTTTGTCTTTAAAATTGCTTGTGATATTTAAGGCTATCATTCCGCCGAAATAGCCGCCAACTCCTCCTACTCCGGCAATACATATATTATTGTAAGCACTGCTTTTATCAAGATTCATATAAATACTCCTTTAAAAATATAACATTCTTATTATTGCCTGACTACTCTAAATCCAATTCTTCCTGTATCTCTCTCGTGCGGAAACCTGCCCCCGGAAAGTAAGCCTTCCCTAAAAAACAATGCGCTCCTTTCTTCGTTTGTTTCCCAGCATCCGCCTGCAACAGCTCTTTGAAGCGCCGTAAAACCAAGAGGTTTTTCCAAGCCATACAGGTTAATGCCACTGTAATCTGTTTGCTCCTCTTCCGGCAGCCTCACAAAAACTTTTCCGCTTCCGGCAGCAGAGGAGAAACCTTGTCCCGCATGTTGAGCAAGTCCGCCATGTACCTCTGCGCTAACAGCTGTTATATCCCAGCACCACTCCATTACATTGCCAGTCATATCAAATATCCCCAGAGCATTAGGTCTTTTTGTTCCTACAGGATGAATGCTCTCTGAACTGTTTACAATATACCATGCATAATCATCTATTTGATTTCTTCCGTTATCTCCGGAAAACCGCCTATATTGAGTATCCGAGCCGCCCAACGCTGCCCACGTAAATTCCATTACAGTTGGCAGCCTGTATCCGTTAGCGTTCCAGTTAACTTCAATTCTGTTCCACAAATAAATAGGGTTATCCGTAACCACTCCCACGGAAGCATCTGCCGCGCCTGCTGCTGCGTCTGCTCTTTTTAAAAGCGCCCCTGGAATGGCGCCCCAATTATCCGGATTTGTTCCCCTGCCCGGCAAACTATAAACAGGCGTCAAATTTTCCCTTATACTCAGCCTGTTGCAAAAAACAATTGCCTCAAACCAGCTCATTCCCGTTGCAGGAAAGCGCTCCATCTCCTCTTCGCTATAGAGACTTGGGAAGTGATGCGGATTGTAAACTTCAGCAGCCCACGGTCTTTCGCCCATTATACTATAATATTCCGCTCTCGTTATCTCATGTTTTCCAATACGAAAAGAAGAGACAACCATTTTTCCAAACCCCTCGGCAGGAAAAAAAGAGCCGCCCGGCACATACATTAAATCCGAAACATTACCCGTCGCACGGCCATCTTCGTTATTGCCAAACGCTTCGCCCGAACCATCTGTGCCGGCCGCCCTGCGCTGCCCGCCTCTGTTGTCGCTGCCGTCGAGGCTTCCGAAAATGCTTCCGGATCCTGAGTTATCGCACCCAGTTATTAAAATTCCAAAACTCAGAAAAAAGAACAAAAAAGAAATAAAAGATTTTATACTCATTCTCCTATACCACGGCATTTTGAAGAGCTATTTTTTTATTAATGTTACTTTTATAAAAATCAACAAACTGTTCCGGAGGCAACGGTTTACTAAATAAATACCCCTGAAATTTTCTGCACCCTTCCTTGTATAAAAATTCAAACTGGTTAAAATCTTCCACACCCTCAACAACTATATCAAAATTAATATCCGCAGACATTGCAATAATTGCTCTTATTATTGCCTGATCAAAAGTGTTATGAAGAATACTATCAATAAATAATTTATCAATTTTAAGACAATCCACTGCAAATTGCCTGAGATAATTAAAAGAGCTGTATCCTGTGCCAAAATCATCTATACTAATTTTTATCCCTGCGTTTCTTAGTTCCAGCATTTTATTAAGAATGTCTGCGGTAGCCGATATAAGACTTGTTTCCGTAACCTCAACCCTAAGCAGGCCAGGGCTCAGGCTCCTTGCTTTTATGGCTTTTATAATAAAATCAACAATATTGCCTTCGTTAAATTGCCTGGAGGATACATTTATGGAAGCCGGAATCTCAAGATTAAACTCTTTTTTCCAGTATGCAATCATGTCTGTAACCTTAAACATTATCCAGTTTCCAAGCAGAACAATAATCCCTGTTTCTTCGGATAACGGTATAAACTTGCCGGGACTAATAACCCCCAGTGTAGGATGATTCCACCTGACAAGAGCCTCTGCGCTTATCTCTGTTATTTTAAGAACACCGTCCGCGTCTTCGCCAACTGTAATTATTGGCTGGTAATACATTGCAAACTGCTGATCCATAGTGGTATTGACATTTGCTTCCAGCGCTTTAACCATGCAGCTTTGAAGCTCCAGTTTTTCTACCTCAAGATGCCGCAGCTTTTCTTCAAAAAAAAGAAAATCCAGACTTCTCTGCTGGGCATATCCAAGCGCAATGTCGGCAGATGTAAGCAGCTTTTCCTTTGTCTTGCCATGCTCAGGAAATATTGCCACCCCTATATTTGAACCAACTTTAATACGATAACCCGAAATATTTTCCGGCGTTTTTATTATGTTTGATATCTTTCGCGCATAATTCGTTACCGCTTCAACCTTATCAAGATCTTTTAAAACAATAATAAACTCATTTTCTTTAGTATGATAAACCATAGCAGATTTAGCAGTTGCCTTAAGTTTTGAACCAAGCCGGGAAATTACCCAATCCGCAATAGTGGAGGGAAAAGTTTTTAAAGCCACATTATAACTTTTATCAAGCTGCACTATTAAAATAGCCAGATGTTTACCGCTGAATTTATATACATCAAGATCAAATAAATCAGAAAAATCCTGTGCAAGTTTGCGCCTGTTAGGGAGCCCTGTTTTTGGTTCTATTGTTAATTTCTTTTCCTGACTCAGAGAATGTTTTTCTATTTTTTCTTTTTCTTTTTTTATTTGCATTATTTCCACTTCAATATTGGAAAAAGCACTTTCAAGCTGGATTATTCTACTTCTGTAAGAGGCAATAATATCTTTATAGTTATCAGGTGTTTCTTCAACATTAAATACAGAAGAAATGTCAAGAACTCCCATCATACCTTCCCTAAAGATTTTATTATTTAATCATATTATTATAAATAGACTTTACTATTTTGTACAAGTATTATCTTATTAATTGCATACTAAAAGTTAAGGAGGCCTTACAGTGAGAATTGATATGCACACCCATGCTTTTCACACCAAAATTGCAGAAAAAGCAGTAAAATGCCTTGAAAGTCATTATAAATTCCCTGCGCACGGAAAAGGAACAGTAGAAGACCTTATATTCAACCTCGATCAGGCAAAAATAGATAAGTCTTGTGTTTTTACTGCCGCGACAATTCCCGATCAGGTAGTTCTTGCCAATGACTGGGCAATTTCGCTATCCGAAAACCCGCGCTTTTGCGCTTTTGGCACCCTGCACCCGGATTATCCGGGCTGGGAAAGCGAACTTGACAGGCTCGAAAAGCACAGCATAAAAGGACTCAAGTTTCATGCAGATTTCCAGAAATTTCAGCTCGATTCAAAAAAAATGTTCCCCATATACGAAGCGATTTCCGGAAAATTCATCGTAATTTTTCATATTGGAGATGTTTTTCATCCTGATGAGAACCCTTCGTCTCCGCAGAAATTCGCAAATGTTTTAAGGAATTTCCCCTCACTTACTGCCATAGCGGCCCACTGCGGAGGATATTCGCACTGGGAGTGGGTTAAAGAAGCATTATCCGGCTTTAATTTTTATATGGATACTTCGAGTACGCTAAGTTTTATCTCCGACAGGCTCTTAAACGAAATTTTTAATGCTTTTCCCGAAGATTATTTTCTTTTTGGGAGCGATTATCCCCTTGGCGACCCTGTTACAGAGCTTAGATTGTTAAAAGAAAAAGCAAAATTCTCTGATGATAAAATCGACAGGCTTCTTGCAAGAGGAGCAAAACTGCTGGGGCTGTAGTAAACTCTATTCGCCATTACGATTTTTCTTGTAAAAATCATACTTATCAACTATAATTAAGATAAGGAGAAGTATATGCCGCAAGCGCGAACTATGTCCCTAGATCAAAAACTATCCATATCAAACAAAGCTTTAGCACTGTGGAAAGACGGCGACACAGATGGTTACAGGCGACTTATGCAGAAACTTCCCATACCTCCATATTTAGCAAAAATTGCCAAAGAGAAAATCGGAGAAAACGTCCTTGCTAAAGGCGGCTGGGATTTATCAGAAACAGAGGCAGAGTGTGGACAAGACTGGCATAATCGTTGACATTTACGATGCAGCAATAAATATTGACATCGGGAAAAAAGGCTTTGCTGCAAGCGGAAAAGAACAGGAAGGTCGTATTTCTTATGAAGATGGATTAACTAAAGCCTTGTGCTGCTTTAAAAAAGTGCAAGACTCAGAAGATCCATATACTATAATGCTTGCTGAATATACCTTTATATCCCAGGAACTTGAAATCTGTAATGAATTGGATAAAACCACTCTGCGCAGTCTTATAAAAGCTGTACATAGTTTTAATGATGCGTTTCTTGCGCTCAAGGTTGTGGAAAATGCTGCTTTATATCAAGGCGCAGACAAAACGCATCCTCATACCAAAAAGCACCGTATTCATGGCTATCCAAAAGATTCTTTTCACATTGCTTGTATTTCTCACAAAATCCGGTTAAAAAATACACTTCGCTCACCCGGCATAGATCATGTAGAAAAAGCCCTGCTCAAACAACGCGTTGCGAATCTTTCTACTGCTCAAAAAGAATATATAGAGAAGCAGAAAAAAGCGCTAGGGATATAGACACTCGCCCAATCAACTATTCTCGCACTAAGCACAAAAAAAATGAAAGAAAATGAAATTGGTGCCACTAATGTAATTAATATATAGAAGAAAAAGCTGTTATTATATCTTCGGGAATGAGCAGCGGTAAAACTTTGTGCCTTGGTGCGAAATATAGCGTCCGAACAAGGCTTTCATTAATATAACGTGAGTTCGACGGAATAAAGAAACCCCAAGTCGTATCTGATATAATGGAATAACAAAAAACTCATTACAGATGAACCTGGAGAGTTTCATGAACGAAGATAGTATAACTGTAATCTATTGTAGTGTCGATGACTTTTGTAAGGTTTTGATGCATATTGCAAAAACCGTTTTTTGCCAGAATAGAAAGCCATTAAGTAGTTTGTGATAGCCAAGACTTGATCTGACACTTGTATGTTTCATGCTAACTGTCCGACAGATACATCATAGCCAATGAGTTTCTCTTTGGCTAATGAAATAGAATTAATGAACATCTGCATCGGTGTTTTCCCATAACAGTATTTGCCACTATGGGTTCTCTCATTATTATAATGCCATATCCATTCATTAAGACCAAGCTGAATCTCGTCGATACTCCGATAAACTTTTTTGCGAAATGCAACTGAATAAAATTCATCCTTGCAGGTTTTGTTAAAACGCTTACAAATGCCGTTGGACTGAGGTGACCTTGCTTTTCTCTTACTGTGTTCAATATTTTCAAGCTCTAAATACAAAGCATATTCATGATGTTCGCGATTTCCACAATATTCGCTGCCTCTATCAGTGAGAATTCGTAAAACAGGTATTTCATGGGAATCGAAAAAAGGAATAATTACATCCCCGTCAGGATATGTTATCTCCTGCATCCTTCCAAGATAATCGCTTTTATACTCCATAACTTGAGGTTCTAATCTTCTTCCAGGAGTGAGCATATTTATCATTCTCTTCTCTCTTACAACCTCGCCAAGCTTGCCATACTCATATTCTGTAAAGCCGCTCTCATCTGTTATTCTTACGAGCCTGTTGGCTCCGTTTATGTTTCTTTCTTTGGGCGTGTGCCTGCGGCACCAGGCTATCGCTCTGCGGCACGGATGCCGCGTCCGGCGCAGCGACACGGAGGTCGCGAAAAAGCGCCGGGAG
>JGI20163J26743_11538440_pt1 | contig 24907 bp, 19 predicted proteins | sample TergutCu122P1_FD_26743 | JGI IMG/M metagenome (IMG submission 26743) | reverse complement strand
AAAATTGCATTTGGGACATTTTGTGTGGTATTTTTTATAACATTAATCATAAGGGTCCTGCCAACAATCTCACCTAGTCCAGCTACGCCAGCTATACAACCTCATACTCAGATGCAAACTATACAGCCCGCGCCTTTCGACACCGTCTGGAATGTTTATGACAGGGAGTCTTGGAACACAGCACTTGCTGCAATTAGAAATAGCAGTAACAACAGCAACCATTTTATAAACGTTACCGGCAATTTTTCCGTGCCGGGTAAAACGACGTTTTCGTTTGATACAGTTGCAGGCTTAACAGTTACTATTTCGGGCAGCAATACTATTTCCCTATCCAGTGCTGGTATTTTACTAGTTATAAACACCCACCAAACAGTTATTATCAAAGATCTCACGCTACAGGGTTATAGCAACAATAATCGGGCGTTGGTTCATATCGAAGGTACATTGACGATGCAAGGCTCTGCTACGATTTCTGGGAATACAATAAAAGATGTCGGCGGTGGCGGAGTTTTTGTGCGAGGTGGTGGAAACTTTATCATGGAGAATAATTCCAGGGTAACAGGAAATACAGCCGCTAGAAGTGGTGGAGGAGTACTTGTAACGGATGATTCTTTTTTCACAATGAGAGATAATGCATCAATTTCTGGCAACACTTCCAGTCAGAATGGCGGAGGAGTATGGGTCAATAACGGTACAATTATCATAGAAGATAACGCATCAATACATGGTAACACTGCCAGATACAGGGGTGGCGGTGTTGGGGTATGGGGGAGTGAAAGTACCTTCACCAAAAGCGGTGGAACCATCTATGGGAACATTGCAGCAAGGAACTTTAGAAACATTTCTACTCGTTCGAGAATTGGTCATGCGGTGTATCAAGGAAATCCTTCTCGCCAAAGAAATGCCACCGCCGGGCCATCGATGAATACTGACAACTATTGGTTTTGGAGGAATTGGCGGGGATGGGTGCCAATATCAACTATTCTGTTTGTTAGCATTTTTATCTTTGCTTATTGTTATTTTAAACGTTTAAAACTAAATCGCAAGATATATCTTAGTTTGGAGGTTATAGTACTTGGTGTTGCAACAGGTACTGCTTTCGGTGGCATCTATTTTATGATCCTCCTAATACCATTTTGGCTACTGCCTCTAACCATGTTTCCACTATATATTTTATTACCTATTTTATTAAATCGATTGAGTAAATTTTTAGAAGCTAAACACTTGTTTAACCCCGGAAAAGCACTTTCAAGTGGCAGATTGTATTTGGTTCTTACTACTTCTGCTTATGTTTTGCTTTTTTTGCTTTTTAAGTTTATCACGCCATTTTTCTTCTGGTAATTGAAAGTGAAAAAGCTGCGCTTGCGGGTCTGCTTTAATTAGAATTGGCGAAGAAGCCAGTGAAAGGCTGCAGATAAGGTCGCCTAAGATTTACGTTGAAAAAACAGTACGCCCGAAATATGCCTGCCGCTGCTGCGAAGGGACTGATGACGAGGATATGCGCTTAATCCCTAACTCCGCTCATTTTAGGTGGTCTATTCTGATTTTGGCAAACAGCTCTATTGTTTTTTTGGTTATTTCCGAACGCTGTATATTATGGCTTGAAAGAGCCAGTGACCCGGCTAAAATAGATCCGGCATCACGGTTAATAATGATCCACCAGTTCGGATAGAGATCCACAAAAAAGAATGACTTTCCTAAAATAACACCAGCGCCTATGTTGGCGTAAATTTATTTTAGGAGGTCTATATGACCAAGTATCGAGAAATCCTTCGACTGCACAGCCAAGGGATTAGCAGTCGGCATATTGCGGAAAGCCTTAGATGTTCCCGCAATACCATCAAAAAAGTGCTTGAAGGAGCAGCAGCAGAAAGCATAAGCTGGCCATTGCCGAGCAATTTGTCTGACCGTCAGTTAAAACAAAAACTGTTTGGCAAACAAGAAAGAATTAAGAAACGAACAATGCCTGATTTGGAATACATCCATCAGGAAATGGCCAAAAGCGGAGTCACATTAAGTCTGCTCTGGAGTGAGTATTGCGAAAGTTGCAGAATGGAAGGCAGTCGTCCATTGATGTATACGCAATTCTGTTATCATTATCAGGAATACGCAGCCAGGAATAAAGCAACACTGCGCATTCACCACAAACCAGGCGACCGCATGGAAGTAGATTGGGCTGGAGATACTGCTTCTATTCAGGACAATATTTCAGGACAGCCCATTCCTGTTTATATATTTGTCGCTGTCCTGCCATGCAGCGGGTATGCATATGCCGAGGGGTTCTTATCTCAAAACCTTGAAAGCTGGATTCTGGCACATATAAACGCATACCAATTTTTTCAAGGAGCAACCCGTATTCTTACGCCTGACAACCTCAAGACCGGCATACAAAAAGCGGACTGGTATTCACCGGTTATCAACAAGACATATCACGAAATGGCTGAGTATTACGGGACGGCAGTTATTCCAACCGGAGTAAGGAAGCCGAAAGAGAAAGCTACGGTCGAACGGACGGTGGGTATGCTTTCCACTTGGACTATTGCCGCTCTTCGCAACCGTCAATTCTTTTCTCTCTTCAGCCTAAACCAGGCAATGAGACAGAAACTCGACGAGTTTAATAAAAAGCCGTTTCAAAAAAGAGAAGGCTGCCGGGAAAGCGCATTTGTTGAGGAACGGCCATTCCTCATTCCCCTTCCCGACAAGCCTTTTGAATTGTCAACGTGGAAGGTAGCTACCGTTCAACTTAATTACCATATCGCAGCTGACAAGATGTATTATAGCGTACCGTATGAGTATATCAAATACAAAGTTGATGTGAGGCTTACTGCAAGCATGGTAGAGGTATTTTATCAAAATGCCAGAATTGCCAGCCACAGGCGTCTTAACGGTTATTCCGGACAATACAGCACGGTTATTGAACACATGCCGGAAAAACACAAGCAATACACCCAGTGGAATGCCCAGCGGTTTATTAAGTGGGCTTCTGATATTGGTCCCTTTACGCAAAAAGCGGTTAAAGCAATTATCGCTTCGCGGAAAGTTGAAGAGCAAAGTTATAAATCTTGTATTGCACTGTTAAAACTCTGTGACACTTACTCTGTAGCCCGCCTTGAAGCCGCCTGTGAAAGGGCGCTTTCCTACATCGCAACGCCCAGCTTCAGAAGCATCAGAACCATCTTAAAAACCGGAAGCGACAGATTCAAAGCTGAAACGGCAGTACCAGATACTGAAAGCAACGCTTTTGCTTTTACCCGAGGAGCCGCTTATTACGGAGGTGAACACAATGGTTAACGAAGCAACAATCAACAAACTCCATGACATGAAGCTATCCGCCATGGCACAAGCCTTTAGGCAGCAGATGCAAGAACCAACCATGAATGCCTTTCTTTTTCTGAACGCTTTGGTTTTTTGGTTGATTACGAATGGGATACCAGAAAAAACAACAGGCTCAAACGCCTTATCCGCAAGGCTGGTTTCCCCGTCTCAAGCGCCTGCATGGAAGATATTGAATATCGAAGCGATCGCAAGTTGATCAAAGAACAACTGCTTGAACTTTCAACCTGTTCTTTCATTGCCAGCAAGCATAATATTATTATCCTTGGCGCGACTGGAGCGGGTAAAACGTTCATCGGCAGTGCTCTTGGAATGGCAGCCTGCCGTCATTTTTTTTCAGTAAAATATATCCGTCTGCCGGATTTGCTGGATGAACTTACCGTGGCTAAAGGTGAAGGTATATTTCGAAAAGTAATGCATGTTTATAGAAAAATTGACTTGCTTATTTTGGATGAATGGCTGCTGACTTCGCTTTCTGCAACTGAAAGCCGTGACCTCCTGGAATTAGTTGAATCTCGTTATTCCAGTTGTTCAACTATTTTTCTAAGTCAATTTGATGTTTCAGGCTGGCATTCAAAAATTTCCGAGGCACCGTTATCTGAAGCAATTCTTGATCGCATTGCTCATAATTCCCATACTGTATTAATTGGTGGTGATGAATCTATGCGTAAACGCAAGGGTATCTCGTAACTGGTTTATAACTAAAACTTTTCTCTGGGGTGGCTCTCATTCCGGAGACATGGATCACTTTATTCCGTGAGCCTGGATCTATTTTAGCCGGGCTCGCGGATCTATTTGTCCGTAGTTTACAAACGGCGCCATATACTTCTGATTTTCATTTTGTAGATAGCTTTTGACAATTCGATAATATTCTTCGGCGAGTATTCAGACAACGATCCCGCTTGCCTAAGCCTTTCGCAAAGTTTGCAATAGGCAATCATAGCAAGAAAATTGACAAAGAGCCACACCTTCATCACATAACGGTTCTGCATATAAGATACATCAGCATCAAGATAGTTTTTATAACTGTCAAACATAACTTCTATTTCATTGCGCTGCTTGTACGATTCATACACCGTTTGCTCAAATGTTTTCTCTGTTGTATCTTTTTTCTTTTTGGGTAATTTGGGTAGATGGGCGGGGTATGAATTGCATGACTACCTGAACGGAGAGTTTTACAATAGATTCAGTGAAAATGAAAAAGCGCGAATAGCGGAAACGAGAGTAATAACTAACAACAACCCGTGGCGGCAGAATATTAACGGTGGTGAAGATACAACGGACAAGATATTTTTACTAAGCATAGAAGAAGTAGTAGAACACCTTGGCGACAGTTCTGATGGCACAAGCTATTCTTTTGGAAAAAATGTATAGCCAAAGATGTGGACGGAAAAGCTTCGTGGTGGTGGCTTCGGCCGCCAGGCCCGAGAGGCATACTATCGTCGGTGTCACCGAGTGCGGCAATATCTACGCCAAAGGCATCCATCTCCTTGCGAATTTTGCTGGTGTTCGCCCCGCTTTGTGGCTGAAGCTGTAATCCATCTAATCTTAATCCCTGGCTGCCATAGAAGCAACTTCTTGCTGCACACCCTTTGTCATATTTTTTGCAAATGAGACGTTGAACACCGCGCAAAAATCACGCCAATTTTTTCGGGACGCGGCATTTTCAAAGTATTTCTAATCAAGTGGTTACATGGGCTAACGTATAGTTTATTTATACTTTTCTTTTTCAAATTCAGTCGCCATTTTATGTATTTCTTCTATAGATTTATCTTTCCACAAATTTTTATGCCATTCTGTGTAGTCAAAGTTATTACTCTTTATACTGGCTATGAACCGTTCGGTTTCAAGAACACCAAAAGTTTTTAGCAATAAATCAATTGCTTCGGCTTTTAATACTGTTTCAGTTCTCACTTTGTTCCTCTTTGCCTCTGTTTCCAATCGGTTTTCTATGTTGCTTTGATCATCAACCGGTGCTGCTGAGCGGCGATGGTACATCTTGCAATGAGTATTGCCCCATCACTTCATCAAGGTCTTTAACAATTTTTGTGTCTATATAACCTTTGTCCGCCATATTATACAGAATTGGCATTGTATCAGTATGAGAACGAGCGCCATGATATGGCCGAGGCTCACTCACGGCCTGATAGATATCAAGACAAGTTATAAGCCGCGCATTAAAGTCTATTTCATTTCCTTTTTTTCCAAAAGAATAGCCTGTTCCATCGAGCTTTTCGTGGTGGTCTGCTGCCCAGTTTTTTACTTGGTCCAAACCAGGAATATCGCACAACCAATCGTGGGTATTTCGCACATGATCCTTAATAATTTGAAATTCATCTTTATCAAGTTTGCCCGGCTTTTCCAATATTTCAATAGGCGTAGCAATCTTTCCAATGTCGTGCAGCGATGCTGCTAAGTAAACCGCAGCCTGCTCTTCCTGACTATAACCATAATGCCCTGTCATTACCCAGGAGCGGTTAGCAATCTGGCTTGTGTGTTTTCGCGTAAAAGTTGATTTAAAATCAACTATGTGTGAAATAAACCCTGCAATGTCCATTATTGTGTGTTCGCAGAAATCAATTTCCCAAGGCGGCAAAATGCGATCCAATGTTTGATTGATGTTCTCATCGCGCAGACTTTCGAGCATTTCAGTATCCAATATTTCAAGCAAAGTATCTATTGCAGCGCGTGTTGAATGTTGACCTGCTTGCGCAGCTATTTTATCACGCACAGTTGAAAGCTCATTACTCCTGATATGCTGCAGGCGAAACAATACATCAACCGAATCTGCTGCTGCAAGAAGCGCTGCTTCAAAAGGAAACTCGCCTGCGCGTTTGCGAAATGGACCCTCGCCATTTTCTCGTTCATGGTGATACAGAATAAATCCGCTTGCATCTGCCTTAAAAGGAAGCCACGATACATTACTTTGCCCTTTTTCACAGTGCAGAATCATGTTCCGGCCATTGGAAGCAATTTCTTTTTCAGAAAGATGGTATTCAGTCAATGCATTATCATGAAATAATGCACAGGTTGCTAAAGCAGAAAGAGTATCGTCATCATACCCCAGGCGTTTTCCCATAACCGCGCACAATGCAGCTACCCGCATACTGTGGCGTTCGCTTACGCCTATTTGTTCTTCCTCAATAATATCCAGTGCGCGGGAAAATACGCGGCTTAGTTTATCCATTGCGACTTTCATTATTTACTCTCCTTCTAATTTTCATTATTATGCTTTTTTTACAGCCGCACTAACGCCGCCTAACGGTCTTTATCAATACTAACTCCATATAAGCTAATATTTACTTCTACTACAATGGCGGGGCTTGTTATGTCCCCTTTTTCTTCCCCGAAACAAATTTGCAGGACTTCACTTCCCGCGTGGTTAGCCTTACGCCGCCTGTTTTTACACCCTTTATAAGATATTTCTCAATATTAAAGCTTTCTTCCAAAATCTTGACTCTCGGAGCAGGCGCGTAGGTAAGAGTTATTTTGCCTGCCTCCTTGGTTGTAAGATAAACCATTTTTGCGTTATCCGGAATAAGGCTATAGGATTTGTCTATAATAAATTTTTCGATTTTACATCTCTTAATATATAAAGCTTCATTATCATCAGTTTTATAAAGAATTGTAAAAACCACATCTGCCATTTCATCTTTTTCCGCCATTGCGCAATAGAGCATACCCTTGTCTACAAAAACCCTGTCCGGAACATTCATAACAAGATAGGAGCCGTTTTTCTTTATAACAAGCACGCGGTCATATACAGAAACATCAAAATATGCTTCGCCCGAAGCAACTTCGTAGCCAAGATATCCTGTATTGTTATCATAACGCAGCTTTAGAGTCCTTATCGCAGCTTCCCGCGCATCAACTTTTTCAAAAGATTTTACAGTAGTATTTCTTTTAAAAGAATTTTTATATTTTTCTTTTATATTGGAAATAAAGCCAAGCGCATATTCCTTAATATGGGTAAGATGATATTTTATCTCTTTTAACCTGTCGTTAATCTCGTTTATTTCCTGCTTAACTTTGTTCATATCGTAAAGAGATATTCTGCGGATTGGTATTTTTAAGAGTCTGTCAACATCTTCTTCTGTTATCTCTTTTTTAATAAGATTAAGATAAGGTTCAAAACCAGTTATAACTGCTTTTATAACCCCCTCCTGAGTTTTCATCTCTTCTATTTTTTTGTAAATCCGTTTTTCTATAAAAATCTGTTCGAGTGTTTTGGCATGAAGCCTGGCTCTAAGATTTTTTTCTTCCAGCTTAAGTTCCTGCGTTAGTACATCAATAAGCTGAAGAGCATAATATTTTATTACTTCGCTTACTGTCATTTGAACAGGTTTTCTATCTTTTATAACAAGCAGGTTTACAGATATGGAAGTTTCGCAATCTGTAAAAGCATAAAGAGCATCAATAACTTCTTTTGCTAACACCCCTCGCGGAAGTTTAATCTCGATCTCTACTTTATCTGTAGTAAAATCATTTATTGATGCAACTTTGATTTTATTCTTTCTTACTGCTGCTTCGATAGAAGTAATAATGCTTTCGCTGGTGTGCCCAAAGGGGAGCTCTGTTATTAAAATTCTTTTTGGATCGCTTGTATCAAGCTTTGCACGAACAAGAACCTTGCCGTTACCATCATCGTAACCCGATACATCAACTATTCCGCCTGTGGGAAAATCAGGATAAAGAGTTGTTGCTTTGCCTTTTATGGCAGCAGAAACAGCATCAAGCACTTCGCTAAAATTGTGCGGCAGGATTTTCGTAGACATTCCTACTGCAATTCCCTCTGCGCCCATAAGCAGCAAAACAGGAATCTTTGCTTTGTACGCTACAGGCTCCTTGTTTCTTCCATCGTACGAAGGCTCATACTCCGTAATATCGGGATTTATAAGCACCTCTTTGGCAAGCGGAAGAAGCCTGCACTCAATATATCGCGCAGCAGAAGCGTCGTCGCCTGTATATATATTCCCGAAATTTCCCTGCTTGTCTATAAATAGGTCTTTGTTTGCAAGCACCACAAGCGCGGAGTTAATAGACTGATCCCCATGCGGATGATATTTCATGCAGTGTCCGACAACGTTAGCAACCTTGTGAAATTTCCCGTCGTCCATCTCCGCAAGAGAGTGGAGAATTCTTCGCTGCACCGGCTTTAGCCCATCTGCGATATCCGGTATTGCTCTATCTTTTATAACATAGGACGCATATTCCAAAAAATTAAAGTCAAACAGATTTTTTATAAATGCCATTATACGAGATTCTCCATTATATAGTATTTGCGCTCTGGAGTATTTTTACCCATATAGAATTCCAGAATTTCCGGCACACTTTTCAATGACTTAACATTTACCTTAACAAGACGCATATCATTGCCTATAAACTGCCCAAATTCTTTGGGCGAAATTTCGCCAAGCCCCTTAAATCTCGTTATTTCCGCAGCAGCCCCCAGGCGATTGACTGCTTCGTCGCGCTCTGCAGCATTATAGCAGTAATTGGTTTCTTTCTTGTTCCTTACCCTAAAAAGCGGTGTTTCAAGAATAAAGATGCGCTCCGATACAACAAGTTCTTCAAAGTAGTTAAGAAAAAACGTAAGCAGAAGATTTCTTATGTGAAACCCGTCGTTATCCGCATCTGTTGCAAGAACAATTCTGGCATAGCGCAAGCCGTCAATTTCGTTTTCTATTCCAAGAGCCATCATCATATTGTAAAGCTCTTCGTTTTTATATATTTCTGTTTTCTTTCTGCCAAACATATTCTGCGGCTTTCCGCGCAGCGAAAAAATAGCCTGCGTATAAACATCCCTTGACGCAACCATTGATCCGGAAGCAGACTGACCTTCGGTTATAAAAATTGTAGAAAACTCGCCGTGCTTGGAATCCTCAAGATGATACTTGCAATCCTTGAGGTTCGGAATCTTAAGCGCTATTTTTTTCGCAGCTTCTTTCGCCTCTTTTCTTACGATATTAAGCTCTTTCCGCAATTTTTCGTTAAAAACAATTCGCTCTTCAAGATTTTTTGCAGCTTCCCTGTTCTTGTGCAGAAAATCAACAACGCCAGATTTTACCTCGTTAATAATCCAGCTTCTTATCTCCGTATTCCCAAGTTTATTTTTTGTCTGGCTTTCAAAGATTGGATCCTTCAGCTTTATTGCGATTGCGCCGGCAATACCCTCGCGCACATCCTGTCCCGAATAATTTTTTCTGTAAAACTCATTAACACCTTTTAACAAACCTTCCCTAAAAGCGCTCAGATGCGTTCCGCCGTCGCTCGTAAACTGCCCGTTAACAAAAGAGAAAAAAGCCTCGCCATAAGCTTTTGTATGGGTAAATGCGAACTCTATTTTATCGCCAGTGTGATACGCAATATCGTAATAAATATCATCCCCAACCTCTGCGCTTAAAAGATCATAAAGCCCTTTGCTTGAAAAGAATTTTTCCTTGCCAAGAAACAGAGTCAGCCCCTTGTTAAGATACGCATAATTCCAGAGCCGCTGTTCGATATATTCCTGATTATACGCATACTCATTGAAAATATCAGGGTCCGGAATAAATTCAACATACGTGCCGTTTTTCTCGCCCTTCTTCGCCCCGGTCTTCTGGCTCTTTAATACGCCTCTCTCAAAAACAGCTTCCATATATTTTTCATCTCTCACTGCAACCACCCTAAAGTAGGAAGAGAGCGCATTCACAGCTTTTGTTCCGACCCCGTTCAAGCCAACGCTAAACTGAAAAACCTCGTCATTATATTTCGCGCCTGTATTGATAATCGAAACACATTCAATAACTTTTCCAAGCGGAATCCCCCGCCCAAAATCCCTAACTTTTACAGTTTTACCCGCGATTTCAACAAGTATTTTGCTGCCATGCCCCATTATGAATTCGTCGATACTGTTATCGATAACTTCTTTTAGCAGCACATAAATTCCATCGTCCGGATTCTCGCCGTCGCCAAGCCTGCCGATATACATTCCGCTTCGCAGCCGTATATGCTCCAGCGAGCTTAGGGTTTTTATCTTGCTTTCATCATATTCTTGATTTTTCTTTGCCATATCTTCTTCTGTTCCAGGTAATTTTCCGCATCTAAACGATGCACAGCCCCGGCAAACGCCGGGAAAATTGATTTTGTACTATTAAATATATCGATACTGTAGATTTATACTATACTGATTTTTTAAATTAATCAAAAGCCCGGCCGCAAAAGGGGCAAAATTTGTATCCGCTCTCGAAATTTTCGCTTTCGATTATTTTCCCGCAATTTTTACAGGAAACGCCCTGTCCCGCAGATGACCACACTCCCCTGTTTTGATGATATTCATACTGATACGAACCAGCGCCTTCCTGCCTGGAATCATAATCTAAAGCAGCCCAGCAATTTTCGCACTTGTCGAAATGCCTTTCGCCCCAATACCATACTGGCAAAAAAAAGATATGAAAATACTTTTTGTTAACATAAGAAAAGAGCGCATTAGTGCAGCCGCATACAGGGCACCTGCTTTTTCCAGACACTCCAGTTTTGTAATCTTTTGACCCTACACCAAAAATTCCAACAAAAAACATACTATATATAATATTCGTTTAAAAAGAAAGAGTATATACCCTTTCTTTCCTCATTCGCTCGGTACACAAGGGCAAGCCCCTTTGTCCACCTCATCGTTCGATCATGTGCAAGCTCCGCTTGCCCGCGACCATCGCTTCATTCGGAAATAATTTCTTTTTTTGTGCATCTGGTTACCGAAGCTTGCCCGGATCAACCTTTGTCCTAAGCTTCACGTTTGCCACAGAGCAAGCCAGTTTTAAAGAATCAGTTATATCGCTTTTTGCTTTTATTTCTACCAGCCCTTTTACAGGCGAAATAACAATACTTTTTATTTCAGGGACTGTTTCAAGCGCTTTTTTGAGTATTATTGCATTATCTTTATTTAAAGAATCAATAAGATAGATATATGTATTAACAAACACAGTGTAAATATTGCATAATATATCTTGATTGTCAAACAAAAAAGGGGGCATTATGAAATGTACCAATGAGTCTGCTAATTTAAAAATCTGTAATTGCAGCTATTCCGGCTGCAGCAGAAAAGGAATCTGCTGCGAGTGTCTTCATTATCACAGGGCAAGAAAAGAGCTTCCGGCCTGCTATTTTCCTCCGGATATAGAAAAAACATATAATAGGTCGATAAAAAATTATAAGCCGTGATAGAAAAAAAAGAACTTTTCAATATAGCAGACTTTATATTAAACAAGGCTGATGAAAAAGACCTCGGAGTAATAGAAGAAGTGCTTAAGCGCAGGCTTGAGCAAAAAAGTAAAAGCCCCGGAGGAGTCGACATCAACTACCTTGCACGTACAGCCGGAGACTCGATTTCAAAGCAGCTTTCCTACTCAAGAGAACAAGTAAGAGAGACCGTAACCGGATTTGTAAAAGGTATTATTAAGCAACACGCGCCCGAAATAGGCGATAACGAGCTTAAAGTGCTTCTTGATGAATGGGTGCCGGATCCCGAAGCTGCAAAGAAAAAACACGCAGAAAAAGAAAAAAAGCTTCCAAATGATGTTATAATTAAAATGATAGACCAGTTTTTGCGTTTCAGTAACGACCAAATGTCTTTGGATGAACAAAAAGCACTTAGAGATTCCATGCCTCAGTGGCAGGAAGACTACTGGAAAGCATTTCCTCTAAGAATACGCGGTCTTCTTACGCTTTATTTAAAAGGAAAAATTGACAGCGAAGCTTGCTGGCGCGAAATAAAGAAGGAGTTGTTTGATGAACAAGAAAGCGCAAATCAGCAAAAAAATAATTTATAATCTTGTTGGCTCCATAATCGATGAAATTATACAAATAAGAAGAAAAATTCATTCGAACCCCGAAATTATGTTTAAAGAACATGAAACAGCTTCTCTAATAAGAAACTATCTTGGAAAACTGAATTTGCAAATACTAAAGCCATATATAGAAACAGATACTGTAGGCATTATCGCAGGCGCAGGCAAAGACCCTGGTGCGAACACAGGTGCAAATGCAGCCACGGGCAAAACCATTCTTCTTCGCGCAGATATAGACGCCCTTAGGATTGAGGAAAAAACTTCTCTGGAGTGGACATCGCGCAATAAGGGGTATGCGCATTTATGCGGGCACGACGGGCACACCGCAATCTTGCTTGGCGCAGTTAATGTCCTTTCGCAGCTTACTGAATATTTTTGCGGTAATGTAAAATTTGTTTTTCAGCCTGCAGAAGAAGGCGGCGGCGGCGGAAAAATACTTGTTGAAAAAGGAATCCTCGATGACCTTCCCCGTGTTGATGAAGTCTATGGGCTGCACGCTTGGCCCGGAGTAAAAAAGGGCTGCTTTGAAAGCTGTAAAGGCACCTTGATGTCTGCTGTAGATGACTTTTCAATAGAAATAAAAGGCAAGAGCGGTCATGCTGCAATGCCTAACCTGGCAGTAGATCCGATTGTTACAGCAGCTTATGTAATAACAGCCTTGCAGACAATAGTATCCAGAAATTCCGATCCCATAGAATCGGTTGTTGTTTCAATAACTTCGCTGCAAGGCGGAACCCTTACCAACGTAATTCCCGATTCTGTTATAATGAAGGGAACTCTAAGATATTTCAAAAAAGAAAAGCAGGAATTTTTTAGAAACAGAATCGAAGAAGTCGTTAAAGGCATTTGCAATGCAAATAATGCAGATTATCTTTTCAATTTTGAACCGCTTTATATTCCGCTTGTCAATAATCCGGATAGCGTAGATTTTCTTGGTAAAGTAATAAAAAATCTATTTGGAGATGGTTTTTGGTCAAATTCTGCTGTGCCTACAACCGGAGCAGAAGATTTTGCTTTTTTTCTTGATAAAAGACCAGGCGCTTTTTATAGAGTTGGGCTTGGGCTTGACCATCCTTCGCTGCACAACAGTCTTTTTGATTTTGACGATACTATTTTAGAAAACGCAATTCTTTCGATGTGCGGCATAGCGCTTAATGCCCTTGGCTGTGATATTTCCGAGTGAAGCGAGTATCGCGGGCAAACTGCCTGGCGCTTTTTCGCGACATCCGTGTCGCTGCGTCAGATCCACTGCTAGGCAGTGACGTCCATGTTGCAGAGTTTGCACATAATCGCCATATTTATACAAAAAAAATCTGGACTTCCCCCGATAATGTGGACAATAAGTTAAGCCCATGCTAAACCGGAGTCATGAGAAGAAGAAAGTACACGTGGGAAGTTCGGAAAAAGATCGAAATTACTCCAGCAATCCAACATGCTAAAATAATTTAAATGCTACTTCTCCTTTATGTATTTCTAAATATTTTACTTCGCTTAAAGAACTTCACAACAGGCACACGTTTAAACTCAACAAATCCAAAGTCTTCATAACTCTTAATAGCTGAAACATTGATACGAACAAACTCATTGTATTTTGAACTGTTTTCAACTATTGCTTTCATCAACTCTTTTGCAACACCTTTTCCTCTTGCCTGCTGCAAAACACCAAGCACATCTATAATACCCCGTAGTTAATGGGTAAGAATGCGGACGCATAAGCTCAGACCTAATTATTTTAAAAACAATTGCCCCTCGAATAAACCCAAGATATTTTTTGCAATCTTTCTTCGTTGCTGCAAGAGCTCTTTGAGTACAATCAGCACATGCAATAACACCAATTATTTCGTTACTTTGTTCTGCAATGTAAAAGCGGTCTGTAGCTATACCATTTTCAAATATTTTGGCAATGTGCTCCATATCTTTAGTAAAAAATGAATCAGCTTACCAATGAGACCATTGCTAATTGCTCATTTCTCATTGCTATTTCCCTCCATTCTTAAAAAAATTAACAATAACCGACACCACAAATGCCGCTGTTGCAATAATTGCACTAAAGAACAAAGCTTTTTCTTTGCCGAGCGGAACTGACCTACGCACTCGTACTTAACTTTGCGTACCTTTTATTTGAGTTGCCTGATGAGTAGTTCGTTAACCACCTTCGGATCAGCTTTTCCTCCGAGTTTTCTCATTATCGCGCCCACGAAAAAGTCAAACACCTTTTGGTTCCCTTTTTTGTATTCGTCAACGGACTTTTGATTATCGGCCAATATTATCCGTATTGCTTCGTTGATAACACCCGTATCGGCAATCATTCCAAGATTGTTTTTAGCGACGTATACTGCGGGGTCGATCCCTTCCTCAAGTACCATGCCGAGCAGCTTTTTACCTATGGTGCGGTTTATGGTCTTGTTGTCGACAAGTTCCATCAGCTTTGCGAATTTTACACAGTCGATTTGTATATCGTCCTCACCTTTGTTGCTGCCCTTCGCGATGCCGAGCAATTCGGTTATGATCCAGTTAGCAGCTTCCTTCGGTTTATTAAAATGCTTTGTTACATCATCGAAAATATCCGACAGAGTTTTGCTTCCGGTGATTATCCCGCTGTCAAATTCTGGCAGCCCAAGCTCTCCTGTCAGGCGGACATATTTTTCAACCGCCGGCTCTGGCAGGTTCACACGAATTTTGTCTATCCATTCATCACTGATATAAATCGGCATCAGTTCGGGGTTCGGGAAATAACGGTAATCGGCGGCAGTCTCTTTTTCGCGCATGGAAAAGGTTTTGCCGATGCTATCATTCCAGCCGCGCGTTTCCTGGATCAACACTTCATCGCCGATCTCCAGCGCATCAATATGGCGCTTCGACTCGTAGGCAATTGCAGCAGATATGGCTTTCAATGAATTCATGTTCTTTATCTCGGTGCGCGTCCCGAGCTTGTCCGAACCGGCCTCCCGCACAGAAATATTGACATCGCAGCGCATGGAACCCTCCTGCATTTTGCAGTCGGAAACTCCAGCAAAGGTAAGCAGTGAGCGGAGCTTTTCCAGATACGCCACAACTTCTTCAGCCGTACGAAAGTCAGGCATACTCACAATTTCCACCAACGGTACCGAAGTACGGTTGAAATCCACAAGACTTGTGTCATACCCTTCGTGGATCAGCTTGCCGGCATCCTCCTCAATGTGTATCTGCTTTAGATTTATTTTCTTTTTCCCGGCTGTGGTTTCTACCTCAACCCAGCCGTTTTTGCATATTGGCGCGAACCATTGTGTAATTTGATAACCGGTAGGCAGGTCAGGATAAAAATAGCTCTTTTTATCAAAAGTGATTGTCCGCGTAATCTCGCTATTTGTTACAATGGCAGCAGCGATCCCCAGCTCCACGGCTTTTTTATTAGTAACAGCAGGCATACCGGGCATACCAGCGCACGCCGGGCATACGTTTTCATTTTCATCCGCCCCGAATTTAGCTGAGCAACCGCAAAACAACTTCGATTCGGTGGCAAGTTCAACATGAACCTCCAGACCCATTACGGTTTCATATCTCATTTTTTACTCCTTCCCACGCGGTAAGCAACGCGTTTTCGTTTTTAGCGTCCGCCACAAGCTGGATACCGCATCCCTTGAAAGAAAAGGAAAGCGAAGGCAGTCCAGCCAGCGGGGCGAGGGCGAACAAGGAAAGGTTTTCATAAGAATCATCGCTTATCTTTGTTGGGAGAACAATGATATCGTATTCGCCGAACCGCAGCGATTCTTTGATAAGGCGGCGTATCTTCATCGCCTTTTCGTAATAAGGGATATAATTTTCCTGTGACAGTACCATGAAGCCCATTATTGCCGCGAGCTTTGCTTCGACGCCAAGCGCCTCGGTCCTCGTCCTAGTATAAAGCTCGTTCAAATTCTTGTAGTTCGAAGCACGGTACCCGAATTTGATACCGTCATACCGCGTGAGATTGCTGCTTGCCTCGGCGCAAGTGAGGATATACAGAACCTGCTTATATACGTCGAAGTATTTTAGCTCCATATCGGTTGATGTAAATCCAGCGGCAAAACGGCGGATGCTCTCCTTCGTTCCTTCGTCCGCTTGGTTTAATACTGCAGCGGGTACGCCTATCCTAAGCTCTTTTCCGGTTTTTGAATAAACATAGCTTTTTTCCGGATACATGGTCCCGTCCTTCGGATCGTTCCCTGCAATGACCGAAAGGAGCCCAAAGCAGTCATCCGGGTTTTTACAGGCAACGCCGATCTGATCCATAGAGCAGGCCATCGGGACCAGTCCGTATCTCGACACAGTTCCGTATGTGGGATGTAAATAACAAATTCCTTCCTCAGCAGCACGGCGGCGGTATACGCCGAACACGTCATTGCATAGAGCGTATGAAACAACGCCGGCAGAGACAGCCTTCACTGCATCGTATATATCGTTGGTCCCTGCTGATATGAGAGAGGGGAGACCGAATTCATTCATTCCGATTCTTCCGGCGATATTGTATTTGCTGTCAAGCAACCGCGTTACAACCGTGGCGTCAAAAGGAGCTATAAAGCCTTCCAAAATTTTCGAGCCCGCTTTGGCCGGCAAGCCCTTCCGCATAACGCTGTCTTCCAGAGCGACTTCAGCACCAACGCCAAGTTCGGCAGCATGAAAATCAACAATATAACAATCCATAATTTTCATTCCTTTCATTCCAGTGTTTTCGGAACTCTAAAAAACCCGCCGGTGCTGTCCGGCGCGGGCGCAAGCAGTTCTTCTCGCGGTATCGTCTTTACGCATACATCCTCGCGCAGAACATTTTGGATATCAAGCACAGTGATGAGAGGTTCCGCACCGGATGTATCAATACCTTCGAGCAGCTTAAAGCTTTCGGTGAGTTTATCCGCACAGGCGGACACCCGGACGTATTCGTCTTCCGCAAGCTCCAGTTTGTTCAGCATTTCATACCGTTTGACATTCTGCATTTTTTCACCTCAGCGCAATCCGGTTTTTTTCAGGAACCCGTCGATGACGCTGCTCAAATCAGGCGAACCAATCTCCTGCAAGTCATAAGCAACTCTCGTATTGGGTTTGTTCATTTTTATGATCCTGCCAAGGTCGATGGGCGTCGCAACGACAACTGAATCGCACGGCGTATTTTCGATCGTGGCGGCAAGGTCTTTTATCTGCTGGTCACCGTATCCCATGGCAGGCAAGACTGTTCCGATATCCGGATAAATCTTAAAGGTCTCAGCCAGCCTGCCGACGGCATAGGCGCGCGGATCTACTATCTCGGCTGCGCCGAACCGCTTTGCCGCGACTATACCTGCGCCGATCTTCATGTCGCCGTGTGTCAGCGTCGGACCGTCCTCAATGACCAATACCTTTTTCCCCTTGATGACTTCGGGGGAGGTTACACTTATAGTGGAAGCCGCGTCTATCACAACTGCTTTCGGGTTGATGCGCTCAATATTCTCCCTGACAGTCTGTATATTCGCAAAGTCGGCGCTGTCGATTTTGTTGATTACAACGGCATCGGCGAGCCTTAGCGTTACTTCGCCGGGATAATAAGAGATTTCGTGCCCAGGCCTGTGCGGATCGACCACAGTCACCATCAGATCCGGTTTGTAGAACGGGAAGTCGTTGTTCCCGCCGTCCCAGAGGATTACGTCGCAGCCTGCCGGATCATTCTCGATTGTCCTGAGTATCGCCTCGTAATCAACTCCGGCGTAGATCACATTGCCGCTTGAAATGTGGGGCTCATATTCCTCCATTTCCTCAATCGTGCAGTTGTGCTTCTTCAAGTCGTCCAACGACGCGAACCGCTGCACCTTCTGCGCGTTGAGATCACCGTACGGCATCGGGTGGCGTACCGCGATGACCTTCAGGTCTTTGGCATTAAGCAATTCGACGATTTTACGCGACGTCTGGCTCTTGCCGCAGCCGGTTCTGACAGCACCAACCGCGACGACAGGCTTTGTGCTTTTTAGCATGGTGTTTTTGTGACCCAGCATTGTAAAAGCCGCACCAGCCGCGTTCACCCTCGCGCCTATACCCATGACAAAATTATACGGTACGTCGCTGTACGCAAAAACACAAGCGTCAACATCATATTTTACGATCAGTTCTTCAAGTTCGTCTTGCGCGTATATCGGAATGCCGTTGGGGTAGCTGTCCCCGGCGAGTTCTTTGGGGTATTTCCGCCCGGCAATGTCGGGAATCTGCGCGGCTGTAAAAGCAACTACCTTGTACTCGGGATTGCCTCTGTAGAATGTGTTAAAGTTGTGAAAATCCCTGCCTGCTGCTCCGATGATGATAATTTTTTTCATAAGTGTATTCCTCTTTTCATTTTTTAGTTTTGCATTACTTAAAATATCTTATCCCGCCTTCAAAAAGGGGCAGATACTTATTGCCTAAAACATTTTTTGCCGCATATTCGCCATACCGCTCCGCATGAGCCATCTTACCGAGTATGCGCCCGTCGGGGCTGCATATGCCCTCGATAGCCAAAACAGAGCCGTTAGGATTAACTGCAATATCCATTGACGGAAAACCGTTAGATCTTACATATTGGAATGCGATTTGCCCGTTTATCTCCATTTCGCACAACATTTCCTCTGAGGCCACCAAACGCCCCTCGCCGTGTGAAACCGGCAGAACATACAGTTCGCCAGTTTTGCATTCGGAAAGCCAGGGGGAAAGCGTCGAGGTTACGCGAGTTGTAACATAACGCGACTGGTGCCGTCCGATACTGTTACAAACAATGGTGGGACTGTCCGCTTTCATCGGGCGGAACTGTCCATAAGGAAGAAGCCCCAGCTTGACGAGTGCCTGGAAACCGCTGCCGATACCCAGAACAAGCCCGTCTCGGTTTTCCAGCAGATCGCGCACTGCGTCGACAAGCCTTTCGTTTTGGAAGAATGAGACGATATACCGGCCCGAACCGTCCGGCTGGTCGTCGCCCGAATACCCGCCTGGAAAGACAATGATCTGCGCGCCGCGTATCGCTTTTTCCAGTTCTTCAGCCGAATACCGGAGCATGTCCGGCATCAGGTTGCGGATCAAAATGCGTTCGGCTGCTCCGCCTGCGCGCTGAATAGCCGCCGCTGCGTCCCAATCGCCGTTAGTTCCGGGGAAGACTGGCAGAACCGCCTGGGGGCGGGCAAAAGCCGATCCGGAACGCGGGGCAGCGCGTTTTGTATAGGCGGCGACCAAAGGCGCCGCACCGGATTGCAGGAATTTTGTCGGGAATACTCCCTCAAGAGAGTTCTCCCATGCGGTACGAAGAGCGCTGATGGGAATAACGGACTTACCAAAGACAAGCTCCTGTGCCGATTGGGTGTAGCCGAGCAAACGAAAACCGTCAAGCGGCTGTGTTGCTTCAAACAGGATCGAACCGCAGGGGGTGTTAAACAACCCTTCATCGTCTTCGCCGGAAAAACCAATCATGTTGCCAAGCGACATCTTCATGATACCGCCGTAAACCCCGCCCTTTTCGCACGCCCAGCCAGAGACAACTTTTCCGTTGCGCACAAGCTCACTGTATAACTTCCATTTCTCAAGCAATGCCGGATAATCGGGCGTGCCATCCGGCATTCGCGGCGCCTCAAGCAGATAAACAGGATGTCTGGCTTTTTTGAATTCCGGGCTGATTAGTTTAGAGGCTTCTCCAAGAGCGACCGCGAATGAAATCAAGGTTGGCGGCACGTCGAGTTTCTCAAAACTGCCGGACATCGAATCCTTGCCGCCAATTGCCGCGATCCCCAAACCGAGTTCAGCCGAGAACGCGCCCAATAAAGCCGAGAAGGGCAGACCCCAGCGAGCCGGGTCATTTTTTATGCTCGGAAAAAACTCTTGCAGCGACAGATGAACTGTGCTAATGTCCGCACCGGCCGCCGCGAGCTTGGCTACCGATGTTACGACTGCGCTTACCGCACCCATGAACGGGTCGGCGGAAGAAGCGAATGGGTCAAAGCCATACGCCATGAGCGAAGCAGTGCGCGCGCCGGGCGCAGGGATCAAAGCCGCCATAACCTGCGTTTCAGTCGAAGCTGTTTCGCCGCCGTATTGCATGAATACAGTGCCAGCACCGGCTGTGCTGTCAAAAAGCTTGACCATTCCCTTCTGGGAACAAAAATTAAGATCACCTGCCAACGTTAGCAGTTTTTCCGGAAGAGCAGTTCCCTTTGGAATATCAGTATATGGAGCAGGCGTTGGCGGTACTGATATCGAGGCGTGGCGTACAGCGCCATTAGTATCAAGAAAGTCCCTTGCTATATCCACAATCTTATCTCCGCGCCAATACATAACCAGCCGCCTGTTATCGGTTACGCGGGCGATTGCGGTTGCTTCAAGCCCTTCCGCTTCTGTAAGAGCAAGCATCTTCTGCTCATCGACAGATGCGATTACAACGGCCATGCGTTCCTGCGATTCCGCGATTGCCAGTTCAGTGCCGTCCATACCTTCGTATTTGACAGGGATTTTATCCAAGTCAATAAAAAGACCGTCAGCCAATTCGCCGATTGCCACCGACACACCGCCCGCGCCGAAATCGTTGCATCGCTTGATTAACTTTGTAACATTTGGGTTACGGAAAAGCCGCACGATCTTGCGTTCCTCGGCGGCATCGCCTTTCTGTACTTCGGCGGCGCAGACAGAAGCTGCATTTATGTCCTGCACTCTTGACGACCCGGTTGCTCCGCCTATGCCGTCCCGTCCGGTGCGCCCGCCGATTAACAGAACGATGTCGCCCGGCGCAGGCGTCTCTCGCCGGACCCAATCCTGCGGAGCCGCGGCAACCAGCGCGCCCGCCTCCATGCGTTTGGCTACATAACCTTCGTGATATATTTCCTTGGCGAAACCTGCGGCCATCCCGATCTGGTTTGCGTAAGAACTGTGTCCGGCGGCGGCTGTTGTTGTCAGCTTGCGTTGGGGCAATTTGCCGGGCAGGGTTTCACAGAACGACCGCCTTGGGTCGCCCGCGCCTGTTATGCGCATAGCCTGATAAACATACGACCGCCCCGACAGCGGATCGCGGATTCCCCCGCCAAGGCAGGTGGCTGCGCCGCCGAAGGGTTCGATTTCGGTGGGGTGGTTGTGCGTCTCGTTTTTGAAGAATAAAAGCCAATCCTCAAGATTACCGCCGATGTCAGCCTTGATGCGCACTGTGCAGGCATTGCTTTCTGCCGAATCATCGAACATAGGGAGCTTTCCCTGCGCACGCAAATGCTTCATCGACGCGGTTGCGATATTCATAAGGGTAACCGGCTTGTCCCCTTTGACGGACAGGAACAGGTCATAAGCCTTTTGCACGCGCTCGTCCTGAATGTCCGCTGTTTCGATAATCGTGTGGAAGGTCGTATGACGGCAGTGATCAGACCAATAAGTATCGACAACGCGCAGTTCGGTTACGGTAGGTTGGCGATTCTCGCTCTTGAAATAGTTTTGAAAACACAACAGGTCGGGAATATCCATTGCAAGCCCAAAACTAGACCTAAGCTCCGCAAGCCCTGCTTCGCTCAAATCCGTAAAACCGTCCAGGCGCGGTATAACATCCGGCGGAATAAAACTGCGCTCCAGCGTAGCAGGCTTATCCTGCTGCGCCTCGCGGCATTCGACCGGATTGATCAGATAATTTTTAATTTTTATAAAGTCAACATCGCTAACGCCTTTAAATGCCAGCACTCGCGCCGACCGGACGAGCGGCCTCTCGCCGCCCAGCAGCATTTGTATACATTGTTCGCACGCGCTCGCACGCTGGTCAAACTGACCGGGCAGCGGCTCTATAAACAATAGCCGAGTGTTTGCCGGGAGCGCGGGCAGGGTTTCTTCAAAACAGATGTCGCTCATCGGTTCGCTCAATACGGTGTTCATAACCGCCGGCCAGTTATCAGCTGAAAGGTTTTGCACATCGTACCGGTGAAACAACCTAACTCCTGCGCATTTTACACCTAAAAATCCGGTCAGCTCGGTATGTATTAACCGCGCTTCCGTGTCAAAACCGTTTTTTTTCTCCATATAACATCTAAAAATTTTTACATCCATATTGGTAAACCTCCTCTAAGCCCACTCTAAGTAATTTTTTACGTTCTTTATGGTAAATTTCCCAAAATGAAAAACCGAAGCCGCAAGCGCCGCGCTCACATTAGTTTTATTAAACACTTCACGAAAATCCTCAAGTTTGCCACAGCCTCCCGACGCGGTTACCGGAATTTTTACAGCGCCGCAGATAAGATTATACAAGTCAATATCATATCCCCCAGTCATCCCATCGGTATCAATAGAGGTCGGAAGCAGTTCGCCCGCTCCGAGCTGCTCGGCTTCCTTCACCCAATCAATCAAGTCGATGCCAGTGTCGTCTATCCCGGCGTTTATGTAGACGGTATATCTGCCGCTCGCTTGACGTTTTGTGTCTACCGCGAGTATGATCTTTTCGCTGCCGAATTTATAGGCAGCTTCTTTTATTAAACTTTTATCTTTTACGGCAGCCGTATTGATCCCAACCTTGTCAGCTCCCGCGGTCAGTACATCCTCGATGTCGGCTAGGTTCCTGATGCCGCCTCCGACCGCCAAAGGAATATTGATGACCTTTTTTATACGGCTTATTATTTCGAGCGTGGTCTTTCTGCCCTCCAGCGTGGCAGTTATATCAAGCGCAGTTAATTCGTCAGCACCGTCTTCGCAGTATTTCTTCGCGAATTCCAAAGGATCGCCGACTTCTTTGATGCCTACGAAATTGACCCCCTTTACGACCATCCCACTCATAATATCAAGACATGGTATTATTTTTTTCATACAATTTAGACTCCTTATTGTTATTTATATGATGCGACCGGCGTTGCCGAGAGCAGTTCTGCCAATGATTTTAAAATCACCCGCGCGCATTCGATTTGATCAGGGATATTGCCGGACGCGTCCTTTACCCTCCATATATCCGGAGTGATTTCGTCAGCGACATATATGTTCCTTTGCTCGTCAAACCCGACCTCGATTTTAAAATCTATCAAAACCAACCCAAATTTTTTCAACTCAGCACGCAGGATTTCACCCACTTTTATCAGCAGTTCGATTGCCTTTTGGTATTCGCCCTCTTTGAGCAGACCCTTCATGACGCAAAGCCGCTCGCTGATCAGCGGGTCTCCTTGATCGTCGTCTTTGAGCATAACTTCAGCATAAGGCGGGTCGAAGGGGATTCCCGGATCAATCGAGAATCTGCGGCATATGCTGCCCGCCGTGAAATACCGCAGCACGAATTCAAGCTTCGGCACCATGACGGGCTGCACTTTCATTAGGCACTTGTCGATATCGGCGCCTAGGTAGTGTGTGGGTACTCCGTTTTTCTCCATTAGCTCGAAGAAATATTTTGAAATAACCAATCCGTTTCTGCCCTTGCCGGAAACGCTGCCGCCCACGGTGTTGGAGCCGGGGTCAAAAACGCCGTCCTCGCCCGTGGCACTGTCTTTGAATAAGAGGTAGTGCTCGCTGGTGATTTCATCCTTTAACACACTTTTTGTCTTGCCTTCGTAAATGGTATTCATCTGATTTTACCTCCTAAAAACTTTTGATTTTTAACATTGTCTTAAATGATAATATTGCCTTTTGTACTTATTCATTTGCGTAATTGTCAAAGTATCCTTTGATTAATATAACAGGAGTTCCTTTATCCCCGCTTCCGCTTATGAGGTCGCACAAACTCCCGATTAGGTCTGTCAAACGGCGCGGCGTAGTTCCTGCGGTTTCGTCTTTACCCATTAAATTTTTATCCTTGCGGCGTATACGTTCTACCATAGCTTTCCGCGCTTCATTTCCGCGTTTGCCGACGAATTCATTGTCAGCAATATATTTTAACTTGAGTTCGTTTGGTAGACCAATCAAACCATTTGTAAACGCCGGTGATACAACAGGATCAGCAAGCTCCCATATTTTCCCGATTGGATCTTTGAATGCCCCGTCTCCGTAAACAAGAACCTCAACTTCTGTTCCTGTCTTCTCAAGCATCAGCCGTTGGACGCTTGCCACAAATTCTTCGCAAGAGTGCGGGAACAGCTTAACCTTATCTTCGCTGGCTTTATTAGACCCTAAAACACCATAAGTCTCATTATAACCGCTTCCGTTTATACTCTTATTAAGAATATCGTCAAGACCGTACACTGTTTCTGCTCCGCATGAAAGCAGGCGGCGTTTGGTCTGAGTACGCATATGAATATCAGCTGCAATTACGTTTTTGGTATATTTAAGTATCTCACAAGGGTCATTCGCCAAAATGATTTCAGCGTTATTCCCGATTTCACGGTAAAGTTCCAAATAGTCTATAGCCGTAAATTCATGTTTAAGTTCCTTAAAACGCGCGCGGAATTCCTGTTCATTGAAGATGTCCGTATATGGATTTACACCAGTTTCATATATTTGCTCAGTGCTGATAATATGATTGCCCACCTCATCCATCGGATAACTGAGCTGAATGTACAATTTGTCAACTCCGGCAGCTATGCCTTTCAGTAATATTGAAAAACGGTTACGGCTTAAAATAGGAAATACAACGCCTATTGCGCCGGATGGGAATTTGCTCCTAACGTCGGCGGCAATTTGTTCAACAGTAGCATAATTACCCTGTGCTCGCGCCACAACCGCCTCTGTTACGCCAACAATGTCTCCGTCACATATAGGAGCGCCGGATTCTCCGCTGTAATCAATGATGGAATTCACAACAATTTCCGGCAGATTATCCCCTTCATGTATAATGGGTGTGCGAATCCCTGTTGCCTGTGTTCCAAATGTTCTCA
>JGI20163J26743_11538442_pt1 | contig 24908 bp, 21 predicted proteins | sample TergutCu122P1_FD_26743 | JGI IMG/M metagenome (IMG submission 26743) | reverse complement strand
CACGGTGATGTTAGGCTACATAATGTCTTGTCTTGTCTTGTCTTGTCTTGTCTTGTCTTGTCTTGTCTTGTCTTGTCGCTGTGCGCTCTCGCTCCACAGCTTGTTGTTCAAAATTCAAATTCATTGTGTGCTACTCTATCAGCTTTATTGGAATTATACAAGTAATTTACGGTTAAATTTTAAGGTGGAAAGAAAAAACATTAAAAAAACTCTAAAATGTGCAATATGTTTCGGTTTAATGGATATTTTAGAACCTTTTTGAACATTACTCAAAAGAGGAGGGGATTGATAAATTTGGTGAATTTACCGTTTTCCAGCTAATGCCTGAAGCTCCAACTTTATCTTGAAGCATTACAAAACTATTACCCATGCGCTTGGTTATGCCTTAAGAAATGGCACATAACATTATAGACGAATCCCTGTACCAGCTTAAAGCCACGTACAGGGGTTGGCTTTGCTACTCTGTCGCAGCAGCAGCTTTTCTGGCTTTTGCTTCGGCAATAACAGTTTCTGCAATTTTTCCGGAAATAGCTGAGTAGTGGTCAAACTCAACTTCAAAAGCGCCTGTTCCCGAAGTTATGGATTTTAAATCTATTGCATATTTAAGCAATTCAGCCTCCGGAACTTCTGCCTTTATCTCCTGAATTCCTCCGCCTATAGAATCTTGACCTAAAACTTTGCCCCTGCGGGAACTTAAATCAGAAAGAACATCGCCAATATATTGGTCGTCACTATAAACAGTTAGCTTCATTATAGGCTCAAGAAGAGTAGGACCTGCTTTTTCAAGAACCGCTTTTAAACAGCCTTTTGCTGCAAGCTTGAATGATATTTCATTTGAATCTACGGCATGTTCTTTTCCGTCAAAAAGATTTACTTCTATATCCACAACAGGATAGCCAGCAAGAACTCCTTCCTGCATACCTTCTGCAATACCTTTTTCAATTCCAGGAATATAACCTTTTGAAACAGCGCCGCCTTTTATTGTATTTATAAAAGAGAGGTACTTGCCGCGCTCAATAGGAGATACTTCAAAATGTACTTCTCCAAACTGCCCGCTTCCGCCGGATTGCTTTTTGTGCCTGTAACTATCTGCTGCTTTTTTGGTTATGGTTTCCCTGTATGCGACCTGAGGCGGTTTCGTAAGGACAGCGATTTTCTGTTTATCTTTTAATTTGTCCAGAATCATATTTATATGGAGCTCGCCCATTCCCGAAATTATTGATTCTTTTGTTTCGTTATTGAATTTTATCTGGAATGTTAAGTCTTCTTCTGCAACTTTGTGGAGAAAGAGATTTAACTTATCTTCTTCTTTTTTGCTTTCCGCAGTAACAGATAAAGAATAAATTGGATGAGGAATTTTCATTGTTCTGTAAGTTATTGGATTGTCGGGCGTACAGAGAGTATCATTTGTAGCAGCGGCAGGAAGTTTTACTGCAATACCGATATCACCTGCGCTAAGTTCTTTTACTTCTTCCAGTTTTTTCCCCAAAATTGTAAAAACTTTTCCAACTTTTTCTTTTTTTCTTTCGTGCGGATTATATAATTCTGTGTCCGGTTTAATAACTCCTGTTATAACTTTAATGAAAGAAAGCTTGCCGGAAAACTGGTCAATACTTGTTTTAAAAACAAATAACGATGGAGAAGCTGCAGAATCCATAATAACTTCTTCTTTTGTCCCATCCTCATTTCTTATGAATTCTTTTTTCCCGCTTGGTGATGGTGCTATAGATTCTATAAAATTAAGAAGAGATGCTACTCCTGAGTTTTCTGTTGCAGTTCCGCAAAGTACAGGAATTATTTTGTTGCTATTTAAACCTGCTGTAAGTCCAAGAATTATCTCCTCGGTTGTAAGCGTTCCGTTTTCAAGATACTTTTCTGTTACTGAATCATCGCCTTCTGCTGCTGCTTCCATCATTATGGCTTTGTATTCTTCAAATTCTTTGAGCATATCTGCAGGAATTTCGGAAGCTTCTTCTTTTTTTCCGCTTTCGGGTTTTAGATAAGCTTTTCCTTCCAGCAAATTAACAATGCCTTTGTATTCCGCACCAATTCCAATAGGGATTGTAACAGGTACAAATGTTTTCTGAAATCTTTTTTTCAAATCTTCAAGAGTTGCTTTAAAATCTGCTCTTTCTTTATTACATTTATTAATAAACACAACTTTGCTGGGCTTATCTCTTTTATCAAGATTTCTCCATAATTTTATTGTTTCAATTTGAGCTCCTGTATCACAGCCTACTACAACAAGTGCTGTCTGACATGCTCTAAAACCTAAAATTACTTCGCCGAAAAAATCTCCTGACCCTGGTGTATCTATAAAATTAAGTTTTTTATTGTTCCATTCAACATTGGAAAGTGAAGAATGGATTGAAATTTTTCGTTCTGCTTCTTCTTCCGTATAATCGCTTACGGTTTTTCCACTATCTATTGTTTCGGCTTTAGCTATCTTTCCTCCTGTAAAGAGAAGATTTTCAAGAAGTGTTGTTTTTCCGGTACTTACGTGTCCAATAATAACTGTATTTTTGATAGAATCAGTTGAATAACTCATATAAGACGGCTCCTGCAATTTTTTTTGTCATTTTACAATGATAACTTTGGTATTTTCAGTTGTCAACAAAAAGATTTTGTTTGATTACTTCTCTTTTTTCGCAAAATGGGAAAATTCCATAGAAAAGGTTCCTCTTCCTTGTGTTGAACTTCTGAGCGAAGTTGAATAACCAAACATTTTAATTAAAGGCGAATGTGCTTTTATATGTTCGATACTTAATCTGCTTTCCAGGCTTTCTACAATCCCCCCTCTTAATGTAATCTGGCTTATTACATCTCCTACATATTCTTTGGGTGTCATAATATCTACGGTCATTATGGGCTCAAGAAGTATTGGGTCTGCTTTTTTGCAAGCCTCGTCAAATCCCATTACAGATGCAGCTTCAAAAGCAAATGGCGTTGAAAATGTTTCGCTGTAATTGGCGTGTACGACCGTAGCTTCAATATCTACTATAGGGTACCCGAAATTTATGCCTGCGTTAAAACTTCCTTCGATTCCGCGCACAATTGCTTCCAATATTTCTTTTGGAAGTTCTTTTTTTATTGCATCGACATTAAGGGAATTCCCTGCACCACGCTTTGCCGGCGTAACTTTAATTGTAAGCTCTGCTCTGTTTTCGTTGCCCGCAATAATTTTTTGGAATTTTTCAACATGCGTTGTTTCTTTGGTTATGGATTCCCTGTATGAGACTTGCGGGTTCCCGATATTTGCATCAACTTTGAAATCATTGATAATACGTGTTACAAGAACATCAAGATGCAGCTCTCCCATGCCGGAAATTACAAGCTGCCCTGTTTCTTCGTTTTCATTTATGGTAAATGTGGGGTCTTCTTTTGAAAGAATATCAAGAACTTCTTTTAACCTGTCTCTGTCGGACATGGTTTTGGGCTCAATTGCAATTGATATCACAGGCTCGGGAAAGTCCATTTTTTCGAGAAGAACAGGAAAACTGTCAAGTCCCAGAGTGTCGCCTGTTTGTGAAAACTTGAGTCCTATAAAAACTCCGATATCTCCTGCGGAAAGAGAATCAATATTTTCTGGCTTATTTGAGTGCATTCTTAATATTCTGTTAACTCTTTCTTTTTTCCCTTTACCGATATTAACTATACTTGATCCATTTTTGAAAGCGCCCGAATAAATGCGCACAAAGCAATAAGTTCCTGCTTCTTTATCAGTCTGAATTTTAAACACAAGACCAAGAGGCTGCCCATCGGTTTTACACGGAACAAGCACTTCTTTTTCTGTTTTTATATGATGCCCTTTTGTTGGCAATACATCGTCCGGCGCCGGAAGATAATCGATAACTGCATCTAAGAGAGGCTGAATTCCTGCATTCTTGAGGGATGTCCCTGCGAAAACAGGTAATATTTTTCCTTCGATTGTTGCTTTTCTTATTGCTGATTTTATAATATCCGAAGAAACTTCCTCGCCCGAAAGATATAAATCTGTAATTTCATCAGAATATGGGGAAATTTTGTCGAGAAGGTTCTCTCGCCAGTATTCAGAAAGGCCTGTTCGTGAGCTTTCTATTTCTGATTCGATTATTACGGCGCCGCTGCTGTTTTTATCCCATCTAAGCTCTTTTTTATTGATGATGTCTATGACACCTTCGAAGTTGCTTTCGCTTCCAATGGGTATATTTACAGGAACAGGGTTTCCGCCAAGTTTTTCCTGAATTTCGTCAAGAACATTGAAAAAATCAGAGCCAACCCTGTCCATTTTGTTTATGTAAGCAATGCGCGGAATATGGTACTTATCTGCCTGGCGCCACACTGTCTCTGATTGCGGCTCAACGCCGCCGACTGCGCAGAAAATGGCAATAGCTCCGTCGAGAACCCTTAGCGAGCGTTCAACCTCTGCAGTAAAATCCACATGCCCCGGAGTATCGATTATATTTATCTGATAATCCTTCCAATAGCATGTAGTTGCTGCGGCTGTTATAGTGATTCCGCGATTTTGCTCCTGCTCCATCCAGTCCATTGTTGCATCGCCGCTATCAACTTCGCCTATTCTGTGGCTTTTGCCTGTATAATAGAGAATTCTTTCTGTTGTTGTTGTTTTTCCGGCATCTATGTGTGCCATGATGCCGATGTTTCTCATTTTTTTGAGTGACATAAATACCCCTATCTCTTTCTATATATATAGCAGTAAATTTAATAGATAACAACAAGAAGTTTTGAAAAAAAATAAGGCTCAAAGAATATAACCGAAGGCTGAGCCGGCTGGAGGCTGGTACGCTTCGCCTATCGGACGGCTTGCGTACCAGCCTCCAGCCTTTCACAACGCATTTCTCATATCCTAAATTAGGGTGACAATCACTGGTTGGTCGCAGGCGAAAGACGCATAAGCGACTTGCGGCAAACAAAAACTGCCCCAGATGGCGGAGGCTGAGATGCGAGCCATCCGCAGCAAAGCGAGGTTCTGGCGAGGCCAGCACAGCCGCAAGCCATCAGTATAACAGATTTAGCATGAGCATGAGCGAATGCGGCTCAGACGCAGGCCGAGCCCGCTGTATCCCATTTTTCAACGGGATGACGGGGTAGCATGAGCGAATGCGGCTTGCGCCGAGAGGCCATCAACATGGAGAATTCATCAACTTTTTACCCTGCAAAAGGAAATTTTGTTCCGTCTCTTGGATTTTACCTTTTTATAATTTATAATTTTAAAAAATGCACATCAGAGAACTATTATTAGCTAAAAAGCGCCCTCTAATAATGGGAGTAATAAATATAACTCCGGATTCTTTTTTTCCTTTTAGCAGAAAAAAGAGCGTCAAAAAGGCTGTTTTAGCAGCTATACAGATGGCTTCTGATGGCGCAGATATAATTGATATTGGCGGCGAATCAACAAGACCGGGTTCCGGCTATATTGATGAGCAGGAGGAGCTCGGCAGAGTTATTCCGGCTTTGAAAGAGATCGCCTTAAGCCTGAAGATACCTGTTTCTGTGGATACCAGAAAGAGCAGGGTAGCTTATGAGGCTATTAAGGCAGGCGCTTCAATTGTAAATGACATATCTTCTCTGGAAGATGATCCTGCAATGGCAGAAGTTGTGAAGGATGCAGGGTGCGATATAATAATTATGCATAAAAAAGGCACCCCATCTGATATGCAAGAAAACACTTTTTATGCCGATATTATAAAGGAAATATATCAAAAACTTGAAAATTTAACAGAAAATGCTGTTTCAAAAGGTATTGATGAGAATAAGATTACAATAGATCCTGGAGTTGGATTTGGTAAAAAAGGGGACGATAATCTTGTAATAATAAATAATATTACATATTTTAAAAGATTAGGTTTTCCTGTTCTTATTGGTCATTCAAGAAAATCTTTTATTGGAACCGTTACAGGAAGGGTTGTTGAAGAAAGGCTTGCAGGGTCGCTTGCTGCCGGGGTTGTTTCACTTATAAACGGGGCAGATATTTTAAGAGTTCATGATGTCAAAGAGACCTTAGATACTGTAAAGATTGTGGAAGCATTGCGACACGGACGAAGTGCCTTGGCGCATCGCACCCCTGCGCGCGGCATGGATGCCGCTGAGATTAGCGCAGGGGACTGAACGAGAAAAACAATATGGGCCAGGTTATCGGTTTCGCAGCAATATTTTTCTCTTAGGGAGTGTTGAAAGTTTGGATATTGTAACAAACATTCGTGATTTTTATGAAATTTTTAGGCTTCTCATTGATATTCTAATAATTGCTTTTCTTATTTATCAGGTATATAAAATCTTTCTCCACACAAAAGCAATGCAGCTCATAAAAGGCACTGTTATTATTGGGGTTATTTACGCTGTAGCCTATTTTTTAAGACTGGAAACATTGCTCTGGCTTATGAACGCACTTGGAACAGTGCTTATAATTATAATCGTAATTGTTTTCCAGCCGGAAATAAGAAATCTTTTTACAAGAGTTGGGCAGGGCAAATTTTTTAAATTGTCCACAGCTTCCAGATCGAGCGAGGTAGATACTATTATAAATGCTGTAGAAATTCTTTCAACAATGGAGAGAGGCTGTCTTATTGTTTTTATGCGTCAGGTTGGCTTAAAAAATATTATTGATTCCGGCACAAAGCTTAATGCAGATATTTCATCAAATCTGATTTTAACCATATTCGGAAAAGATACTCCGCTTCATGACGGAGCTGTTATTATTCAGGGAAGCCGTGTAGTTGCTGCTGGTTGTTTTCTGCCGCTCTCTGAGCAGTTTGATATTAAAAGAAGTTTTGGAACAAGGCATCGCGCTGCAATTGGGGTATCGGAAACAACAGATGCTGTTGTTCTTGTTGTATCAGAGGAAACAGCAGCTATTTCAATTGCATTCGAGGGTATTTTGTATTATGACCTTGATAAAGATGAACTTAGAAAAACCCTTAAAAAACTCCTTAGTGTAAAAGAGGATCATGAAAAGAAAGAAGAGGTGCAAGTTTGAAAATTAGAGAAATTGGCGAAGCAATTATAAATAATTGGCCTGCAAAGATACTATCAATTGCTGCAGCAGTGCTTTTGTTTTATTTTTACAAACTTAATACAACAGAAGTGCATTTTATGACTGTTCCTCTTGAAGTTACACTCAACAGAAATTTTGTTGCAGCAAGCATTTACCCTACAGAGGTGAGAGTATCTTTGAGAGGCAGCAGTGAAACCCTTTCTTTGATACATGAAAGAGATATTGCAGCATATGTTGACTTTAGCGCAAGAAATATACGAGGCGAATTCAGAGAGCCTGTGAGGATAAGAAGAAGCGGTAATGCGCTCTATACAGACCCGCTTGAAATAAGGGTTAGACCTTCGGATATACGTCTTAATATAGAAGAAAAGTTTGTTAAAAATGTACCTATTCTTCCAATAGTAAGAGGATTGCCTGCCGAAAATTATGAAATTATTAGCTCAACAATATCGTCAAATAATATAACAGTATCGGGTCCATTAAGTGTTGTAGAAAGAATTGCGTCGGTAAGAACAGAGGATATAAATATTGAAAACAGAAGAGAAAGCTTTACTACTTCTGTTAAACTTGAAAGGGTTAGCGAGTTTATTACTTTTCTTGAAGGAGATGAAGTGCAGTTCTTTGGCAGGATTGAAAGAATTTTTGCTTCACCTGAAGCAGAGTAATATGGGTTCGTGTAATTAAAAGGGGTAGAAGTGATTATTGGAACAGGAATAGATATTGTAAGAATTGATAGAATGAAAAAATGGATTATTCGGCCTTTATTACTGGAGAGATATTTTCATCAAAAAGAAATTGAAAATGAAAAATCAAAGGAACCAGGAGCCGCAATGTTTTTTGCCGCCAGATTTGCAGCTAAAGAGGCATTTGGGAAAGCATTGGGAACAGGGCTCATGGGTATATCATTAAAGGAAATCCTTGTTGAAAATAATGTTCATGGAAAACCTGTGATTATTTTATGCGGCAAAGCAAAGGAAGCTTTTGAAAAAACAGGTGCAACGAACATACATGTTTCGCTTACTCATGAAACAGATAACGCACTGGCAATGGTTATTATAGAGAAATAAATATGAATACTGATAATGATAAACATTCAGTAACTTTTTTGGCAAAAGCCGAAACAGTATGCCCTGTCTGTGATTATAAATTTAAGAAAGAAGAGATGATGACAGGCGGAGGAAGGCTGAACGCCGGCGATCTTACGGTCGAACTCAGGCGATTGTACATTCCATCGAAAAAATACGGAGAGCTAAACCCTTTGGTTTATTATCTTACGGTATGTCCGCGCTGTTTATTTGCTGCTTCTCCTTTGGATTTTGCAGAAATTAAACCGCAGCAGATAGCGGTGCTTAGAGCCAATATAGATGACAGAATTTCCTCTCTAAAAAGCGTTTTTTCATCTGTGGATTTTACAGAAAAAAGAACTCTTCTGGAAGGAGTTGCTTCTTACTATCTTGCTTTAATAACGCTTGATTCATTTCCAAAAGATATGAGTCCCACAATTAAGGGAGGCATCTATTCTCTTAGGGGTGCATGGTTATGCAATGATCTTCATTCAAAATACCCTAACGAAAATTATGATTATATGGCGAATATTTTTTACAGAAAAGCAAGGTTTTATTATACTCAGGCGCTTCAGGGAGAACAGGATGGTATAGAAGGAATAGGCGGGGCAAAAAACCTTGGTCCTGACCTTGATAAAAACTACGGCTACGACGGAGTTTTATATATTGGCGCTTACTTGCAATATAAATATTCGCCGCGAGACAATGAAAATAAACGCAAAGAAGCGTTGGCGGATGCAAAAAGAATAGTTGCAAAAATATTCGGGATGGGCAAAGCATCTAAAAATAAACCTGCAGCAATTCTTGATAATGCAAAAACCATTTTTGACAGAATAAATAGCGAACTAAAAGAATCTGATGAGTAGTGAGGCCAGGAACATAAAGCTAAAAATAGCATATAACGGAAAAAATTATGCCGGGTGGCAGATTCAGGATAATGATACAACAATTCAGGGCACGATTGAAGAAGTATTAAAAAAAATACATAAATACGAAGTAAAGATAACCGGAGCAGGAAGAACAGATGCCGGTGTTCATGCAAGAGCACAGGCTGCAAATTTTAATACAAGTTTGAGTTCAATCCCTGCAGAAAAGTTTTCGCGGGCACTTAATTCCCTGCTGCCGGGAGATATAAGAATTCTTGAAAGCAGAGAAGTTAACCTCTCTTTTAACTCTAGATACGATGCTGTTGAAAGAATTTATAAATATCAATTAACAGATATTTACTCGATTATGCCGTGGGAAACAGAATTTTCAATGTATGTAGATAAAAAACTTGATATAACCCTTCTTAACAACATAGCTTCCGCAGCAATCGGAACACACGATTTTTCGGCATTTTCCGCTCCTATGGAAGACCATGTATCTACTGTAAAAACCATTTACAGCTCTGTTTTTTATCCTTCTTATCCTTTTATTATATATAAAATATCAGGAACCGGATTTTTAAGAAAAATGGTAAGATCTATTATTGGCACAATCGTAGAAATATATAAAAATGATGGAAGAAAGGAAGAGTTTGAGAAAATTCTAAAGTCCCGGGATCGTTCCCTGGCAGGCGCAACTGCTCCTGCCAAAGGGCTATTTCTTGATTCTGTACGATACTCCGAGGCAGTTTGCGGCAGGAAGAATGATGATGAAAAAAACACTTAATGACCTATGGAATGTTCTGGAAGATTACAGACATTTAGTAAGTTATGGATACAAATGCGATAATAGAGAACCCTATACCCCTGCAGCAATAACAACTGCTTCCAAGCCTCAAGGCGGAACTGTTGAGTGTGTTTCTGGTAACGAAACTGACTCTTTTGAAAAAATTGTTAAAGAAATTATGCAATGCAGAAAATGCAAGCTCTGCGGTCAGAGAAAAAACAGTGTTCCAGGAACAGGTGTTTTAAACCCGCTTGTTATGGTTATCGGCGAAGGACCTGGCGCAGAGGAGGATAACCAGGGTCTTCCTTTTGTGGGAGCTGCAGGGCAATATCTTGATAAGTGGCTTAATGCAATTTCACTTGACCGCACAACAAACTGTTTTATTGGTAACATTGTAAAGTGCAGACCTCCTGGAAACCGTGATCCGCAGCCCGACGAAACAGAACAGTGCATTGCATATTTGAAAAGGCAGATTGCATTACTTAAACCCAAAGTTATACTTACTGTCGGAAGAATTGCAAGCAGGGTAATAAGCGGCCGGGAAGATGGCATAGGCAGATTGCGCGGCAGCATTTATAGTTATGAAGGAATACCAGTTGTTGTTACCTATCACCCAAGTGCAGTTTTGCGCGACAGCAGCCACAGACCCGCGGTATGGGAAGACCTTAAAATGCTTAGAAAAAAATTAGATGAAATAATTGAATGTATGTAGAAGTAGTCTTTAATATTCCGTTGAAAACAACATTTCACTATACTATCCCGGAGAAGCTGGCAGAAGATAATATAAAAACCGGAATGAGAGTTTCTGCGCAATTAAAAAACAGAAAACTCACGGGATTTGTCGTAAGTGTTTCCGAAAAATTACCGACCAGTGGTATGTTTTCAAAAGATATAGTTATAAAAGATATAGAAAGAATTATAGATAAAGAACCTCTGTTCGACGAGAGTTATTACAGCCTTGCCAGGTGGGTTTCCGGAATGTATATGTGCTCGGAAGGGGAGGCGCTTTTTTCCATGATACCCTCGGGACGCAGGGAAAAAGATTTTGATATTGATATAGCCGAAGAGGGTACGGAAGATTTTACCCATATAACTTTGAACAAAGCGCAAAAAAGTGTTATTGAAAAAATACGATGTATACCTTCAGAATCGCGCAGCAATAATTCTCTTTTTTATCTTTATGGAGTAACAGGATCCGGCAAAACAGAAGTTTATCTTCAGATTGCAGAAGATGTTTTGGCACAGGGAAAAAGCGTTATATACCTGGTGCCGGAAATAGCTTTAACGCACCAGCTTATGGACTATGTAACAGCAAGATTTGGAAAGAATATTGCTGTTCTTCATTCCGGTCTTACTCCATCGCAAAGACTAAAACAGTGGAGAAAAATACAATCAGGAGATGCAAAAGTTGTTCTTGGTGCAAGAAGCGCTGTGTTTGCGCCTGTAAAAAACCTGGGGCTTATTATAATAGATGAAGAACATGAAGCAACTTATAAATCAGGATCAACACCAAGATATCATGCAAGACAGGTTGCAATGTACAGAATAAAAGCAGCAGAAGGAAAACTTATAATGGGCAGCGCTACACCTTCTGTAGAAGCATATCATCTAATGGCAGACGCAGATGCGGTTCTCGAAAAGTGCGAACTTCCGGAAATTGCTGCAGGCGGTACTTTTGCACCTGTAAAAATTATTGATATGAAAAACGAGAGTTCTGCAATTTCATCATACCTTGCAGAAAGGATAAGAGAAATAACTTCAAAAAAAGGACAGGTAATACTGTTTCTTAACAGAAGAGGGTTTTTCTATTACTATCACTGCCTTTTTTGTAGATACGAGTTTAAGTGCAGGCAATGTTCTGTTTCTCTTACATATCATAAAGAGAGAAATAAGCTTTTATGCCACTATTGCGGATATTCCGAAACACCTCTAAAAATATGCCCTTCCTGCGGTTCTTCCGAAGTAGGGTATTCGGGCTTTGGAACAGAAAAAATTGAAAGCGATATAAATACACTTTTTCCATATCTTAAATCACAGCGCCTTGATAAAGACAGCATAAAAAAAAGCAGCTCTGCAAAAGAGATATTTGCCAAATTCAAAAACAGAGAAACAGACCTGCTTCTTGGGACTCAGATTATTGCAAAGGGCTTAAATTTTCCCGGCGTTAAACTTATCGGCATAATTATGGCAGATACAACACTCCAGCTTCCCGACTTTAGGTCTGCAGAAAAAACATATTCGCTTATTACCCAGGTCGCAGGAAGAACAGGCCGTTTTTCCAAAGACGGAGAAGTAGTAATCCAGACATACAGACCAGATAATTACGCAATAAAGTTTGCCGGGCAAAGAAAAGAAAAAGAATTTTATAAAACAGAACTTGAGAACAGAAAAATAATGGGTTTTCCCCCGTTTTCAAGAGTTATAAGAGTTATATTCCGGTCGAAAGAGAATGAAAAAGCTTTAAAAGCAGCCAACGATTTTAGCGATATTCTTGTGAAATATAAAGGAAATTTTAATATCCTGGGACCCGCAGAGTGTCCGCTTGCAGTTATTGCAGGAAACAGCAGGTATCATATTCTTGTCATGTCCAAAGATATAAAGAACTCACATGCAATTGTGAGGGAATCAGCAGAAAAAATTAAGTCCCCTTTTGGGGTATATATAGAAATAGATGTCGACCCTGTATCGTTAATGTGATATAAAGTTTAAGACATCATGATTGGTAGGATATTATGAAAATTAGTTGCAGCAAAGCCGTATCCCGGAGATTAGTATCTGGGACAGCTTTAATCGTATTTTTTCTTTTGTTTTTTGCATGCGCACAAACACAAATTCAGCCTGCTCAGCCTTATTTTTATCAAGGCTTACTTAGCAGGGCTGATGGAAATAATGAAGCAGTAAGGTATTTTGAGAAAGCTCTTGATAGTCCCAATATATATGTCAGGCAGGCAGCAGCAGCAGCGCTTGGCAGCTTAATGCTTGATGGTATAGAGCTTTCCGGAGCGGTTCTTGAGCGCGTTAGCAGGGAAGCATCTGGTTCGTGGGCAAAAGCTTTTAATGCGCTTGGTAAAGGTTCGCCTGGCAGCACTCCGGATAAGCAAAAAGTTCTGGCGCTTTTACTAAGTTCATCTACTCCCAGAGAAGTGGCGCTTTTCTTGTTGCGGGAATGTAGACACTACAGCGAAACTTTTTTTAGTGAAGCAGAAACCGCTGCTATTGATGGGCGGCTGGCTGCTTCGCGCTCATATTTCCGGGGAGCATTAAGATTTTTCCAGATTGTACTGGAAAGCGATTCGCGGGAAATGTTTTTTCAATACCCGGATTTGATTAATGATTTAGGCAGGGCTTTTCAATTTGCAGCTTCAACAAACGAAGGGCTTGAGCTTTTTCTGAGATGGGAAAGAGAAATTGCCGGAGTGCATAGCAGCGAAACAAGCGGCATCCGTTATAGACTCCTTTTTAATGCAGCGCAGATTGCTCGTCAGCGCGGTCTTGTTGAGCAGGCAATTGATCTGTTTGAGCAAGCGTTAGCTCTTGCCCCCAATTCTGCGCAGATAAATGCATGTATTTGGCGCATTCTCGATCTGGCAATAAGGCGTGGTCCTGTTTTTTTCATCTCAAAGCTTGAGCAGTATGTCAATAAATTACACGATGTTGCTTACCTCGATGCTATTTTGGATAGATTTTCAAGAGAGCTTCTTTTGCAGCGTGACTGGAATAATATGCTCCGTACTTTTCAGATAATTCAGCATCTTGAGAACAGCCTTTCAGTTTCCAGATATGCCTGGATAATCGCAAGAGCCATTGAGGAAAAATATCTTTCTGCCGAAGAATTGCAGCAAGCAGCGGCAGTTATAAATGCGTTAGCGAATGAGGACTTGGCAATGGCGTATAAACGTATTGTATTCAACAACGGGGATACTTCGTTTTATATCCGTTCAGTAATGGCTGCATATTACCGTTCAGTAAGCGCCGCTGCTCTGGGAAAAAATTTTTTTATAACCAGAGAGAGAGTCAGGAGAAATCCCAGAAGGAACGCCAGAGCCGGCACGCCGTCGCCCGCATTAGAATTTTTTCTTGGTTTTTTCGACAACAATGCTGCGCGATTTGTACCTCGCTACATCAGGGATATGGAAAGCCTGCTTACCGCAGATGAACTGCGCACCATTGCCGCATCTCTGGTAGATGCAGGCTTGTATGTGTATGCCATAAGATTAGCAGCTTCCTATACAGGCAGGGACGGACATATTCTTAACAGACAGGATATGGAGTTTTTGTATCCAGCTTCTTCTTACAGGGGACTCATAGAGCGCTTTGCCAGAGAGTATGGTCTTGACCCTGCGATTTTTTTCGGGCTTATACGCACAGAGAGCGCGTTCCAAAGAGCTATTGTTTCCCATGCCGGAGCCATTGGCTTGAGCCAGCTTATGCCTTCTACAGCAGAAGATATGGCTAACCGAATTCGCCGCTCCGGCGGACCGGATTATTTTTTAAGGCGCGATAGCAGAGGAAGACTTAACTTTACAGATCCCGAGCTTAATCTTCATATTGGCGCATTTTACCTGAACCATTTAATAGAGCGTTTTGACGACACTTTGCTTGCTCTTTTAGCCTATAACGGAGGGCAAGGCAGGGTAAGGCGCTGGTGGAATGCTTCAAATTTGCCCCCCGACTTATTTATGGAAACTATTGAAATACGGGAAACCAGAGAATATGGCAGAAGAGTCCTTGGCGCTGCAGCGATCTACCGGGCGTTGTATTTTACTAAATAGACAATTACTAAATAGAATCTTGATTTTTTCTGTTTGTTTTTATAATGTAAGCATAAGACCCAAATCAGGATTCTATTAATGGCAAATGTAATAACACTGGGAAATAATATTTTAAAAGAAAAATCAGACCTTGTTTTGAGCGTAAATGAAAGTATAGAAAACCTTGTAGCAAGAATGATCGGAATTCTTGAAAAAGAGAAAGGAGTCGGTCTGGCTGCTCCTCAAATCGGAGAAAAAAAAAGAATTTTTATTACAAAAGTTCCAAGAGATATTCTAAGAGTATTTATAAATCCCGATATTATTCAGACATCCCAGGAGCTTGAATCTTACGAAGAAGGATGCCTTAGCATTCCCGGAGTTTGGGCAAATGTTGTAAGACCATCAGAAATAGGCATACAGGCATGGGATATAAATGGAAAAGTTTTTAGAATAAATGTAGAGGGGATTCTTGCAAGGGTGATACAGCACGAATTTGACCACCTGAACGGCATTTTATTCATAGACAAGCTTAATGAACAGCAAAGAGAGAAAGTTTTAAAAATATATGAGAGGAAAAACAAGGCAAAATGAAAATATTCTTTGCCGGAACCCCTGAAATTGCTGTTAAATCTCTGGAGAAAATCGCCGATGCCGGTGCAGGAAAGTTTAATATTTGCGGAGTTCTTACAAATCCGGACAGACCTCAAGGGCGTAACAACAAAATAGTGTTTTCTCCTGTAAAAAAAGCAGCTTTAGCGCTAAATCTTCCATTATATCAGCCCGAGACAATCGACAGCAATTTTATTTCAGCAATTAAAAGCCTTAACCCCGATATTCTGGTTACATTTGCTTATGGAAAAATATTTAAAAAAGAGTTTCTTTCGATATTTGCCAAAGAAACCCTTAATATCCATCCGTCTTTGCTTCCAAAATACCGAGGTCCATCCCCAATTACAGCAGCTATTCTTGCAGGAGATTCAGAAACAGGCATAACCATACAAAAAATGGCGCTTAAAATGGACAGCGGAGATATTGTAAAACAAATAAAGTTCCCGCTAACAGGAAAAGAAAGCGCCAGCTCCCTTGAAGAAGATGTTGCAGAAAAAAGCGCATTGCTCATTACAGAAGTTCTTGCAGATATAGCTGCGGGTAATTCTTCTTCTATGCCGCAAGATCATTCTCTTGCATCTTACTGCTCTTTTGTAAAAAAAGAAGATGGACTTATAAACTGGAATGAAAAAACTGTACAGATTGAAAGAAAGTTCAGGGCATACAGACCGTGGCCAGGAATCTTTACATATTGGAAAGAAAAACTCATAGCAATTACAGAATGCTATGCAGCGCCTGAAAGCCCGGATGCAATTCATCAGAATATTTTGCCCGGTACTGTAGCTTTTGCTGATAAAAACAAAGGAATTTTTATAAAAACAGCAGACAGCTTTTTGGTTGTTACAAAGCTAAAACCCCAGTCGAAAAACGAGATGGATTTTAAATCATTTTTGAATGGTTCCAAAGATTTTATAGGATCTGTTTTTTAAAATGATGCAGAAAAATGATTTACTAAAAATCGGCTAAGGTGTAATCTATGAAAATGCGGAGATTATATGTTTGATTTTTTATATAGTATATTTAGTAAACTAAAAAAAATCTTGCCTGATGGTATGGATGACCAAAATACAAGGTTTTTTAAAATAATGATATATGTCGTAACAGGGCTTCTTTTATTTATGGTTTTATCAGGCATTTTAGCATTTATGCTTACTTTGCAAAGCGCAGAAGAGGTTATGATTCCTGATGTAACAGGTATAAAACTTGAAGATGCCTTGATTGCTATTCAGGACAGAGGGCTTAACGGCAGGATACAGTTAAGACATTCCTTTGACACAGAGCGGGGAAGCGTCATAGAACAGGTTCCTAGGCCCGGGACAATTAAAAGAGTAGGAAATCAGGTAGTTTTAAGAGTAAGCAGAGGCGCAATTATTGATAATGTTGAAAATTATGTTGGATGGCGTGTTGCTGATCTTGAAACGCACTTGCAAACACTTGCCATTACTCATGGACCTCTGCTTAGAATAGCTGAGCCTTTAATAAGAATCAACAGCGACAGACCCGAAGGAACAATACTCGAACAGAAACCGCTTCCGGGAACACCTCTTGTAAGCGGAGTAGTAACAGAGCTTGCTCTTGTTGTAAGCATGGGACCGCAGGGGCAAACTTTTTCTCCTCCTTCTTTTACAGATATGGATTTTATGACAGCAATGCAAAGAGCAGCTTTGCATAATCTTCCGTTTATATTTACTCAGAGAGAGCCAAGAAGAGGCGAAAGACCGGGAATTGTTGTAGAACAGAGACCGGGGCACGGCGAAAGAGTGCCGATTGGAACAATTATTCAGCTTACAGTTACCCCGCCTGCTCCGGCCGGAAACAGAATTTTTGGGATTCTTAAAAGAACACTTCCGGAGCAGCCTGTCGCAGTTGATACGGCTTTTTATGTAATATCCCAAGATGGAATTAAGCAGGAAATTTTCAGAATGCCGCATAGGGGCGGACCTTTTGCTGTTCCTTATTTCGAAGAGGAAGGTACAGTTCTTGTAATATCCATGATGGGCAGGGATCAGGTTCACTTTGTAGTCAGCAGGTAGCCGGGGTTAGAGAAAAGCGCCCGGCTACTGTTTGTTATCTAGGAAACTGCTGAGTAGAGTCAAATTTAATCAGCGATTCCCTAGTTGATATCATTTAAATTAAACGGAGTTTTCTGATATACGTAATAATTAATCCAGTTTGAAAAAAGAAGATTCGCATGGCTTCTCCATTTTACAACAGGAGTTTTCGTTACATCGTTATCAGGAAAATAGTTTTTGGGAATCTCTATTTCAATGCCTTTTGTTATATCTCGTTCATATTCCAGTTTTAATGTGTCGGCATCATACTCTGCATGACCTGTAATAAAAATGTGTCTTTCATCTTTGGATGAGACAATATAAATTCCCGCGTCTTCAGACTCTGCAAGAATTTTGAGGTCATCAATTTTTTCTATATCTTCCTTTCGGATTTCTGTATATCTTGAATGAGGAGCATAAAAGTAATCATCATATCCCCTAAGCAATTTTGTATGTTTTACATTTACTTTATGGTAATAAACACCGGATATTTTCTTCCCAATAGGATACTTTGGAATTTTATGATGATAATAGAGCGCAGCCTGGGCAGCCCAGCAAATATATAAAGTGGAAAAAACATTATATTTAATCCACTCCATAATTTCTTCAAGTTCGTTCCAGTAATCAACACTCTTAAAATCAAGCTGTTCGACCGGAGCCCCTGTTATAATCATGCCGTCAAATTTTTCATTTTTTACATCTTTAAATGTTTTATAAAATTCTTTTAGATGTTCGGAAGAAGTGTTTTTGCTGTCATGGGTTTCTGCTTGCAGAAGAACTGCTTCCACTTGCAAAGGAGTATTACTTAAAAGCCTTAGCAGCTGTGTTTCTGTTGTTATTTTTGTAGGCATAAGGTTCAAAATGCCTACGCGCATAGGTCTTATATCCTGCTGTATTGCTTTTTTTTCGGTTATCGTAAAGATATTTTCTTCTTCAAGAGTTTTTCTTGCAGGAAGATTATTTGGAATATTTATTGGCATAGCAATCCTGATACAACAAATTATGTTTTTACTTTAAAGATTGAAGTAAAAATAGTCAATCAGAATAATACGCTTTAACTTATAGTTTTTCAAGAATAATGCGGTTGGTTTCCAAGCCTTGTTCTTAAAAGAGAATGAAACCAGTTGATAATAGCTTCTGCTCTCCCGATAAATTCTTCTTCAATTGCCCTGCGAAAAAGAAAAAAAGAACCTGTATCTGCAACGCCAAGCCCGTAACAGCGAAGTATTTTATTATCAAGTTCTCCTGCGAACAGAATAAACATTCTTTCTTCATCAACTATTGGAAAGATCCAGTATCTGGCTCTATCCAGATTAAATGCCCTAAACATAATAAAATTATCAGCTCTGGTTATTTCAAATTTCATATCTACAGGTCTGAATGGAGGGATTGTAACATTTGCAATAATAATTCTGTTTCCGGTTTTGTCGTCAATAGAATCACTAAGAATAGATATGTTTCTGAACAGCGCGGTTGTCCTGCCTGTTCTTCGTGAGAAATAAGGTATCTGATTGAATGAGCCGACATCAGTAAGAATATCCTCTATTTTTTGAATTGCATTATCCTGCGGGATTTTTAAAGGAATATTAAAAGTTGCTTGCGCTATAAAATTATTTCTTCTTCCTGTAAATGCTCTTATTTCGTTTTTTACAAGAGGGTTAGTCCCCTCGTAAAATATTCTGTTGGAAAAATTTGCAATTTCAAATTTTAATTCATCTTCTGCTGCCGCAATGGTAACGCCAAAGAATACAAAAAGTACAAAAAACAGATAACTTCTCATACATTATATTTTTCATGCGAAATTTCAAGTTTATCAGCTTCATTAAGCAGAGGCAGTATGGTTTCTCTCCTGTGCTGAAACTTTTCCATTCTTATTAGAATCTTATCCAGCATTTTTAAAGCCTGATTTATATATATTCCTTTATTGAGCATAACGCATTCTGCTTTGTGAGCCATTGCAGTATCTGTAATTTCTGCTCTTGTAGGAACCCCTGTTTTTGCAAGCTGTTCAAGAACTTGCGTAGCCCACACAACAGGAATATGCGCAGCGCTGCAGATTCGCATTATTTCTTCCTGAATTGTTGCAAAATTTTTCCATCCTGTTTCTATGGCAAGATCCCCTCTTGCAAGCATAACGCCGACAGGAAAGGTTTTCATGGCAGATAACAATATATCCGGCAGGTTTCTAAAACTGCTTTCTGTTTCAATTTTTACAATAATTCCTATTTTGGAATCATGTTTTTTAAGTTCTTTTATAAGATTATCTATATCCTGACTATTGTTAACAAAAGAGTAATTTATTACATCTGCATGTTTTGCAATAAATTCGATATCATGCTTATCTTTATCGGAAAAATTAAATGATTTAAACTTCGTGCTGGGAAAATTGATGCCTTTGTCTGCCCGCAATCTGCTTCCGTTATTTTTGGCATTGATAATTTTTACTGTTATTTCGTCTTTGGTTACACTTTCAATTACGCCTTCAATTTTTCCGTCATCAAAAAAAATATCCTCGCCAGGTTTTGCATAGTCAAATATCTCCGGGAAAGTGCATGAAATATGGGCAGGCGATACCAGCGTTCCGGTTTCATCGTATATTGCAGCTTCGCCAACCCTTTGATCTGCATGGAGAATAAGGGTGTCTCCGGTTTTTAGCAGCAAAAATTCTTCTGTCGAATCCAGTTCGCCGATAGTTCCGGATTCGCTATTATTATTTTCATAGTTTTCTATAAAAAGTTTTGTGTCGGTAGTAAAGTATGCAGATTTTCTGGATATTCCCCATTTTCCATCCCCCTGCTTATTTGTTATAAAAATGGTTCCTTTTTTACCCCTGGAGTCTGTATAATTTAAAATGCTGCCCCTTTTTATTTTTTTCAAAAAACATTCCGAAACCGGAATTACAAAATCCGGCGGAGTTATTCCCGGCGGAGTTACGCCCGGCGGCGCCAGCCATATTCTTGCAGGAGCAATTACTTTGCCCAAAGAGTTTTTCTGCGGTTTAATGCGCATAACTTTAGGACCGGGCGTAATGGCTCCGGTTCTTATTTTTGGACCCGAGATATCCATCATAATTGAGCAGTTTTTATTTAACGAAACAGATGCTTTTTTTATATGATCAATTATTTTTTTCCACACATCAGGATTATCGTGCGCACAGTTTATTCTTGCGCTGTTCATCCCTGTTTTCAATAAGTTGTATATAAATTTGTAGTCATCCGCAGCTTCGCCGGGAATAGTTACCATTATTCTTGTTCTGCGTTTTGCCGGAGGGCTTCCAAAAATAATTTTGGTATTTTTATCCAGGATTTCCATACTTTTTGCCGCAGATGTTACATCTTTGCGTATTTCTTTTTTTGAGCCTTTTTTTAGGGAACTTACTACAGTTTTTACGGAAAACAAAGTTTTCATTACATGATTTTCGCAGTGCGCAAGGCTTGCAAGCCCGGCATCTTTTAATTCTTCCTGTAATTTTTCAATATCGAAACTTCTCAAGGCCATGTAATGGATAAGATTCAAAGCGCTGCTTTTGTAAATAGCATTAACTTTGTTGATTTTTCTGTTATATTTTTTTTCAAGATCCTCAGCTTTTTTAATAATAGCTTCTATTTTATTATCGATGTAGTCTATTTTTTTCTGATTTACCTTCATTTTTTCCTCGATGCAAGATTTTGCCTCATGACTTTCTATAAATTAACTGATTTTAGGCGCCTAAAATGGCAATTTAAAAATATTTACATTATTATAATCGATTTTATGCAAATAGTAAAGAAAAATAGTGATACTTGCTTTGATTAGCCTGTGATAATTTCACCCTTAAGAATAACCAGGGAAAATTTCACCCCGCCCGCTCTGCGGAAGGGAAAGATTTTATACTCAATTTGAAGTACAAATAAAGTATATAATTATACTTCATTGACAGTATTCAGAAAATGACATATGTTTTAAATATGAAAACTAAAAGTCAAAAGCAAATAATAATATTTTGGAAAAGGGTAAGAGATCACTTAAAGGCGCTTAAGGTGAGTCAGCGGGAATTTGCAAATCATATTAATGTTTCCAAAAGAACTCTTGAGGGGTGGATATATCAGAACAGGCTTCCAAGTCTTGAAGCTGGTTTTCGCATTGCAGCATCTTTGGATATTGCAATGGAAGATTTGCTCTGGGGAAAAGAAGAAGCTGCTCTAAGCCGTCAGCTTGCAGAGGCCGAAGCGAGAAAAAAAGCAACCAAGACAATTGACAAGCTCATTTACCAGCTTGCCATGCAAAACTCTACCTTGCATGGCGGAGCGTTACTTACATGCACCGGCATACGCAGCATATCATCTTTCAGCAATGCCGGCGAGCTGCGCACAGGGGGCTGATACTGACGCCAGTATCATCTCTCTGTACTGACCTGCATTTCAGGCGCGCTATCATCCGCCTTTAGACCGGCAGTTGACTTTGGAAGAATTCGAACAGGTAATGCGTTGAGCACGGGAGGTCGGCTTACGAGGCTTTCATTAAAATATATCCAGGAGCGTATTATATGACACGAAGAAAATTCATTAAAGCATGTTTTGCAGCAGCAGGGCTTACTATATTCGGAGGCTGTGGTAAGCGCACTTGGGCAGGTAGCGGGCAGGAGCGGAACCTCTCCAGGAAATACAACCCCAGGTATCTTGCCCTTGCAAAAAGCGGTGAACTTGAACGCCGCGAACAGGAGCTTTGGAAAAAGATGGAAAATTGCAGCCTTTGTCCGCGCATGTGCGGCGTTAACCGCATGGCAGGAGAGATGGCTATCTGTAATTCAGACCATACCTTAAGAGTTGCTTCTTGGGAGATTGCATTTCGCGCAGAACAGGCGATCGTAGGAAGCCGTGGAGTAGGCGCGATTTTCATGTCTAACTGCAATTTATTATGCATTTTTTGTCAAAATTGGCACATAGCTCATCGCGGCGACGGGAGGCAAATCAATCACGCCGATCTTGCAGAAGTGATGCTCAATCTCCAGCAAAGAGGCGCTCACAGCATCTACATAGTCACACCCACGCATGTAGTGCCTCACATCGTTACTACGCTCCGGCTTGCCATTGACCGGGGCTTGAGCATACCATTGGTCTATGACACCGGCGGCTACGAGACACTGGATGTGGTACAACTGCTTGACGGAATCGTAGATATTTATGTAGCGGATTTTAAGTTTATGGACTGCGAAGTTGCTGCTCCTTTTTTACATGATGCACCCGATTATGCATTTCACACAGCTATCGCAATCAAAGAGATGCGCAGACAGGTTGGAACTCTCAATATAGTCAACGGCGTTGCAAATCAAGGACTGCTGATTCGGCATCTGGTTTTACCGGAAAACCTTGCTGGGACTGATAGCTTCGTGCGATGGGTAGTCGATGAACTTGGAGCAGATACTGACGTCAGTATCATGTCACAGTACAGACCCGCATTTCAGGCGCGCTATCATCCGCCTTTACACCGACGTATAACACAAGCAGAGTTCGAGCAGGCAATGCGTTGGGCGCGGCAGGCAGGCTTGCGAAACTTTCATTAGGGAAGCACTGATTAAATTTGACTCTAATCAGGGCTTCCACATTTTTCTCGTTTTCTTGCAGAAAACTACGAAAAAAGAATAATAAGGTAAAGCTGATTTATTCTCGATTGAATAAATCAGCGGTTCCTTAGGAGCGTATTATATGACACGAAGAAAATTTATTAAAACATGTTTTGCAGCCGCAGGACTTGCAGCGCTTGGAAGCTGTAGTAAGCGCATTTGGGCAGGCGGCGGGCAGGAGCAGAACGTCTCCCGAAAATACAGACCAGGGTATCTTGCCCTTGCGGAAAGCGGCGAACTTGAACGCCGTGAACAAGAGCTTTGGAAAAAGATGGAAAGCTGCAGCCTTTGTCCGCGCATGTGCGGGGTTAACCGCATGGCAGGAGAGATGGCTGTCTGTAATTCAGACCATACCTTAAGAGTTGCATCTTCGGGGGTTGCATTTAACGCAGAGCGAGCAATTGTAGGACACAGAGGAAAAGGATCGATTTTCATGTCGAACTGCAACTTACTCTGCATTTTTTGTCAGAATTGGCATATCAACCATCGCGGTGATGGAAACACGACCACTCATGCCGAACTTGCCGCCATGATGCTTGATCTCCAGCGAAGGCGCGCTCACAACGTTGGCATCGTTACACCCACGCATGTAGTGCCTCATATAGTTACTGCGCTCCGGCTTGCCATTGACCAGGGGCTGAACATCCCGTTAGTCTTTAGCACCGGCGGCTACGAGACACTTGAAGTGGTGCAACTGCTTGACGGCATCGTAGATGTTTATGTATCTAGCTTCAAATTTCAGGACAGCGAAATTTCTGCTCCTTTTCAGCAAGGCGCACCGGATTATCCGGGTTATGCTGCTGCTGCAATCAAAGAGATGCACAGACAGGTCGGAACGCTCAATATAGTCGATGGTGTTGCAAACCGGGGACTGTTGATTCGGCACCTGGTTTTGCCGGAAAATCTGGCGGGTACCGATGTTTTCGTCCGCTGGGTAGTCGACGAACTTGGAGCAGATACTGATGTCAGTATTATGTCACAGTACAGACCCGCATTTCGGGCGCACAATCATCCGCCCTTGGACCGGCGGATAACTCCCGGGGAATTTGAGCGGGCAATGCGCTGGGCGCGGCAGGCAGGCTTGCGAAATTTTCATTAATATGGGAACCTCAAAAAACTAGCTAAAAATTCAATGATATGATAAAAAATGTTATATGAAACAGAAAGGCTTAGAAAACTTAGCGAGCTAAGTGATTCTTTGGAAAAACTTAATAAAAGTATAACATGGGAAGATTTTAGAAAACCATTAACAAAAGCCATGAAAAAAGAAGCAAAAGGACCAGGCGGAAGACCGGCGTATGATTATGTAATGATGTTTAAAATATAACATAAGCGACGACCAAACATAATATCAAATAAAAGGTATTATACCGCAGGGCCAAGCCCTGCACCCACCGCGCCAAAGGCGCGGGTTCCGCTGCAAGCAGCGGGGTATTAAACCTTTTGTTTACCTCCTCGCTCGACCATGTGCAAGCTTCGCTTGTCCGTGGTTCTCGCTTCGTCGGTAAATAAACGATCGTTTAAGTTTTCAAAGATTCATAGGTCTTCAATTATACGATACAGTTCCGGATTCAAAAACGATATGGCATTATCGAGAAGAATTAAAAGAAGCCAACATATTGGAAAAGATATTCAATAAGTTTACAGGAAAGCTGGAAGAAAAAGGAATAATAACTCGTAGCGGAAGTATAGTTGATGCTACTTTTGTAGTGTACCAAGCCAAAGAAATACCAAAGCAGAGAATGCTGAAATAAAAGCTGGTAAAATACCCGCTGAATGGGGCAGACCTCGGAAAATAGCCATAAGTTGGCACAAAAGGATATAAATGCTTGTTGGATGACCAAAAAACAAAGAACGTCACTACGGATATAAAGATCATGTCAAAATAGTGATACTTAAACTCAATTGCCGGATAGACAAGAAAACAGGCTGCGGTGTGCTTGTTTGACAGCTCTTTTCTGATGAATATAGCAAAAATAGTTGCATTATTTTTAAAAATCAGATAATATTTTTTATAAGATGGGCATAATTAACGAGCGCGCATACTACGCGCGCGAAGTTACGCAGTGTACATTGAGAATACTGCGTGTAGAACAGCAAAATTTTCTAAAATTAAATAATTTTACTCAAGTTTCTCGAAAATTTGCCGATTCTCTCTCTCTCTCTCTCTCTCTCTCTCTCTCT
>JGI20163J26743_11538445_pt1 | contig 25462 bp, 22 predicted proteins | sample TergutCu122P1_FD_26743 | JGI IMG/M metagenome (IMG submission 26743) | reverse complement strand
GCGCCATCCTTCGTCCCCGAAGGCAGCTAATCATGTTTGATTAACCGCCCTCAAGGGCAGAAATATATAAAACCTGCCCAAACTTATTAGGCAACTTTTTTTAGAGATAAATAAATTATAAAGTGCTTGACATAGTGATGTTAGGCTACATAATGTCTTGTCTTGTCTTGTCTTGTCTTGTCTTGTCTTGTCTTGTCTTGTTGCTGTGCGCTTGTGCCGCAGCTTGTTGTTCAAAATTCATTGCATGGTATTTTATCAGTCTTATTAGAATTATACAAGTAAAATTTTACAAAATATCACGCCAAACGCATGAGGATTTTAACCACATCCGGATTTTTTTTGCCTGCCTCTTGACTAAAAAGCTTTTTTGGGTAATTCTTTTATGATAAGTGCTTTCTGGCGCAACAGTTTTTCTGCAGCCAATATATCCCCGTTGTATTGGATTGCAAAATAAGTTTGTTTGTGCAAAATATAAAAAAAGGGCAGATAAATGAGAACGATTTTTTTAAAGCCAGCAGATGTTGAAAGAAAATGGTATGTAATTGATGCTAATGATAAGGTTCTTGGAAAGGTAGCTGTTAAAGCAGCAAATCTTGTGAGAGGCAAGCATAAACCATGTTTTGTTCCGCATCAGGAAATTGGCGATTATGTTATTATAGTAAATGCAGAAAAAGCCGCAGTAACAGGCGGAAAAGAAAAGAAAAAGCTCTACTATCATCATTCAGGTTATTCCGGCGGTCTTAAGGTTAATAGTTATGAAAAAATTATTGCCAAAAAACCGACTTTTCCAATGGAAAAAGCTGTTAGAGGAATGCTTCCAAAGGGTACTCTTGGAAACAAGCTGTATAAAAATGTAAAAATTTATGCCGGGGCAGAACATCCTCATAAAGCTCAAAATCCTGAGACAATAGAGTTATAATAGGAGATAATAAGTGGAAAAAAATCTTGCGCTAGGTACAGGAAGAAGAAAGACTTCGGTTGCGAGGGTCTACCTGAGAAATGGAAAGGGCAGTATTATTGTAAATGGTAAGCCGGCAGAAACTTATTTTCCAAATCCCGAACATATGTATACAATCAATCAGCCTCTGGCGGTTACAGCCAATGAAGGAAAATTCGATATTTATATAAATGTTCAAGGCGGAGGAGTTGGGGGTCAGGCAGGCGCTTGCAGGCACGGAATTTCGCGTGTGCTTGTACAGTTTGATGAATCTAATTCTTCTTCGTTAAAAGCTAATGGATTTCTTACAAGAGATTCAAGAATGGTTGAAAGAAAGAAATATGGAAGAAAGGGAGCCAGAAGAAGGTTTCAGTTCTCAAAGCGTTAATGCTATTGTTACCGAAATTAAGGAAAGAGGAGCTTTTATTGGGATTATTCTCTCAAATGGTTCCTCTTTTTTTATACTTGCGGAAGATTTTAGCAACATGGACGTTGCACCCCTGCGCAGCGGCACGGACGCCGCGATAGAGCGCAGGGGTAGCGGCATGGACGTTGCATCCCTGCGCAGCGGCACGGGCTTGCTGACGAGTGACGACATGAGTGACGTGCTCAGTATGTTGACAGCAGGGGGCAGACAAAGTCTAACTTGTAGCTTGGAAAAACCACTGAGCATATCTGCAGAGTTATTGGAAAAGATTGAATTTTTGCATAATGTTTCTGTTACTTATAAAAAAGCAATGGATATACTTTCATTTGCTCCAACTACAGCATTTCTTTTGAAACAAAAGCTTTTAAAAAGAGGATTTAAGAGTATTTTTATTGGTAAAGCTATTGAAAAATTGTCTGAAAAAAAGATGATTGATGATAAAAAGTTTGCCGAGGGCTGGGTTTCTTTGCGAATGTCGAAAAACCCGCAGGCTCCTGTTGTACTAAAGGCTGCGCTTATGAAAAAGGGCGTGGAGAGGCAAGTAGCGGAGGAGGTTCTTGAGGGTTTTACTCCGGGCAGCAGCATATATATAGAAGGTTTTGAAAAAGCGCTTTCCAAACAGCGCAAAAAAACCGGGCGCACGTTGGAGAAAATCAGAATGTCGCTTTTAAGAAAAGGCTATTCAATATCATTGATCAACAAATACTTGGGGGAGGTGTTTTATAATGCTTGGCATAATTAAGGCAGATGGTTATCTTGAGCCATATTCGGCTATAATAGAAAAAAGACACAAGAACTACCTTTTGGTGAAAGACAGGATTGCCGGGTATAAGGCTCTTTCTGAGTATGCATGCGGGCATTTTTACTATGGTGTTCAGAAGAAAGGAAAAAATATTATTTTTAGGGAATGGGCGCCAAATGCTTCGGAAATTTATTTAATATCAGAACTTTCAAACTGGAAGCCGGACCCCAGCTATAAATTCGAAAAAATCCCCGGAACCGAAGACTGGAAATTTATTAGCACAGATAATGTTATAAAAGACAAAATGTTATACAAGCTATATATTAAATGGCCGGGCGGAGAAGGGGAGAGGCTGCCTGCTTATGCAAAAAGAGTGGTGCAGGATGATGTTACAAAAATATTTTCTGCGCAGATATGGTTTCCAAAAAAAGAGTATAAATGGCGTAATCCTGCACCGCTGATATCCAAAGAAAATGCCGGCAAGCCTCTTATGATTTACGAAGCGCATATTGGAATGGCTCAGGAAGAAGCCAAGGTTGGGACTTTTGCAGAGTTTGAAGAAAAAATTTTGCCTATAGTAAAAAAATCGGGCTATAACGCAATACAATTTATGGCTCTTATGGAGCATCCGTATTATGGTTCATTCGGGTATCAGATTTCAAATTTTTTTGCGCTCTCTTCGAGATTCGGGACCCCGGAGGAGTTTAAGTCTCTTGTGGATGCGTGTCACGGCGAAGGGATAAAGGTCTTTATGGATATTGTTCATTCTCATGCGGTAAAAAATGAGAACGAAGGGCTTTCCAAACTTGACGGAACCAACTATCTATATTTTCATGCCGGCGCAAAAGGTAATCACCCGGCGTGGGATTCGAAGCTGTTTAATTATGCAAAAGACGGGGTGCTTCATTTTCTGCTGTCAAACTGTGCATTCTGGCTAACGGAATATTGTCTTGATGGTTTTCGTTTTGACGGCGTTACGAGTATGCTGTACAAAGATCACGGGCTTGAAAGAAATTTTGTTAGTTATGATGATTATTTTTCGGAAAACTTTGATGATGATGCGGCAATATATCTAACGCTTGCGAATACTCTTATTCATGAACTTAAACCTGGAGCTGTAACAATATCAGAAGATATGAGCGGGTATCCGGGAGTTGCTGCAGGTATTGCCGACGGCGGGCTTGGTTTTGACTACAGGCTTGCTATGGGGATTCCGGATTTCTGGATAAAGATTATAAAAGAAAAGAGAGATGAAGAGTGGTCTGTCGGTGAGATATGGCATCAGCTTAATAACAGGCGCTGGAACGAGAAGAGTATTGCGTATTGTGAGTCGCATGATCAGGCTCTTGTGGGAGACAAGACAATAGCTTTCAGGCTTATGGATGCTCATATGTATCATGCGATGAATGTGGATTCTCAAAATATGGTTGTCGACAGGGGGGTTGCGCTTCATAAAATAATAAGGCTTTTGACTTTTGCTGCGGGCGGCGAGGGGTATCTTAACTTTATGGGAAATGAGTTTGGGCACCCGGAGTGGATAGATTTTCCGAGAGAGGGAAATAACTGGTCGTACAATTATGCAAGGCGGCAATGGCCGCTTTTTGAGAACAGGGCGTTGCGGTACTGCCACATGGGTGATTTTGACCGGGCAATGGTTGAGAATTGCGCAGAGGCTATGCTTGCGGGCTTTGCAGCGCCAATAAGGATTGACGAGCCTGGTCAGGTTATTGCATTCAGGCGGGGCGATCTTTTGTTTGCGGTAAATCTGAATCCTTTTGTGTCGCATGTTGATTATGAACTTGATGTTGACAGAGGGATTTATAAGTTGGTGCTTAACAGTGATTCTGATTTGTTTGGCGGGTTTTCCCGGGTTCCGGATTCTCTTGTGCTTGATTCTTTTACGCGGGGAAACAGAAATATTATTACGCCGTATATTCCTTCGAGGAGTGCGTTGGTGTTTAAGGATATTAAACAGGAGAAAAAAGCATGAAATTAACAAGAAAGATTGATGGCGCGGATTACAATGCCCCGTGGCTCGATAAAGAGTGGCTTGAAACAGACGGCAAGGGAGGGTATTGCAGCACAACAGTTCCGTTATGCAATACCAGAAAATATCATGGGCTTCTTGTTATTCCAATGGAAAACTTTGAGGGAAGGTATGTTCTGTTATCGGGATACGAAATATTGGTTACAGACAAGAATGGAGCTGCTGTGCGTCTGGATACGAACCAGTATCCTGGTACTTTTTTCCCGCAAGGGTTTCAGTATCTTGAGAAATTTGAAAAAACAGGAGCGGGTTTTCCTTGCTGGAGCTTTAAGATAAAAGATATTTTAATTTCTATAGAAATTTTTATGACAGAGGAGAGCAGGGTATATTTTGTACTTAAGAATAACAGCAAAAAGAGTAATTCTTTTAAGCTGGAGCTTTCTCCTGTTATTTCGTACAGAAATTCTCATGTGCTTTGTTTTGAAAACAACGCACTCTCTTTTTCTGCTGACAATAATAACGGCGATCTTTTTAACATGAAATTTTATGAGAATATGCCGAGGCTCTCTTTTATGACAAGCAAGCAAACGGAATTTAATAAAAAGGGGATATGGCTTAAGAGCAGGGAATATGCTGTGGAAATGGAGCGGGGCTTTGTGTTTGCCGAAGACAGCTATGTGCCCGGCAGTTTTGGTTTTGATTTGGAGGCAGGGGAGAGCGTTATTGTTAGCGCTGGTCTGGCGGACGGCGCTGGCGCGCCGGGTGCTGCGGGCAATGTTGGCGGCTATTTGCAAAGCGTTTATTTGAAGGAGCAGGCGAAAAGGGATGAGCTCGCAAAAAGTTTTGCGGATGATCCTGATGTAATACGAACCCTGAAGCTGGAAGCGCGCCATTTTCTGGCAAAGAACAGGGATGGCAATCTTTCTATTATTGCGGGGTATCCGTGGTTCGGGGAGTGGGGCAGGGATACGATGATTTCGCTTAACGGCATTACTGCTTGCTGCGGGAAACCGGAGCTGGCGCTTGAGGTGCTTAAAGGATATGCTTCTTATATTAGAGACGGGCTTTTACCGAACACACTTGGCGGCACACAGGGTTTTGTATCCTACACTTCTATAGATGCAGGGCTTTTGTATGTGTGGGCAGCGCAGCTTTTATGGCAGAGCGGAGAAAAAACCCAGGAGATAAAAAACGATATTTTTCCGGCAATAGAGAAGATTGTAAAAGCGTATCTTGAAGGAAAAGTTCCCGGGCTTTGGATTAATAGTTATGGATTTCCGGATGCAGGGAATGATAATACACAGCTTACATGGATGGACGCAACAGTTTTTGAAAGACCGGTAACGCCGCGAGGCGGGAGTCCTGTAGAGATTACTGCGCTCTTTTACAATGCACTTAAATTTTATCTTGAACTGCGCGCTGCTTTAAACATGGGCGCTGATGAAAAAGTCTTAAATGCTGCAGCAACCATAGAAAAGAATTTTATGAAATATTACTTTGTTCCCGAAGGCGGATATCTTGCAGATGTCCTTAAAGACTCCTGGCAGGATAAATCCATAAGACCCAATATGCTTTTTGCTCTTGCTGTACCCTATCCTCTTGCGGATGCAGAAACCGGAAAAAAAATAATGGAAGTTGTAGAAAAAGAACTCTTAACTCCTTGCGGGCTTAGGACTTTAGGGATAAGTGATTCCCGTTTTTGCAGCTTTTACCAAGGAGATGGTCCGCAAAGGGACGGCTGCTATCATCAGGGTACTGTATGGCCGTGGCCTTTGGGAGTATATACAGATGCTGCGCTTTTTTGCTCAGATGAAAAAAAGGCAAAAGCAGCGGAAATTGAGAAAAATCTTATAGCTTTTCTGGAGAAACAGATAGATAATGGTGGAATAGGGTTTGTTTCAGAAGTATTTGACGGAAAAGATCCGCATGAAGGAAAAGGAACTTATGCACAGGCATGGAGCAGTGCAGAAATAATAAGAGCATGGGAAAAAATAAAAATAATTAAGAGTAATTGAGTCTCGGAGGGAGCCTATAATGTCTAAAAATAATGCTTTTGCATCAAAAAGAGAAACAGATGTTGAAAATGTAAAATTGGGGTTTGAGGAACATCTTAGATATAGCCTTGCACGCGATCCTGACTCTGCCGGAACGTATGATTATTATTATGCGTTAATTAATACAATAAGAGACAGATTGATAGAGAGATGGATCGATACTAAAAAAAATCAAAGAACAGATACAGGAAAAAAACTTTATTATCTTTCCATAGAGTATCTTATGGGGCGTGTAACCCTTAACAATGTAATAAACATGGGTTTTGATAAAGAACTTATGCAGGCAATGGAAGAGCTTGGGCTGCCGTTAAAAGACATTGTGGAGCTTGAAGCAGACGAAGGCTTAGGCAACGGCGGGCTTGGGCGGTTGGCTGCGTGCTTTATGGATTCGCTTGCAACAATGAACTACCCGGCGATAGGATACGGTTTGAGGTATCAATTTGGCATATTTAAGCAGGAAATTGTTGGAGGGTATCAGGTTGAAAAACCGGATAACTGGCTTAAATACGGCAATCCGTGGGAAATGAAAAGACTCGACCTTGCCTGTGTTGTGCAGTTCGGCGGCAGGTTTGAAAAAAACGAAAGCGGATATGCAACCTGGATAGAAACAGATGATATTGTCGGCATCCCATACGATCTGCCGATAGTGGGATATGGCGGAAAAACCATAAATATTTTGAGGCTATGGCGGGCGAAAAGCCTTGAAGCTTTTGATTACCCGAAATTTAATCAGGGGGATTACTACTATTCTGTTGATAAGCAGGCAAAAGCAGAGAGCCTTACAAAACTTCTGTATCCGGACGACAGCTTTTATAGCGGAAAAGAGCTAAGATTTAAGCAGGAATACTTTTTTGTTTCATGCTCGATACAGGATATATTAAGACGATTTAGAACTCTTGGAATACCAATTACAAATCTTCCGGACAAAGCAGCGATTCAGCTTAATGACACTCATCCGGCGCTTGCAATATTGGAACTTATGCGAATTCTTATTGATGACGAAAGACTGCCCTGGGATGTTGCGTGGAATGTCTCAACCAAAACATTTGGGTATACGAATCATACTTTAATGCCGGAAGCTCTGGAGAAATGGCCTATTGAGATGTTTGAAAAACTTCTGCCTCGGCATCTGGATATCGTTTATACTATAAATCAGGATTTTCTGCGCAGGGTTTCAACTGCGTATCCTTATGATATGGCTAAGCTGGAGCGAATGAGCATTATAGGCGAAGGGCACGAAAAGCATGTAAGAATGGCGAATCTTTCGGTTGTGGGGGCGCATACTGTAAATGGAGTTGCAGAGCTTCATACAAAGCTTTTAAAAGAAAGGCTTTTTAATGATTTTGATGACTTCTACCCGGGCAAAATTGTAAATGTAACAAATGGGATAACGCAGCGCAGGTGGCTTTTAAAGGCAAACCCCGCGCTTTCAAATTTACTAAGAGAAACTATTGGCGATGAATGGATAACGGATTTGAGTCAAATTAAAAAAGTTGCCAAGTTCACCAAAGATGCAGCTTTTGTTGAAAATTTTATAAAAGCAAAATGCAGTGCAAAACATAGTCTGCGGAAAACCTGTATAAAAGAATATGGAATTGATCTTAATCCGGAGTCGATTTTTGATGTTCAGGTAAAACGGTTGCATGAGTATAAGAGACAGCTTTTAAATGTTCTTAAAATTGTCTACTTGTATGATCAGATTAAAAAAGGAAAGAAAATTTATCCGCATACATTTCTAATCGGCGGCAAAGCAGCTCCGGGTTATGCAATGGCGAAGCTTGTAATAAAGCTTATCTGTAATGTTTCTACTGTAATAAACAGGGATCCGGAAACCAAAGATATGCTGCAGCTCTTTTTTCTTTCTGATTACGGAGTGTCTCTTGCAGAAAAAATTATGCCGGCAGCAGATATTTCGCAGCAAATATCCACAGCAGGAACAGAAGCATCGGGTACCGGCAATATGAAGTTTATGCTTAACGGAGCGCTTACAATAGGAACTCTTGATGGAGCAAATATTGAAATGGCAGAAGAAGTAGGAGCAGAAAATATATTTATTTTTGGAAAAAAAGCAGATGAAATTGCCGAAATAAGAAAAAGCTACAACCCTGCAGAATGGTATATGAATAATCAGGAGATAAAGCAAGCTATAGATTTAATATTTTTTGGCTGCTTTGATTTGAATGAGCCGGGAATATTTTCGCCAATTCGCGATTCGCTTTTAAGGCATGATACATATATGCACTTTGTGGATCTGCCTTCTTATATTGATGCGCACAACGCTGCGTCTGCCTTGTATGAAGACAGCGATAGATGGAATGAAAAAGCAATAATAAATGTTGCGTCAGCCGGTAAATTTTCAAGCGACAGGTCTATAAGAGATTATGCCGAGAAAATATGGGATATCAAGCCGATTGCAATTGAATAACTTGCGTTTGTAGTGCAATGAAAATTGGAGGATTCACTTGGAACGAAAACCAATACCTGTACTTAGCTCACACCACTGGCAGGAAAATGAAATAATTTTTGCTTATCCATATACGGATAAAAAAATAATTCGCATTTGCAGAGATGAGCCTCTTTATCTTGAAATTGAAATAGTAGATTGCGGAGAAGATGTAACTGTGGCAGTGTATGCCGACTTTCCCAATGCAGAGAAAAAGACAACCTGGAAAAGTCTGCCAATGGAAAAAATTTCCGATGGCAGATATAGCCTTACTTATGCTTTTAACAAATGCGGATTATTTGAGTTTAAAATAAAATATTCGAAGGATAACGGCGAGACATGGTTTTGGGATTCGCGGCCATCCAAGAAGGTTTTTGTAGATCCGCCAAGTATGAAGAGTTTAAGAGTATACACGTTTATTCCAACTGTTTCCGGAACAATTTCTGACTGGAAAAAAAAGCTTGTTGAAATAAAAGAACTGGGCTTTAATGCAATTCATCTTCTTCCGATTACAAAGATGGGAGGATCGGAAAGTCCTTATTCTGCAACAGATCTTTTTGATATAGACCATTCTTATTTAGCGCCCAATGATCCGGGAGACGGGCTTACTCAATTTGAATCTTTTGTAGAAGAAGCTAAGAAAAATGGAATAAGACTTTTTGTAGATATTGTTGTAAACCATATAAATCCGGAAAGTAATGTTGCAATAAAATGCCCGGACTGGATTGTTAAAGATAGTAACGAAGCAGATGGATTTAAAAGAGCAGGAGCTACGCATAATGATTCATGGATAAGATGGAATGATCTTGTGCTTATTAATTATAAACATGATGATCCTGGTATAAAAAACGAAATATGGAATTATTTTTATAATTATGTTAATTTTTGGGCAACCTATGCATACTACACAGGCGGAGGATTAAGGTTTGATAATCTGCATAGTTCGAATCCTGATTTTATAACTTATATTGCTGAACATCTCAAGGAAGAATATCCGGACCTTATTCTTATGGGCGAGTATTTTTCTTCTAAAGAAGAATTTTATAAAAATGTGCCTGAGTGGCAGCTTAACCTGATACTTGGAAATTCCTGGGAATACAAAGCAGCACCAATGATAAGAAAGTATATAATGGATATTCATGCTCAGGCTGGGCTTGAATATTTTCTTCCTCTTACAACGCACGATACCGGAAGCCCTGCGCAGGAATATGGCTGCTGCTGTTCTACGCCGCCGCGTTATCTTATATATGCATTAATGGGCACAGGGCAGACAGGGATTGTTCAGGGAACAGAAACAGGTATTGAAAAAAAGATTGAATTTATAGGAAGGAACGGCGCTTCGCCTGCGCCAGGTAAAAAAGACTATAGAGATTTTTTAATTAAAGTAAATGAGCTTCATGCAAAAGAAGTTATTTTTCATGAGTTTGGAAATATTCAGTTTGTAGATAATGGGCATAATTCAATTCTGGCAGCAATAAGAAGCGATATTGCAGGGAAAAACGCATGGCTTTTAATTGCCAACCTTGATATACACAATGGAGCAACCGTAAAACTAAATCAAAAAAATTTTAAACTTCCTTTTACAAGATTTAAAATTATAAATATAATTACCGGAAGAGAACTGCGCGTTACAGATATGGTTTTTGATTTTTTTATTGAAGCGTGTGAAACAAGGATTTTTCAAATAGAGGAATGTTAGTGTGTTAAAAGTTCTTATGGTAACATCCGAAGCTGCGCCGTTTGCAAAAACAGGCGGGCTTGCAGATATGGTGAGCTCATTATCTTCTTCGCTTAAAGCGCGGAATATTGATGTAAGAATAATAATGCCAAGATACTACACCATTAACAGAGATACTTTTGAGAAGCTGCCGCCGGCACTTTGCGTTCCAATGACGTATGGCGATGAATGGGGTGCTGTATATAAAGGCGCATTACCGGGTTCAGAAACTCCAGGCGGAGCAGTGCCTGTTTATTTTTTGGAGCATGAACAGCTTTACGGGCGCAATGGCATTTATGGTTATACGCCTGATGAAGGGTTTCATGACAATGCGCACAGGTATTCCTTTCTCTGCAGGGCTGTTTTTCAAATTTGCAGAATGATAAACTGGATTCCCGATGTTATTCATTGCCATGACTGGGCATCTGCGCTTATTCCCTATATTTTGCGAAAAGAAGAATACCTTGGGGAGTTCTCCGGAAGTTTTTCAATGCTCACAATACATAATCTTGGGTATCAGGGAATATTTCCGCTAACAGAAGCTTATCTTGTTAAAAAACATCTTTCGGCATGGGATATTGCCGGTCTTGAATTTGACGGGGCTTTTAATTTTCTTAAAACAGGAATAGTTTTTGCTGATGTTATAACAACAGTTTCTCCTACTTATGCTAAAGAGATACAAACTTCGCAATATGGCGAAAGACTTGATCATCTTCTCCGCTCAAGAAGCAACGATGTTTATGGTATTTTAAACGGAGCAGATTACGAAAATTGGAGCCCGGAGACCGATGCTTATATTTCTCCGAATAATTTTTCTGTATCAAAAATGGCAAACAAAAAAAAGGTAAAAAAGCTATTACAGAAGGAGTTTGGACTTCCGCAAGATGATGATATTCCGGTGTTTGGCATGGTTACAAGGCTTGTTGCGCAAAAAGGGCTAATTGAATTATGTTACCCAACAATTGGAAGCCTTTTTAATATTTGCAATGATTTTAAATTGCAATTTATTATTCTTGGCTCCGGCAATAAATGGTGCGAAGAAGAGCTTAGAAGATTAACAGATCGCCTTCCAAACCTTAAAATATGGATTGGATATAACGATCGAATAGCTCATATTATAGAAGCAGGCAGTGATTTTTTTCTTATGCCAAGCAAATATGAACCATGCGGGCTTAATCAGCTATATTCGATGCGCTATGGAACCCTTCCTATAGTGCGCAATACAGGCGGTTTGGCAGACAGTGTAGAAAATTATAACGAGGAAACAGGAAAGGGAACAGGATTTGTTCTTAATGATTTAACTCCTCACTCTATTTATAATACTGTAGGATGGGTACTTTCGACCTGGTATAACAAGAGAAAAGATATCAATAATATGAGAAAACAGGCCATGCGAAAAGATTTTTCCTGGACAAAGTCCGCAGATGAGTACATAAAATTATATAGCAATCTTTATAACAGAAAAGTTTTTCTTTAAAAGACATAAAATTAAAAAAATAGCTTAATATTTGATATAGGTTAACGCCGAAGGCGCAGGGTGCAAGCTCTGCCTTGCGGTCGCTTTGCGTACCATTTATTTTTTGCGTTTTCTTAAATAATTGTTTGACTTTTGCCGATTATGGCTTATAAATTAATAGGGACTAAAAATATTCTTTAACAGGAGGCCTGTTGTGACTAAAGTTATTTGCGTTATTCTTGGCGGCGGCAAAGGCGAAAGGCTTTTTCCGCTTACGAAAGCAAGAGCAAAACCGGCTGTTCCGTTTGGATGCAGGTACAGAATTATGGATATTCCTATCTCCAATAGTATTCATGCCGGAATTAAACAAATTTTTATTCTTACTCAATTTAACTCCGGTTCTCTCAATAACCACATTACTTCTACGTATCAGTTTGATGTATTTTCACGCGGTTTTGTAAGAATTGCAGCAGCAAAACAATCTTTGGATTCTTTTGACGGATGGTATCGCGGCACTGCTGATGCTGTAAGAAAGAACTTGGATACCTTTTTAGAAACAAATCCGGAGTATGTTTTGATTCTTTCCGGGGATCAATTGTACAGAATGGATCTTGAGCAGTTTCTTCAGGAGCATTTTGACTCAAAAGCAGAAGTAAGTATTGCAACGACTCTTGTAACAAGAAAAGCTGCAAGTTCTTTCGGAATATTGAGTATGGATAAAGAAGGCTTTATCAATAGTTTTAGGGAAAAACCAGCTCCGGATGAAGATATATCTAAGTTTCAGCTGCCCGAAGACAAAGCAATAGAGTCAGACGGCGAGAAAAAAGAGTATCCTGCTTCAATGGGTATTTATATTTTTAATGCGAATATATTAAGAAAGTGTCTTGATTCGGATTCTTTAGATTTTGGAAAGGAGATTATACCCGATGCATTAAATAAATATAAAGTTAAAGGGTATATATATGATGGATATTGGGAAGATATAGGAACAATAAAAAGCTTTTACGAAGCTAATCTTAATCTTGCATCTTTATATCCGCATTTTAATCTTTATGATGAATTGAAGCCGATTTATAGCAGAAAAGTTGAACTTCCTCCGTCAAAAATAAATGCCTGTACATTCAAAAGTGCACTTGCAGGAGAAGGCACTATAATCACAGATGCTTTTGTGGTTAATTCTCTTATAGGGATAAGAACAGTTATTGAGCCTGGAGCAAGCCTTGAAAATGTCTATTGTATGGGCGCTGACCGATATGAAACAGATGAGCAGAAAATAGAAAACCATACAAAAGAAATTCCCAATATCGGAATAGGGACAGGATCAATAATAAAAAATGCAATAATAGATAAAAATGTAAGAATAGGAAAAAACTGCAGGATAGGAATAGATAATATCGAGCGGCAAGATGGGGACTATGACAATTACTATATAAGAGATGGGATTATAATTATTGAAAGAAATTCTACTATTAAAAATGGGACAATTATTTAGTTTGGTAAATAAATGACAGAATCTTTAAGCAAGAAAAAAAGCTGCCGTATTGTTGTTTCCGGCCGCGTACAAGGCGTTGGTTTCCGCTATTCTGCTGTAAGAGCTGCGGAAAAGTACAGAGTTCTGGGGTGGGTTAGAAATAACTTTGATGGCTCTGTAGAGATTGATTGCGAAGGCGATGCAAAAAATATAGATAGTTTTGTTAAGTGGCTTAAGGTCGGTCCAGCGGGAGCAAGGGTATTTTCTGTAGAAGTTAGGGAAAAACAGTATCAGGGCGTTTATTCAAATTTTGGGATTGAGCATTAGATTCAATATTAATGCTGATTGACTTGCAGCCTTCGTTTGATTTCTTCAACAAATTTATCAATATTTTCCCCATCCAGCGCAGATATAAAAAGCGAATTACTGTATTCTTCTTCAAATAGAGAGGTGTCTGATGCTATATCTGCCTTGTTAAAAACCGGCATAACTTTTTCTTTTTCTACTCCTATTTCTTTTAAAACTTCCATTGATGTCTGATAATGGCTTTTTACTTCGCTGCTTGAAGCATCGAGCAAAAGTATAACGAGATCAGCAAAAACTGTTTCTTCCAAAGTTGATTTAAAAGCCTCAATAAGCTGGTGGGGAAGTTTTCTTATAAATCCTACAGTATCTGTTATTACAACTTCTTGTTCGTTCGAGAGAAATAATTTTCTTGTTACAGGATCGAGTGTATCAAACAGCCTGTTGTTTGTACTCACGCTCGCACCTGTAAGTCTGTTTAGCAAAGTGGATTTTCCTGCGTTTGTGTATCCTGCAATTGAGCAGGAAAAAATTTCTCTGTTTTCTCTTAGTTTTCGTCTTGTTTGTCTCTGCTTTTCGATGGTCTTAAGTTCTTTTTTTAGCGCTGCTATTTTTTTTTGCAAAGCCCTGCGGTCTGTTTCAAGCTGCGTCTCTCCTGTGCCTTTTGTTCCATAGCTTCCGCCTCTCTGCCGGGAAAGGTGTGTCCATGCTCTTGTTAGCCTTGGCAAAGTGTATTGGCAGTGGGCAAGCTCTACCTGCAGCGAAGCTTCTTTTGTTTTTGCGCGCTCTGCAAAAATATTTATTATAACTTCTCTGCGGTCTATTACTCTTTTTTTCGATAACTTTTCCCAGTTTTTTTGCTGCGCAGGGGAGAGGTCATCGTCAAACACGATAATAGATGAATCTGATTCAGAAGCATTTGATATTATCTCGTCTGCTTTTCCTGTTCCAATAAGAAAAGCAGGCAAAGGCTTTTTTACAGAAGCAATGCTTCTGCCAGCGGTTTCTACACCAAGTGTTTTAAGAAGAGATGAAAGCTCATCGAGATGGTTGTTTATTTCCGAATGGAGCGAGAGTCGCGCCGAAGCCGGACCCGAAGGGGACGTGTCATGACCGTGCGAATGAGGAAACAAAGGGTCAACCCCGCAACTCTGCTGTCGAATACCCTTTATTTCTTTTGTATTTTTACTGCTCTGAAAATTTATCCCTACTATCCATGCTTTTTCTGTGTTAATACCATCTACAGGAGTTTTTTCTGTTTTGTCCACAGAATAATTTTAGCATATTTTGCTGGGAATGGCAAAAATATAACTGCTTATCAGATTGAAAACAGAAAAAAGTGATGCTAGTATATTTTTGTGAAACTGCCAAAATCACCTCCGGACTGTTTTAAGTGTGTTCATTTCGAAGTAACCTGGGAAGAACACTTTCCTCGTGCATGTTCTATTTTTAACATAAAAAGCAGAGAGCTTCCCTCTATTGCTGTTTTGAGAAATACAGGACATAATTGCCCTGCTTTTAGAGACTCTGGCAAAGTTAAAGAAAAATAGGTTTGAAAATGATTAACAATGGCTTTAGAATAACCATATGTTAGTAACAGAACTTATAGACAAAAAAAAGCAGGGAGAGCCGCTCTCTGCTGAAGAAATCAATTTTTTTATAAAAGGATATGTAAACGGAACAATTCCGGATTATCAGGCTGCGGCATTGCTAATGGCGGTCTGGTTTAAGGGAATGGATTACCGCGAAACCACAGACCTTACGCTTGCAATGGCGCATTCGGGAGATGTTGCAGACCTTTCGGGAATCCCGGGAATAAAAGCGGACAAACACTCCACCGGCGGAGTAAGCGATGGAACAACTTTTATAGTAGCGCCGCTTGTTGCAGCCTGCGGCGGAAAAGTCGCGAAAATGTCCGGCCGGGGGCTTGGGCACACAGGAGGCACCCTGGATAAGCTGGAATCCATTCCCGGATTTTCAGTAAATATTGGAATAAAAAAGTTTGCGGAGATAGTATCAGAGGCAGGGCTTTCTGTTATTGGACAGGATAAAGAACTTGTTCCGGCGGATAAAAAACTCTATGCGCTTCGCGATGTTACCGGAACGGTTGATAATATTTCGCTTATTGCGTCAAGCGTAATGAGCAAAAAAATCGCCTGCGGAAGCGATGCAATTGTTCTTGATGTAAAAACAGGTAACGGCGCTTTCATGAAAAAAGCAGGCGATTCTGTAAAACTTGCTAAAGTTATGGTGGAAATCGGGAAGCTTGCGAAGCGGAGAACCGTAGCAATTGTTACTGACATGAACCAGCCGCTTGGGGTTAGCGTCGGAAATGCACTCGAAGTGAGGGAAGCGATAGAGGTTTTGCAGGGCAAACACGGCGGAAATCTCAAAGAGGCGGCGTTTACGCTTGCCGCGCGAATGCTTATGGTGTCGGACATCTGCGATGCGGAAAGCGATGCCTTTGGGAAGCTGGAAGAAGCTCTGAAGTCTGGCAAAGCCCTCTCGAAGCTTGCGAAAATGATTGAGATGCAAGGCGGAAATCCCGATGTTGTTTCCGATATTTCGCTTCTTCCCCAGGCTGCGAAAAAAATCGCGGTTAAATCAGATAAATCAGGATATATAACCGAAATTGAAACAAAAAATGTCGGGATTGCAGCGCTGATGCTTGGAGCAGGCAGAGAAAAAAAAGAAGATGAGATTGATCCGGCTGTTGGTATATGGCTTGGCAAAAAACATGGAGATTATGTAAAAAGGGGGGAAGAGCTTGCCCTGTTTTATGTAAATAATGAAAAAAATCTGGAAGATGCAATTTCTGTGTTTAAATCTGCCTATAAAATAGAAGATAAAGAGCCGGATGAGCTGCCTCTTATTTATACGGTTATTTCCGAATGAAGCGAGGGTTGCGGGCAAGCTGCGGTATAATGCCATTTGATGAATGATTTTGTTTTTTTGCACAGAAATATAAAAAAGTATGATAAAATAAGAGCGGTTTTTCCAAACTATATATACAAGGAGATTTTTATGGATAAGTTTGTAAATCTTTTAAAAGAATCAAAATATGTTGTTGCTCTTACAGGCGCAGGAATTTCTACGCTTTCCGGGATAAAAGATTTTAGGGGAAAGGACGGGCTTTATAAACATAAAGATGCAGATAAAATGTTTGATATTGACTGGTTTCACAGGGACCCTTCTATTTATTATGGCGCAGCAAAAGATTTTTTATATAATATGCGGGATGTATCTCCTTCGATAGTGCATCAGGTGCTTGCGGACCTTGAGGCAAAAGGAATACTTAAAGCAGTAATTACGCAAAATATCGATGTTTTGCATCAGAAAGCAGGGTCTAAAAAAGTTCTGGAACTGCATGGCTCCATTGGCATTCACAGGTGCATTAAATGCAATGCTACAGCTACTTTCGATGAAGTAACGGAAATTCTGAACAATAATGAGGTGCCCCATTGTAAACGCTGCAATGTAGTATTCAAGCCGGACATAGTTTTTTTTGGGGAATCTTTGCCTATGGATGTTCTTTCCGAAGCCCAGGTTCATGCAAGCAAGGCAGATCTTTGCATTGTACTTGGTTCAACTCTTACTGTTAATCCTGCTGCAATGATTCCTGCTTTTACTGTGCAGAATGGCGGGAAACTGGTAATAGTAAATAATATGGAAACTTACCTTGACGACAGAGCGGCTTTAAAATATGAAGACCTTGGCGAGGTTTTTCATTATCTCGCGGAGAATATTTAACAGATTTTCGGCACTTCTTCGTGCCGCATTGTTCCCCGAATAAGAGTATTATACCGCAAGCTTTTTTGCGGTAGATATATCAGTTGCAGGAAGAGTAATTATGTATTCGCAATATTTCTCTTTTTGGGTTTTTACTTTGATTTTTCCTTTCACGGAATTTACTCGTGTTTTTACAAGCGAAAGCCCGATGCCTCTTCCGGCCATAAGCGAATTTTCTTCTGCTGTGGAGAACTCGTGACTAAAAATTAGTTTGACTGCTTCGGAAAGATCAAAAGCAACCCCTTCTTTTAGCAACTTTTTCTTTTTTGCAAATTTCGCAATTTTTTCAACATCTATTCCATTACCGTCATCCCTAAAGGTATATACCATGTTTCCTTCATTGTTTTTCTTGAGTGCAATATAAACTGTTCCCTGCCGGCTTTTATCTTTTTTTACTCTTTCGTCCGGCGTTTCTATTCCATGTACTATGGTATTTCTTGCTAACTGTACAAAAATATCTTTAATTAGTTTTCTATGCTCTTTAGGTATATTTTTGGAATTAAAGTCAGAGTGATCCAGAGTTATAATCTTACCTACTTTTTGCGCTTCTGCTGTCAGAACTTTACTAAGGGTTCTTTCAAGCAAGTCTGTCTGGTTTTCAAGGTTTTTAAATTTGCTCTGGTAATGCAGAAGCTCATTTACTCTGGCTTTAAGAGCATCTAAGCTTTCATGAGCAGTCCCAAGCCATATCGTAGAATCAAGAATATTTTCCCATTTAAGTTCATGACGATCAAGCAAAGCTTTAATATTATTTTCTACTTTATCCAGCGTTGTTGCAATATCTTTAAGCCCAATAAGCTGCGCATTGCCTTTAACAGAGTGAATAGCCTGATAAATTTCTTCGACTATTTTGCGATAATCCGATCTGTTGGACTTAAGAAGATCATTTATGGTGTTTAGTTCATCCTGAGAATCTTCAAAAAACTCATCCAAAACTGCAGGTTCTATATTTATAATCTGAAACAATTGCTCTATTTTTTCCCTGCTTTTTTCTTTTTCTTCTTTTAATGCTTCTGAAAAAGAGACTTCTTCTGTAATATCGATAACTGTCCCCAAAATTTCCTTCTTATAATCTGCAGTAGTAAAATGCGAAAACATAAATTGCAAATACTTTTTTTGCGTTTTATTATTTTCTTTGTCAACTACAGAAAATTGCACCTTGTCGAGAGGATTTGCCTGAGTCAACAGCATGGCATCTATTTTATCGTTAAAAAATAGATTTAGATAATCTTCTGCAACAGAAGCGTCTTTTGCAGACAGCCCTATCGCTTTAAGAAATTCTGTAAAAGGCATATTTCTAAAATCAATCTTGTCAAAAAGATCTTCAAAATATTTGGAACACAAATTGCCTATTGTTAGAGATTTATCAAGAGAAAAAATACCTTCATTAATATTTTTAAAAACCGCATCAATTTCTTTATTCACTTTGGCAAGATTGTTAGTAACTTTAATAATAGATATTGCAATAAGCCATCCTGCTATAATGGAAACAACTGCAATACTAAAAAAGAGTGTGAAAAAAAGAATATTTGTATTTCGTTCTACAGCAGCGCGTTCTTCTTCAATTATATTATATTGAAAATCAAAGTTAACAAGAGCGCTTATAAGAACTTCGTTCAAGTCAAGTAGAGACTCATAGAAATCAATAACCCTTTCTCTCATTGTTTCGTCATGATACGCTGTTATATGTTCGACAAGCATGTCAAAAGTAACTGTTTCACGAATTGATCGATCAACTGCACTAAGAATCCTGTCTGCCGCATTAAACACCCTAGGTGTTAACGCAAGAGTATTGAATCTTTCGTAGAATATATTTCTGACTGAAATATCAATTAAATCGCTTCGGGCTCTTAGATAATTTACATCAAGAAGATCAAGCATAGCTCTATCCAGAGTTGCTTCTGCAGCTTCCAGGATAGTAACCTGCTCGGCAATAGGAAAAATAAACATTCCTCTTGCAGCAATAGTCTCTTCGTACAAGGCTTTATGAACAGCATTGATTGCGGCTACTTCATCTCTGATTATGTTGACTGCTCTTGAGTTAAGAAAGAAAAAAAGACCAAAAACTGCAAGAAGTCCATTTATTCCAAGAAGTAATATAACAAATTTTACTTTTAAGCTCATTTATACCTCGTAATTTTTTTTATAAAAGTATATCAGTAGTAATTTTTTTCTCAAGACCAACATAAAGCACAAATTTACCAACTGGTACTGTAAAAGGAATGCTTAATATGGGAATATCCTGTTTTGGCCAGAATATCTCATGTTCCTTTCCTTTGACTATTGCAGGAAGAGATATTTTTAATCTGACTTCCTCGAATCCTTTTTTTGAGTTGCCTGCAATAATGTTTGCAACTTCTGCAATAGTATCAATAACCTCATCATCAAGCGTTGTAATTTTTCTCTCCAAAAGAGTGCTCGTAAGAGATATCGCAACTTTTTCACTAATGCTTAAAACAATTATGCCTTTTAATTCTCCAGCTATTCCAATTATTCCGGATATATCCCAGTTTGAGGTTTCTTCTTTTTTTACAAAATATGGAGTGTCAAGCTGCGGAGTAACTCCAAAAAACTCCTGAAAAACATTTTGTGTTGCCTCAACAAAAGGCATTATGTATTCTTTTTTCATACTGTTTGTCCTCCACTGGTTTAATGGCTAATTGTTGCTGCCAAGGATACATTTTTTTACTTTTTCTACCAATACTTTTTTTGTAGCAGGTTTGATAATATAATCGCTTACACCTGCTTTCATAGCTTCTATTATATTATATTTTGCAGCTTCTGAAGTAATCATTATTATTGGAAGCTCTTTATATTTATCGTTTTGCCTGAGCTTTTTCAAAACCGCAAGCCCATCCAGTTTTGGCATATTCCAGTCAAGGAATAAAATGTCGACTTCATTTTCGCTTATAACTTTTAAAGCTTCTTCTCCATCCGAAGCGGTTAGAAATTCTGTTCTACCCCAAGCCTCTGTAGGGGCAAAAGAATTTTTAAGAATATTCTGCATTATGCGAGAATCATCTACAACAAGAATTTTTATTAAACTAGTTTTATTTCCCATATTTTTTATTTTCCCATAAGATTTTTTATATTCATTAGTCGTCAAAGCAAAAGTTTCGGAGCAGCATATAACTGAGCCAGACGCGTAACAAAAAAAGATTCATCCCCGCTGCTTGCAGCGGAACACGCGCTGCCGAGGGGATTGCCATGCGGTATAATACTTTTAAACCAAGGAAAACAAAAAATTGTTACACCTAGACCCAATAGTCTTACTATTTATTAGCGCATGGCAAACGCATGAATTATACTACTCCTTACAAGGCAAGGAATTATAAAAATTTATGCGTTTGATGTGTTTATTAGCTTCAGTAGTATGTAATATTTTAATTGTAAATGCTAATATAATATAATATAATATAATATAATATAATATAATATAATATAATATAATATAATATAAATGGTTATGCAGATATGAATTTAGATAACTTAAAGTCATTTTACTACACTGCTAAATTGAGTAGTTTTACAAAAGCAGCTGAATATCTTAATATTACCCAGCCTTCTGTTACAAGGCAAGTTCAGGATCTGCAGGAAAAAACAGGATTTGCACTTATAAATAAAACAGGGAAAACATTTATACTTACAGACGCAGGCAATATGCTGTATTCAATGGCAAAAACTATTTTTGAAGTTGAATCAAGAATTGAAGAGAGCATAAGAGATTATAAAAGACAGAAAAAGGGAAATATTGTAATCAATACTATTAATAGCTTCTGCTCTTATTATCTCCCGGATTTTATGCCTAAATTTATTGAAAAATACCCTGAAATAAAGGTTGCTGTTTATGCAATGCCTGATGAGAGTGTTGTAAGCAGAACAGTCAAATTTGAGAATGATTTTGGAATTATTTCCCATAAAGTAAAAGACCCTAAAATTATGCTGCATGAACTATTTTGTGAAGAAATTGTATTGATATCTTCTCCGGATATGCCGCTTGCAAAAGAAGCAAAGATTAAACCTGTTCAGCTTAATAATCTCCCGATGATTTTGTTTGAAAAAGACAGCGGCACAATGTATAGCACAGAAGGTTTTATGAGAAGAAATAAAATAAATTTTGAAACTATATGTATAATTTCTGACAGCGAAGCAGTTAAAAATATGGTCAGGCAGAAGGCAGGCTATGCTCTTATATCAAAAAAAGTTGTTGAAAAGGAGGTTGCTTCGGGCGAACTTATTGCTTTGCATATAAATGATTCTTTTTTAACAAGAAAATTTTATATGATACATCATAAAGATAAATATTTTTCTGGTAATCTTCAGAGTTTTATAGGTATAATGATGGAGTGGGCTAAAACTTATAATTCTGACAAAAGTTTGTGAAATAAGTATGTTTCCGCGCATGGGGCAGCATAAATTCAAGCTTTCAAAAGGGATTTTTATATGAACTGGAGAAAAATTTTGAGCATGGTTTTGGGTTTTGGGTTTTTGGCTATCTCGGTATATGCACAGACACTGCCGCAGCTAGCGCAACGAGCACCTTTAACATCAGAATTACCAGCACAAGGAAGATACGTTGCAAATGATTTAAATGCAGAGTTTAGATATATCACAGTTTTTCCCGGCAGAGATGCAAATTCCAGGGTAATTACTCTGGAAGATAGTAATAACAACATCGTACATAGGGTAGCTATCCGCGCAAATCGAACTCAAAATGGATTTACAGGTCAAATCGCAAGGAGAGGAGGAATTACAATAGACAATCTTCACAGAAATTCATTTCGTTTTCAGCTTGGGGAAGGCGCTCATATAACATATACCAAAACATAAACAGCAGCGGACTTATGTTTTGTGTCATACTCCGTGCTCGTCTCCGCACTCGGCAGTGTACAAGCTATGTTTGCCCGCACCCTTCGTTTTGCCGGCGAATACCTCAGATGGGATAATACCTTTTATACCTTTTCCATATACATCTTGATTCTTGAAAAAAGATCATCATAGTTAAAAACTACGGGAATACTTGGGTTTTCTTCAATAATTTTGTCCGGCGGACAAAAAAGTATGCCTGCATCTGCCTGTTTTAGCATTGTAAGATCATTGTATGAGTCGCCGGCTGCAATTACCTTGAGCCCCATTGAGTGAAATCCCATAACAGCATGTCTTTTCCCGTCTTTTTGCCTTAATCTGTAATTTGCGATTCTGTTGTTTTCATCGATAATTAGCTCGTTGCAGAAAATTGTAGGCCAGCCAAGCTGTTTCATAAGAGGTGCGGCAAATTGCGTAAAAGTATCTGAAAGAATTACAATTTGCGTAATTTCCCTAAGATCATTAAGAAATTTTTCCGCTCCGTCCATTGGTTTAATTGTTGCAATAACATCCTGAATATCTTTTAGTTTTAAATTATGTTTATCCAGTATCTCAATTCGCTTTTTCATGAGGACATCGTAATCGGAAATATCGCGTGTTGTGAGTTTAAGCTCGTCAATTCCTGTTTTTTTTGATACTCCTATCCATATTTCGGGAACCAGGACTCCTTCAAGATCAAGACAAATTACAAACATATTTATACCTCTAACTCGTGCAAAATTTTGATTAATATACACTAAATATACACTAAATTTGCCATTAAACATATATACTCGCTGATTGATAATTTTTTTTTTGACTTTACTTGACTAGAAATAAAGTAATTGTTAACATGAGAAATAGTTATGAATTTGTATCATTTAAAGACTTTTTACTATACTGCAAAGTGCAGAAGCCTTACAAAAGCAGCGGATATTTTGTGCATTACCCAGCCTGCTGTTACAAAGCAGATTAAGCTGCTTCAAAGTTATTATGATCTGAAATTTATTGATGTTATAGGTAAAAAAGTTATTCTTACTGATGCCGGAGAGCACCTTTATGCTATTGCAGATAAAATATTTGATATGGAAATTCAGGCAGAGGAAAGTATTAAAGACTTTCAGGATTCCAGCAGGGGCAGGATTTCGATTTTATCGTGCGAGAGTTTTGGAGCTTATTATTTGCCCTATATTATTAGCAATTATAATAAATCTAATCGTAATATAAATATTTCTGTGATTATTAGGCATAATGAAAGCATTGTTAGTAATACTGTTGAGCTTAACAATGATATTGGGTTTGTATCAAAACCTATTCACAACCCTAAAATATCGGTGCAGGAAATTCTGGAAGACAATATTGTGTGTGTTGTGCCGTATAATTATCCGCTTAGAAGAAAAGATTGTCTTGAAGTAGCAGATATTGACGGGTGTAATCTTATTGTTCATGAAAAAGATTCTGTAACGCGAAAAATGACCGAAGCTTTTATAAAAAAGAATAATCTTAATGTAAATATTCACTATGAAGTATCAAATAATGAAGCTATAAAAAGGCTTGTAGAGCAGGGGCTGGGGATTTCTTTTATGTCCAGTTATATAGTAAGCGAAGAACTAAAAACAGGAAGATTGATAGCTTTGCCGGTTGAGGATGAAAATTTTAACAGAAAATACTATATGATTCACCACGTCGATAAATATTTCCCAAAACCGCTAAAAGATTTTATGGATCTTGTGCGTCAATGGTCTGATATTTATTAACCCAGGAGCCGAGTGTCGCGGGCAAACTGCCTGGCGGTCGCTTTGCGCGTGCTTTGCACGTATCGCGCCCCGTAACGAGTCCGGGATAATAACATCCGTGTTGCTGCGCCAGATCCACTGCTAGGCAGTGACGTCCATGTTGCAGAGTTTGCACACAAAGTATCCCTTGTGGGTGTGACCGAGGCGATGACGGTTAGCAAAGGGCCGCTTTGCGCGTAATACCATTTATTCGCCGGCATAAATTAAAACTTTTTTCTTTTTTTTCTTTTTTTTCTTTTTTATTTATGGTATAAAGTAAAAATCTTAAATAAAATGGGCGGAGACAATGAAAACAATTTTAGTTGTAGACGATAGTCATATTATGCGAAACATTGTAAAAAATATTTTTTCGGATTTAAAAATCCCATGCCAGTTCCTGGAAGCAGCAAATGGAAAAATAGCTTTGCAATTGCTGGAAAACAATAAAGTAAATCTGATATTTTTGGATTGGAATATGCCGGAAATGGATGGTATGGAATTCTTAAAAAGGGCTAAGAGTATGCCTGACTACAAAGATACTCCGGTTGTTATGGTTACTTCCGAAGCGGCAAGATATAGCGTAATTGAAGCTCTTCAAAATGGCGCTGCCGACTACATTGTTAAGCCTATTAATGAAAAAGTTTTTAAAGAAAAGATTTCAGAATTAGATTTTTAGGAGAAAAAAATGGAACAGTACATTCAGCCTTTCATAAAGGTATGTGAGTCAGTTTTTCAGGAGTTTTGCAGAACAGAAGTTAATGCAGGCAGGGTTTATTTTGTCTCAAAAGACGAATATGTAACAAAGTGGGATATTTCCGGCATTATAGGGCTTTCCGGAGAAGCTACCGGAGCTGTTGCTATATCCATGAAAGACACTACTGCATTTAAGGTTACAAAGACTCTAACCGGCAAGGAACATAAGCATATTGATTCGGATGTTACAGATGCGGTTGGAGAAATTATCAATATTATTGCCGGAAATGTCAAAAAGGAATTTGAAGAAGAATTAAGAATAAAAATTTCTCTTCCTACTATTGTTAAAGGAGTAGCTCATACTATTGTTTGGCCTACCGAAAAAACCAGAATTATTTGTATACCTTTTTCAATTTTTTCGGATCAGGAATTGTGCCTTTCCATAGCTGTGGCTCCGGCAAATAAATAAGTCATAAGGGGAAAACTAAATAATGAAAGCAACAGAAGAGAACCTGGAACTAACGAGTTCAGGAAAAAGAGGACTCATGCAAAAGTTTGTACTTGGATTATTTTTTGTCGCTGCGCTTATGGTTTTTATAACTTCACTGCTAATAGGACATCAAGCTGCTTTTTTTAGGTACGTTGTTGCCGAAACTACAAGGAATCACTTGATGTCTTCGGCACAGGCGTTGGTACATTTGGTTACTGCCGAAGAGCTGGATCGTTTCAAGACACCCGAAGACACTTTGGACCCATTGTATGATGAAATCAGAAAACGGCTTGTACAGTTTGCAGAGGACCACAATCTTGTATACGCTTACTT
>JGI20163J26743_11538446_pt1 | contig 25626 bp, 9 predicted proteins | sample TergutCu122P1_FD_26743 | JGI IMG/M metagenome (IMG submission 26743) | reverse complement strand
TGGTATAACAGTCCTACTAGCCTCAGTTACTGTTCCCCCATTAGGATTGAAATTCACTATTATACTACCTTCTCGGCGCCACTGAGCAAATAGGGTAATATCGGCAGATTGAATGACTGTATCTGTTCCTCTAATTCTATCACCACCTTCTGTAGCCGTAAACCATCCTTGGAACACATAACCAGGCCTTGTTGGCATTGGGAATGCTCCTCCAAAAGTTGAGCCTACTGTTACAACTCTGCTAATTGGATTAACTGTTCCACTATTTGGGTCAAAGGTTACTGTAATTGTTACTAAATCACAACAATCACAACACTCTGGACACTTGCCACATTCATCACATGGTTCAATCTCGCTACACTCAAAGCATACCAAACAATTATCCCCAGGGCATATATCAGGATTTTCGCAACATGGTGGAATCTTATAGAAGTAAGCTGCATCAATGATACCTACACCACCACGGCTAGCATTCATATCAAATCCAATGGTAACAACATCTCCTGCTTCAAAGGCCATACCTTCAATTATTGGATTCACCCAATTACGATAACCATGTAAATCAAACTCTTCTCTATGACGCTCTTCACCACCTACTGATACAAACAAGGCAAAGTCCCCATCACCTGCATAATCCCCTGCCACAAAGGCTTCAAATGCATAGACTCCATCAGCTGGAATTGTAATGTTTTGAGTAGCCGTCATATCTAAGGCACCACTACGAGTAGTAACTGTAGCCCCAGTGTCAGCTCTTACAAAGGTGTTTGGAATTGGACGATAGAAGCCTAAGCCTACACCACCAATTCTAGCCATGTGAGATTCAGTTCTTATTTGACGATTTAACGCACCAGCTGGTGAATTGTTTTCACATACTCTAGTTACTGTCCAGTTAGATGGTGTACCACCTAACCATCCACCTAATGCTAAGTTATTAAAATGAGGTGTACTTACTAAGTTAGGTGGAGTAAGGACTAAGTAACGAGTGGTCTTTGCATAATCACCTAAACCTACATCATAAGTTCTACCAGTTACTTCAAAAATATGAGCGCCAAAATTGTCATTTACATAATCTACAATGTCCAAAAGCTGATCCTCATCCCAAGTCATAGGTACATTTATTGGATCATTAGCTCTAGTCCAAGCTACCATTTCGCTTGGAAGCGCTGCTATAATATCTGCTACCGTTAACTCATATATATAAGTTACTGTAGTGTAGTTTAGTCTACTCTGGCTTGCACGAGCAACTGTAGATGTAATAATATCAATTGTGCTGCCATCCTCTGGTACGGCACCTGAATAAACATAATGGAATATATTTATGTTAGCTAGTGGGTGACCATCAAAATCAAAGATGGACTGATTACAATGAGCCCCACCACCATACATTTGTCCTTCATCAAGCATATTGTGAGCAGCTGCATAACTAGATGCCCATCCCGAACCATAAGTCTCCCAAATGTTAAAGTTACGCTCCCAAGTTCTGCCATCGCGTCCTTCTGATCCAAATTCTGGAATCCAAGCCGGCTCCCATAAGAAGACCCCACCTAAATTATCGCCACCAATATTGTTTACAGCTTCTACAAGGTCACGAATCGCTGTAGCAGAACCTTGAACACTAATTGGATGATTCCAGTTAGGCTCACCGCCGCCGTGTCCACGAGGGGCAATGTTCTCATGGGCATTTCCACTTTTAACAGTAGTAGGATGTGACACCTCAAAGGACATAACATGACGTTGTCTAGTGCTTCCAGGGGGATTTATATCATCATAGAACTGCTGCATTCTTGTTGTGAGTGCTTCATACCCTGCTGTAAAGTGTCCCCATTGTGGATAAGTAGATACGCCATATACATCAAAATCAATCTCAGCTGCCATTAATATTTGAGGAACTGAATTTGGTCTGGTGTTATGGCCACCAAATGGAGTTGATGTGTGGAATGCGATTTTGATTTCTGGAATAAAGGGATTCACATCATTAAAGAATTCTCCCTGAGAAATCCTAAATTCTCTTTCCGCATCTCTTACTGCTTCACTTCCTGCTCTCGCGGCATGAATAGCATTTCCTGGACTTTCCACAGTTCCCCAGCCACCAAAACCAGCAATATTGCCGTTGGTTTCATTACCTATTGCAACTATACCCAAATCTACTCCAGCTTCCAGGGCGCGATAAACGGCATCAAAAGTATAGTTGTACAGATGATATGCCCTCGAACCAACAGATTGGTGGGGTTCGTTAACAGGGGAATTTGCCCACGCACGAGGCACAAACTGCTTACCTGGATCCGCCCAAGAATCAGAATAGTGGAAAGCTAGTTTAGTCTGAAGCCCCACTTCCGCTGCCATAACTCCCATATAAATGGCTGTATCAATATCTATATTACCACCACCATAACCTCTTCGCTGTGGTCCATCTGGAGTTTCAATATATATGTATGGTTGATTCCATACACGTAAGCGAACGTAGTTAAAGTTTGCATCTGCTAATATTTGGAATAAACAATCTTCCTCGCCATCTGTGTTATGGAATGCAACTGTACCGCTACTCATTAATGAGTACCAGCTGCCTATATCGGCTCCTCTAATAAAGTCATCATCTAAATCCAATACAGGGCTAATATATAACTCCGACACAGCAGGTGTAGGTAAACCCCTAGGAGTAAAACGAATCAATTCATTTATCGGTTCTGTCACTGTAAATGTGGCAATATTTCTATTATCTCCATCAACAGTTACATTGTCTGTCCACAGTGTTTCATACCCTGCATCTGGTGTAGCTGTAAATGTTACTAGGGTTCCAACAGGAACTAATTGGCCTTGCTCTAGTTCAACTGTAGTTGTAGCTCCTTGATTTGCCCCTGGTCCACCTGCCATGTAAAAACGGAAATCTCCAAGGCCACCCCAGCCACTTGCTCCCATTTGTAAGGATACTCCAATTGTTACAGTATCTTCTGGGGTAACAGCAATATCTTCTATTCTTGGATAATGGAATTCTTGCCAAGCAGTTACACCTGTTGGCCTAGTAGCCACAACCGCATCATTAATCCTGACATATGTGTAGATATTCTGAGCTACATGTGCATAGCCACCCATAATGCGGATTTGGAAGTTGTAATTTCCTGCTGGTAAATCTGTAAAGGTTTGTTCTAAGGCAAAGCTAGCGTTTGCTTGAGCCCACCAACTTAAGGACCTTCCGCCATAAATGGCGTTCCTAGTTCCAAACCCGGCTCCATTTCCTGAATTACTTGCTGGTGTACCATCTCGCAAAATCAAGTTCCAAGGAGGAGCCAAACTTTCTGTTCCTGCAAAAGTCGGGTTTTGGACTACATTTATCCCAATTGGTAATTGTCCACCATTGTCAATACAGTCTGGACAATCACAATCAGGTGGGCATTCTACTGGGACTTCTATAGTTGCAACCACCGTCCCAGGTCCTTCCACTGTCCAATAAACAGGGTAAGCACGTTCTCTTTCTCCTGTTCTGTAGAAATAGGCAGCATCAATGATACCTACACCACCTCTTGTAGCATTCATATCAAACCCAATGGTAACTACATCTCCTGCTCTAAAGAACATATCTTCAATAATGGGGTTAACCCAGTTACGATAACCATTTAAATCAAACTCTTCTCTATAGCGCTCTTCTGCCCCTACTCTTATAAATATAGCAAAGTCGCCATCACCTGCATAATCCCCAGCCACAAAGGCCTCAAATGCATATACCCCATCAGCTGGAATTGTAATGTTTTGAGTAGCCGTCATATCTAAGGCACCACTACGAGTAGTAACTGTCGCTCCTGTGTCAGCACGGACAAAGGTATTTGGAATTGGACGGTAGAAACCTAACCCCACTCCACCAATTCTAGCCATATGAGACTCTGTTCTAATTTGACGATTTAATGTGCCAGATGGCGAATTGTTTTCACATACTCTAGTTACTGTCCAATTAGATGGAGTACCTCCTAACCATCCACCCAATGCTAAGTTATTAAAATGAGGTGTACTCACCAAATTAGGTGGTGTAAGGACTAAGTAACGAGTGGTCTTTGCATAATCTCCTAAACCTGCATCATAAGTTCTACCAGTCACTTCAAAAATATGAGCGCCGAAATTATCATTTACATAATCAACAATATCTGATAGCTGACTAGTATCCCAAGTCATAGGGACATTCATTGGTTCATTAGCTCTAGTCCAAGCAACCATTTCACTTGGAAGTTCCGCTACAATATCTGCTACCGTTACTTCTTTTGTATAAGTTATTGTAGTGTAGTTTAATCTACTTTGACTTGCACGAGCAGTTGTAGTAGTAATAACATCTATAATACTGCCATCTTCTGGTATAGCACCTGAATAAACATAATGGAATATATTAATGTTTGCTAGTGGATGGCCATCAAAGTCAAAGATGGACTGATTACAATGAGCTCCACCGCCGTACATCTGTCCTTCGTCACCTAAGTTGTGAGCTGCCGCATAACTTGATGCCCAACCAGAGCCATAGGTTTCCCAAATATTAAAGTTACGCTCCCAAGTTCGGCCATCTCGTCCCTCAGAACCAAACTCTGGAATCCAAGCAGGTTCCCATAAGAATACGCCACCTATATTATCGCCCTCTATATTGTTTACTGCATCTACAAGATCACGAATTGCTGTAGCTGAACCTTGAACACTAATTGGGTGATTCCAGTTAGGCTCGCCACCACCATGTCCACGAGGTGCAATATTTTCGTGAGCATTACCACTTTTAACAGTAGTAGGATGAGATACCTCGAACGACATAACATGACGTTGTCTAGTACTTCCTGGAGGGTTCATGTCATCATAAAACTGTTGCATTCTTGCAGTAAGTGCTTCATACCCTGCTGTAAAGTGTCCCCATTGGGGATAGGTAGACACACCATATACATCAAAGTCAATATCAGCTGCCATTAGTATTTGTGGCACTGTATTTGGTCTGGTGTTATGTCCACCAAAAGGAGTTGATGTATGGAATGCAATCTTAATTTCTGGAATAAAGGGATTTACATCATTAAAGAATTCTCCCTGAGAAATCCTAAATTCTCTTTCGGCATCTCTTACTGCTTCACTTCCTGCTCTCGCTAAGTGAACAACATTGCCAGGATTTGCCACTGTTCCCCATCCCGATACACCTGCCATAGAACCGTTGGTTTCATTACCTATTGCAACCATACCTAAATCAACACCGGCTTCTAAAGCCCGATATACGGCATCAAAGGTATAGTTGTACAAGTGATATGCTCTAGAACCAATTGTTTGGTGCGGTTGATCCACTGGTGAATTAGCCCATGCTCTAGGCACAAACTGTTTACCTGGATCTGCCCAAGAATCGGAGTAGTGGAAGGCAAGCTTTGTTTGAAGCCCTGCTTCTGCTGCTTGAACCCCCATGTAAATAGCTGCATCAACATCTACATTTCCTCCGCCAAAACCTCTTCGCTGGGGTCCTTCTGGTGTTTCAATATATATGTACGGTTGATTCCAAACACGAAGGCGAACATAGTTAAAGTTGGCATCTGCCAATATTTGGAACAAGCAATCTTCATCTCCATCTGTGTTGTGGAATTCCACTGTACCACTATTCATTAGGGAGTACCAGCTACCTACATCAGCTCCCCTAATAAAATCCTCATCTAATCCCAAAACAGGACTAACATATAATTCAGATGTAACAGGTATAGGCATATTGCCATAAACAAAGCGAATCAATTCATTTACAGGTCCTGTTACAGAAATTGTTGCAACATTTTCGTCAGCATCATCCACTGTAACATTATCCGACCATACTGTTACAAATCCAGTATCTGGTGTAGCTGCAAATGTAACTTCCGTTCCAACTGGAACTATGTCACCTTGCTCTAGTTCTACAGGTATTGCTGTGGGGCCACTAGCCATATAGAAATAAAAGTCATCGATACCACCCCAGCCGCCTGCGGCTGTCACAAGGGAGATACCAATAGTTACATCATCTCCTGCCCTAACTACAATATCATTAATTTCAGGATTATGGAACTCGCCCCATACAGTCACACCTGTTTCCTGGGTAGCTACCACTTCATCATTAATTCTTACGTAAATATATATGTCTTGACCTGGTGCAAAGTCAAATCCACCTGTAATAGATAGGTTGAAATTATAGTTACCTGGTGGTAAGTCAGAAAAGCTTTGCTCCAACGCAAAACTTGTTGGACTAGCACCTCGCCACCATCTAAAGGATGCATTTCCTGTTGTCGGGTTCGCCCCGTCTCCTGTTCCTCTACCAGCTCCTTCTCCAGAGGGTACAGGACCTGGAGTTCCATCTCTAAAAATCTGGTTCCACATGGACATGTCAGTACTTTCAAAGCTGTGGTTTCTTACAACATTAACACCAATAGGTAATGAGTCATCAAGCTCATCTTCGTCCTCTATGGTTACCACTACTGTTCCAGGACCTTCCACAGTCCAATTAACTGGAAACTCCGTTGGTTGTTGAACTTCAATTAGCTCTATTATATAGAAGTAGAAATCATCTAAATCCATCCATAAATTGTTACTATTAGACATTACAGAAACACCAATAGTAACAACATCACCTGCGCTTGCCAAACCAGGCTCGATACGAATTGGAGATAAAGTAACATTACCAGGACCTGCAGCCGACCATGGTGTTAAGGTAAATGTTCGGCTAGCAACCTCTTCTCCATTTAGCAAAACATATTGTCTAAACCCTGCACCGGCACCGGCATTTCCACCCATATTAAAGATTTCAAAGCCATAATATCCAGCTGGTAAATTCTCGAAATCCTGTTCAATTGTAAAATTCGTTGGGCCACTGCCAACACCAAAAGAACGAGTTCCAGACATGGGATTTTCATTATTTCGTACGACAGGATTTGTCCCAGAAATACGATTTATCCGCCACATAGACATATCTGCTTCTTCGAAGCTGTGATTGCGGACCAAGTTATAGGGTCTAATTGTTAGACGATTAGTAACAGGGAATGTATTACCGCTTTCCGCTGGATATTCTATAGTTCCCGAAATATTAAATGTAGAAATACCGCCACTGTAACTATTTAAAGCATTCTCTACACTGGCACGATCCCATGTTACAGGTATACCCATTCTGGTATTATCTGCAAAAACAACTGGCGATGTATCAGGTAGAACATCACTAAGAATACTATCAACTGTAATTCCTGGTGCAAACAATAACTCACTAGTTCCAATTTGGAATAAATCTATGTGGTTACCATGCCTAGAAACTGCTCCTGTCCGTAAGTAGTTAAACAGATTTGCAGTAGCTAGTGGCTCTCCTCTATGATTAAAGTGAGCCTTGTTGTCCCAAGATGAACCTCCTGTTGAATTTCTAGGTACATGATCATGAGCACCTGCTACTACCCAGCCAGAGCCATGGGCCCTCCAAATAGGGTTGTTGTAAGCTCCTGTACCTGGTTGTACTCCCGTTATCCAACCATTGGCATCCTCATTTACCCTGTGAGGGCTAACAGTAATCCAAGCTGGCTCCCACAAAAATGCCCCGATACCACCTTCCACACTGGCAACTGCCGCAATTACGTCGCGAACTGCATGGGCTTGTCCTTGGACAGAAATAGGATAATCAAGAATTGCTCCAGCTCCACCCCCAGACCAGTTGTTACCAGCACCATCTGAATCAATATGGGTGAATGGATAAGCAACTTCAAATGCTGCCACATATACATCATATGTAGTGGTTAAGTATTCCATTAAGTCAACAAGGTTTTCTAGAGAACCATGCCAAAACGGATAGTAGGAAATGCCAAATACATCATAATCGATGTTAGCATTTCTAAGCTGCTGGGCTGCACTGGTAAATCTAGGCCTTGCTTCTGGATCTGTCCAGTGAACAGCTATCAAAATATCAGGCTCGAATGTTTCTGGAACAAATCCAGCCTCATTCTCTAACCTAAAGTCAAACTCTGCATCACGGATAGCATCTGAACCTGCTCTAAATAATTGAATTTTATCAGGCCAACTGGTTACTCCTGCTAAACCATTGTTGGTTTCATTACCAATTTGAACCATGCCTAGATCAATTCCAGCTTCTAACATACGGATAACCGCATCATATGTAAAATCATATAAAGCCTGAGAACGCTGGGTAATGTTCATTCCTTGCCAAGCCCTTGGCGAAACCTGTCGTTCAGGATCAGCCCAAAAGTCCGAATAGTGAAAGTTTGCAAAGAAACGCATACCAGCCTGGGTAGTGCGAATCCCCATTTCAATGGCGGCATCTACATCAACATTGCCTCCTCCATTTCCAAGAGGCAGCATTCGCTCTTCACCTCTAATAGCTGGCACATAAATTCTGTTGCCCTCTGAGTCTCGCTGCCATGGGTCATTCCAAATACGAGCACGTATCCAGTTGGTTCCCCCATCAGCAAGCACATCAAAAAGACTTGCTTCGTAGCCGTCAAAATCATAAAACAAAACGCCACTACATTCAAGAGCTAGTATGCTCCCAATATCAGCACCTAGCATAAAATCATCTCGTAAATCATCAATTCTCTCAACAAAAATATCCGATTCAACAGCAGAAGTTAATACATTAGAAGTGCTTGTACCAATCTCACCCACTGCCAAAATACTAGGCACAAAGGCCATTACCATAGTTAGCAATATTGGCACAAAGTTCTTCATTTTCCTTATGGTTTTTAACATACTTTTTTCCTCCATTTAAATCCGTACACCTTGCTCATTGGTAAATAATAACAATTAGAGCAGTATTATCTATAATCTAATCTTTATTATACACAATCAATCCTTATCATTAATGCCATATTCGATTACGTATTATGCAAATTCGGGATTTTTATAAAAACACAAAAAAAATCACCAGTTCAAATAACAAATTATTACTTGAACTGATGATGATAATAATATTTATGTGCAGCATGTATAGACACAACACTATGTAAACGGAAAATACTCTTCATTAATTATTGCATTCTATCTCTCCTCCTATTCCACTACAATCCCCATTTCCTCCATGGCTCGTCTCACGCGCCATTGTATATCAGCCGCAGTTTGTTCTGCTGACGCCTCATCCTTTCGGAATCGCTCTAACTCTTCAAAAATAATCCAAATTATTTCTTTAGGCACTGACTGAACCAAATCAATTGTCATGGGCATTGAAATAATTGGATTTAGCTGGCTAGCTAAATTATTTAAAGCATTTGCTTTATCTATTATATAAAGCCCTTGTTGCTCAGCTGCAGTCTTCATTAAAGACATAGTGTTTTCTAAATATAAGTGAAACAGCTCAACATTAATAGGCACACCAAACCACTCCATTACACTATGAGTATCAGAACCTGCTGTAAATTTCACAAAATCCCATGCCAACGCTTGCTGCACAAGAGGAGCATTAGCATTCATGGCAAATGAAACCGGATTAGTTCTTATTATTACCTCTCCTCTTTTGTTTGCAACAGGGACAACTTCTCCAAATAAAAGAGGAACTTCAAAATCCAAAAAATATTGGTACATATTACTGTTCCCAGAAATACTATAAAGGTACCGCTCACTCATAAGCCTATCTATTTCTGCCGTAGACATAAGTGCAAGACCTTCCCTCCAATCAGATAATTCATAATCCGTATAATCCCTAGCATAAGATAACAGCTCGATAAATGTTTCATTATAAAAATTCACCCAGCCTGATTCAAAATCCATGAAGTTATCCCAAGAAAAATTAATGATACAATATACAGTGAAAGGATGATCCATATATAACGGATTAGTCTCTGCCATACTATGATATATTTCCATTAACTCAATAAAGGTGATATAATCTCTATTGCCCCACAATTGTCTATAATTTGGAATTGTAGTATTTATAGTAGCTAAATGAAAGCTAAATCCGCTAGGAAACGAAAATAATTCACCATTAATAGATAATGCATCGAAAACACTCGTAATCCATTCCTCTTGGTTAAAATGTGGATCTGCCTCCATAATCTGGAACCAATCAACAAAATGACCAGCCATAAACGGGATACGTTGGTCCATAATATGGCATTGAATCAAAACAGGCCCCTCCCCTGCAATTAGTTGATTACTAATTTTCTTTCTCAGCTCATCACCTCTTAAATCCTTTAAGGCTTCATCAGTATCAGTGTTAATTACTTGAATAGCCACTCCAGGATTAGCCATTGCATATTGGCCTGCAATACCACTGATAGATGAATCCCCTATTATAGTAAGAGTCTCTCCGATAAATAACTCTCTATCTATCTCCACAATATACCTTACTTGGTCATACCTAGGCAAAGCTATATTACCATCAACAAAACCGCCATTCTCACTCGGTCTAAGAAGCTCCATATCTATATCAATATCTATTATATCTACTTCCTCAGAATCGCTACAACCAACCACAATAATAATTAAGGCAACAGACAATAGAAGAGCGAAGATTTTGTCCATCTTACTGTAGCAAAAGCGCACTCTACTACGTATACTTATTAAGCCCTCACTCACTTTTGTAATTACCTTTTCCATCATATTACTACTCCTATCTCTTCTCACATAACTATACATAGACTCTAATACAGATTTGAAAGTGAAATAATAAGCATAGCACATCATCTATGTCAAAGAATTTGACTCATTATATCACATTAGCACTTGTGATGCATCAAAGTGCTTCGTAAAGATTCGATTGTCAAAAAACACTTCCACACACAATACTTACTTGCGTGTCGAAGTGTTTTGTTTTAAGTGTTAAGGTCTATCAATGGCTTTTATTTCAAGCTCATTTTATGAAACTAGGTAGCAATCTACACCGCTTCCTTCCTACGTTTAGCAGCGTAGCAATCAAGCGAAATAATCATAACGATAATAATCCCTAGAACAAACTGCTGTTGGAATGGCGCAATGCCTAACATACCTAAGCTATTTCTCAAAAGAAACAGTAAGAAAATACCGATAAAACTTCTACCTACACCTCCTACTCCTCCTGCAAAGGATGTGCCTCCAAGAACAACGCCACAGTTTACCATTAAGGGAGTAACAACACCGGCAATGGTTACACCTGTATTCATTCTTGACGCAGCAAGAACTCCAGCAATTGCAGCAAAGGTGCCTGTAAGAACAAATGCCATCCATTTTGTGTATATTACATTTATACCTGAATGCTCTGCAACCTCATAGTCACCACCAAGAGCATAAACATTTCTTCCAAATCCTGTAAATCTAAGAAGTAGAAACGCTAATACCCCTAAAACCAGAGTAATAATTGCAATGTAAGGTATACCTAAGAAAGTATCATTGGCAATTCTTTGGAAACTAGGGTCGTTTGCTGAAACATTAACTGCATCTGTGAGATGCAAAGCTATACCCTGAACTAGCATTCCCATACCAAGAGTAATAATGAAGGCTTCTGTTTTTTGGTGTACAATTAAAAATCCATTAACAAATCCAACAATTGTACCAGCCAAAACTGCTAATAAAATGGATGTCAACATGTTCATTGGCATGATTAGCAGCACAGCAAATGTGATAGCTCCTAAAACTATACCAGCCAATATGGCTATAAGGACAGAGAAGAGCTTTTTTCTACCTTTACTAACCAATGTTAAAGCAAGGACAAAGCATACAATAATACCGGTGGAAACGGCATAAGCGATGGCAAAACCCAAAGTCATCCCATCGTTTAATAACATAATGGCTATAATTCCCGCCACCACCATTACCGAACCAACCGACAGGTCACAGCCTTTACAAATAACAGCAAAGGTTACACCAAATGCAATAATAGCATTTGTGGAAACTGATCCAAGTAGATGTGCAAGGTTCAAACCTGTATAAAAGTTGGTGTCAGGGAACATCATAAAAACAAATATAAATATAATTGCAACTACTGCCTTTTGCTTTTTAAATAGATTTAGTAAAATCCCACTAATTAGTTTTATATTCTGATTCATTTCTCTACCCCCTTGCATGCCTGCGATGATCAAGCCAAATTGCCAAAACAAGAACTGCACCTCGAGCTACTTCTTGCAAATGACTTGGGACACCCAAAAGATTCATACAGTTAGATAAGAGTATAACTAGGGTAACCCCCATAAAAGTTCTAACTACGCTTCCTCTTCCTCCTTGAAGAGAGGTCCCTCCAACTACAACTGCCATAATTGCATCTCGTTCAAAGAAGTCCCCAACCGAAGGAACTGTAACCGCCACTCGTGAGAACAATACAATTGTACCTATGGCAACCATGAAACCACTAAGAGCATATACAAATACAATAATACGCTTAGCTGGAATTCCTCCCAGTTCTGCCGCTTTTAAATTTCCTCCAATATATGTAATAGTTCTTCCAAGTGCCGTTTTTGACTGGAAAACAAGCAAGACAATTAAGAAGCACAAGAACATCCAAAATGAAATAGACAAAGGTCCCCATGAACCTGATGCAATTGCTCTAGTTACGGGCATAGGATGTTCAAGCAAATTTTGGTTTACAGAAAATCCACCTGTATACAATAATGCTATTGATCTAAAAATCTGACTCATACCAAAGGTAATAAAGAGAACCTTGGCCTGAGTATCGGCTCCTACAGTCATAAGCCATGTTCCATTAAATGCTCCTATTGCCACTCCTAATACTAGACCCAAAATCAATGCTGGTATTTCACCTACAACATCAACCATAGTTAGCGTCATCATAGCAATAATAGAAATCATACCAGGAATTGATAAGTCAATGAAGCCACTTAAAATTATGAAGGTCATACCAAGTGCAATAAAACTAAGAGGACCAAATTGACGCATTACGTTTGTAATATTGTCGGCTGATAAAAATCTTGGCTCAACAATAGCAGTTACTGTAATAAGTCCAATAATCAGTATAAGTACCAAATACTTTAACAAAAAGTCAATTATTTGTGATAATCCAATTCGCTTCGTCATGATTTCCTCCATTATCCGATTGCTGCATCCATAATCTTGTGTGCCGAATCCACTTCTGGTCTAAACTCGCCGCTAATGCGACCCTCACAAATAGTCAACACACGATTACTCATGGCAAGTACCTCTGGTAGCTCTGAGGAAATCATTATAACAGAGCCGCCGTTTTCTGCAATCTTTTTAATTAGTAAATATATCTCATATTTTGTACCAACATCTATTCCCCGAGTCGGTTCGTCCAAAATTAAAATATCAGGATTTATTTCTAACCATCTACCCATAATACATTTTTGTTGGTTTCCACCTGACAATGTTTTTACCTTTGTACTTGGTAATGGGGTCTTAATTGCAAGATTTTTTATTTGCCTAGCCGCCATGGCACGTTCCAGCTTAGTATTAACAAAACCAAATTTAGAAATGTCTTTTAAGCTTGACATAACAATATTAGCCTGTACCGAAAAAGGCAGTACCAAGCCTTCTTGCTTCCTATCTTCAGGAAGGAGACCTATACCATTACGAATAGCGCTTTTTGGGCACTTCACATTAACTAGTTCTCCATTTACCATTAACTTTAGCTTTTTAGACTCCTTAAGCTCTTCAGCCTCCAAGTAAAGTTTTTCAGCTTCCTCTAGCATATTTTCATCTTTAAGCTTCTTGCCTTGCTTTTTGAGTTTTTTTGCTTCTTTTAGTAATTTCTTGATTTCATCTCTGGTTTCTTGGGCTAGCTCTTTTACTTTGTCAGCACCATAAATAGCGCGAACAATTTCTGTGCGGCCTGAACCTACAAGACCTACAAAGCCTAGAATCTCTCCCTTTTTCAGCTCAAATGAAACATCCTTTAACTTACGAGTATCAATACACTTTACCTCCATTATTGTTTCATTACTAACACAGTCTGGTCTAGGTGGATACTCACTGCCAAGCTCTCGTCCAATCATTTTGGTTATTAAGTGATCACGGGTTAGTTCGCCAATAGGTTTATCTTCAACAACAAATCCGTCTCGTAGAATTGTAACTACATCACATAACTTAAAAATCTCGTCTAGCTTATGACTAATATAGATAATCGAAATACCCCTAGTCCGAAGATCATGGATGATTTGGAAAAGTTGCTTTAATTCATCTGCTGTTAAACTGCTACTAGGCTCATCCATAATAATAAGCTTGGAATCAAAAGCCAAAGCTTTACAAATCTCAACCATTTGCATTTCAGAAGCACTTAAGTCACCTACATAAGATGTAGTGCTAATAGTGCTTCCAATACTATCCAAAAGAGCCCGAGCTTCTTTGTGTATATTCCTAAGGCCTTTTTTTTCTTTGTAGCGCCCAAGAAATATGTTTTCCCCAACAGTTAAGGTGTTTACCAAGTTAAATTCTTGATAAATAATACTAAGGCCTCTACGAATAGACTGGATAGGAGTAGTATGTTCTACTACCTCTCCATCAAATATAATAGTTCCAGAATCTTTTGTATAAACTCCAGAAAGAATTTTCATAAGGGTAGATTTCCCGGCACCATTTTCTCCCACTACAGCATGAACAGTGCCCTTTTTTACTTCCAGAGATACATCTGTTAGGGCTTTTACACCGGGAAACTCTTTATTAACATTTTGAATAGATAAAATAATATCTTGGTTATTCATGTAAATAACTCCTTTTAAAATTCCGAGCCAGCTATTTTAGCTGGCCCGGAAGGTGTTTGATTTTACCAGTCTGGCTCTACAAAGTCATCAATTGTATCAAGTGTAACCATATCAAGTGGAATCCAGTTATCTACTTGATAAGTTCCACCCTCAAGTAAAATTCTTGCAATTCTTAAAGAGTGATATGCCATGTTTGTAAAACTTTGGCCTACACTAAGGGCTTGTGTGCCATCACGAACTTGCGCATAACCATTTCTGTTACCGTCAACGCCGATAACAAATACATCATACATACCTGCATTTTGAAGGGCTTCAATTACCCCTGTTGCACCATTATCCCAGTGACACCACACGATGTCAATTAGATCACCGTACATAACGATAAAGTCTTCCATGATTTCCATTGCTTCGTGGGTATTCCATCCTGTTGGGCAAAATTGAGAGTCTAGCTCAATAATGTTGTCGGCAATACCTGAACGGAATCCATTATGACGATCCATTGCCGCAGAGTGACCTGCTTGTCCCCCTACCTCAACAAAGTTTGCACCATCTGGGAAATGAGCTGATACAAATTCGCCGGCCTGAACGCCACCAAGGTAGTCATCAGAACCTACAAAGAAGTCCATAGCGTGTCTGTTTTCTTCTGGAAGTACAGAAGAGAACATACCTACAATTATACCTGCTTCTCTAGCTTGCTCTAATGCAGGAACAATTCCTTCAATAGAACTTGGATTTACAAAGATTGCATCAAAACCATCTGCAATAGCTGTCATAACTCCGTCGAACTCAACTTGAGGCTCATTTTCACCTGCGAAAACAACCATTTCAAAACCATGCTCTGGAGCTAAACGTTGGAACTCAGCCCATGAGAATGCTTGAGACTCATTTGACATAGCTTGAGTAATAAAGGCAGCTCTAAAAACCGTATCGCCGTCTGGTGTTGCATCATCTCCACCATTTCCACAAGCCATCAAGCCTACTGTTAGCATTAGAGCCAACAAAAGTACTAAAACTTTTTTCATGTAAAATTCCTCCTTATTGTTGTAGTGTACATACACTACTGTTTACTATGGTTTCTTACTACTTTTTATAATAAATTCTCTCTCTATGGCATTTCTATGGCATTTTACTTTAGTAATTCAATATCAATAAATATTGATAGCATAGAACCATAGATGAAAAAATCTATTCGGTATTTACGAAAAATAAACGCCATTCCATTATTTAACTAACTTTATTAAATAATAGTCCATGAACCACATTTTTGTCAATTCATTTCCATCAATTCTTTTCTTTTTGTTGGCTTTCTCTATTTTTCGCCTTGCACTTTCGTGCATTTAGCATAAAGAATTGTATCCACTATTCAATTTTATCAAAGTACTTTAAATCACTATCGCTTAAATAGCTCTTCTAACCACAAATCGCTTACCAAGGAACCGCCTCCTGTGATACCTGGATGCTCTATGTTTTTTCCTCTAATTTCTACAGGGGTGTAACATATTTTATTAACCTTCTCCTGGGTTTTCCAAATAAGCTCTTCTCCTAGAAATGCAACAACGTGTCCGTCAAGGACAATATCTTCAATGTCATAACTTAGGGTTAAGATATTTACAACTAGTGCCAATTTATTGGCTACGTAATCAATTGCTTTAGCAGTACCTTGAGGGTTGTCACCTCCACCCCATAGTTTAAATTTATCTCTAAGAGCACTTAAATTGATTTGGCTTTCTAACCAACCAGCCTCGGTCTTTTCACCTTCGTAGTCAAACATATAATATCCTATTTCACCACAAATATTACGTTCCCCAGCCCTTACTTTGCCATCCACAATCATGCCAGCTCCAAGGCCACTACCCAAGGTAATATATATCATATCCCTTCTGGCATCATGTGTCCTTGATGAGTACTCCCCAAAAGCTTGAACATTAGCGTCGTTTTCCATTATGACCATAGCTTGGTACTTCTTTGCAAGGTCATCGATAAAACCACCAAAATATTTAGGAATAGCTAATCCTATTAAAGGAGCTAAGACTTTACGAGATTCTGGTTCGAAGGTGCCATGCATCCCAATACCTATACCAATCAAGTCATCTACATCCTTCTTATTTGACTCAATCAATCTATCAATACTTTCAAATGCATAAGATTCAAACTCCAGCTCGCATTTAACATGAACTACATCCACTACTTTTCCAGCAAGATCAACTATACCAGTATGCAAGTAATCTCCCTCATAAATCATTCCAATGGAGTAGTACTTGTTCTTATTGATTCCAAACATTATGGGCTTTCTTCCTACCCTACTGGAGACACTTTCCTGCTCAACAATCAGTTCACTCTCGGCTAAAAAATCAATAACTTTCATAACCGTAGGTACACTAATACCCGTAGCCCTGGAGATTTCTTTCACAAAAAGACTTTCGTGCTTAAGAAACTCTTGGTACACGAGTTTAGTATTCATTACTTTTAAATGCGAAGGTTCATACTTTGCCATATTATGAGCTCCAATTATTTTTTAAAGGTTCTTTAATAATTACATTATACCGAATATCTTTAAAATGTCTAGTCCTATTTATAATCAGAGCCAAATTACAATGATAAGTGGCTGATGGTAAATTACTGATTCCTTGATATATCTAGAATATAATTCGCAATTGGGTAAGAGGCTATGGCTAGCCTCAAACCCTTTTACGAATATGTCCAATCTATTGAAGTAAAACCGTTCACTTGCTATTGTTAATTCATCTTATATTATATCATGAAATACATTTTTAGTTACTGTAATAAATCTACTTTCACAGCCATAGTCGGTGTATCCCAACGAGCGAATAAGACTAAATCTTCAGTATTAGTAACAGTATTAGTTCCTACAATTCTATGGCCGCCAGCTGTAACCCAGCCTGTGAAAACAAAACCTGGCTTTGTTGGCATCGGAAAGGCTCCGCCAAAAGTGTCACCTCTTGTTACAACTCTACTTGTAGGGCTAACTACTCCACCAGCTGGATCAAAGGTAACAGTTATTGTTTCACTTGGTGTCCAACGTGCATATATTGAGAAGTTAGTAGTTTGAGTAACTGGTTGAGTTCCCATTACTCTTGCACCGCCTGTGGCAGCTGGCACTGTAAACCAGCCTTGGAAAATATATCCTAGACGTTGGGGTCTTGGGAAGGCTCCGCTAAAGTCTACGCTTCCTGGAGTTACAGTTCTGCTAGTTGGGCTCACTACTCCACCATTAGGATTAAAGGTAACCACTATGTCCCCTGCTGCTCTCCAACGAGCAATTAGTTCTGTATCTTGAACTAGATTCACTCTATTAGTACCTAAAATCCTAGTGCCTCCTCTGGTAAACCAGCCTTCAAATATGAAGCCTGTACGACTTGGGGTCGGAAATACTCCACCAAAATTTGGATTGCCAACTGTTGCCATCCTATGGGTCTCAGCCACTGTACCTCCATTAGGATTAAAGTCAATGCGAATCTGTTGTCCGCCTTGCCAGCGGGCATAGAGAGTTATATCTGTAGATTTAGTAACTAAAGCAGTTCCTAGAATTCTTACACCACCCTCTCTAGCAGTAAACCAGCCTTGGAAAGCATATCCTGGTCGAGACGGCATTGGGAAAGCTCCTCCGAAGGTTGCGCCAATGGTTGCAATTCTACTGGTAGGATTTACTGTTCCACCATTAGGATTAAAGGTTACTGTAATTTCTGTAGGAACTGGTTCAACAACTTCGATATCGAAGATAGTAGAGAAGATATTATGACCTAATCCTCCAGCAATAACTGAAGCTCTCACTCTTACAGTTCCAACATCTGTTGCGACTATAATATTACCATCCACTATAACTGCTTCAGTTGTTCCTGCATCATAGATACCCCAAATAATAGTTGTCATAGAAGCATCTCCAGGTACAACGTAGCCAGCTAAGGTAACTTCTTCACCCATGGCAATGGTGTTAGGAACATTAGCAATATCAACTACAGGTATAAATGGTTCCGGATTATTACTTGGCACACCTTGTACAGGTACGTCGTAACGAGCTGTACGTTCATCTTGAATACGCCCATCCCAACTTAAACCAAATGCAAAGTCAAAAGCGTTTCCTCTACTACAAACAAATACATCCATGTCTCTAGGCAAATCTTCCTTTTGACGCTCAACTGCATCCATATCTAGAGGCATCTGAACAGGAAGTAAACCAGTTGGCTCAACTTTACCAAGAATAATGTCAATATAAGGACTAAACTCCATATACTCGAAACTAACAAGAATTGCATCTACATAGTCATAGGCTTCTGCAAATATATAAGGCTTACGAAGGTCCATACCTAAGATTACCGGACCATCAACATGCTCTGCAGCATAGCGAATGGTTGTAAGTTGTTCACGATTATTTACAGTATCCCAATGACCGTAGTAACTTCTATTCTCACGAGCATAGTAAAAGCCTGGCCGATCTGCAATTGGTCCAATCATAATTGGCGGTGTAGCATGTTGTACTGGTGCATGTCCAAAGATTGGACGCTCAACAGTTACAAATATAGTGGGATCTGTTTCGCTACGTCTGGCAATAACTGGATGCCCAGCAATTGACTCTCTTCTTACATATGGTCCAACAGCTTGATATGGCTCAAATTGTAGGGATAAAGGTCTGTAGAATGGGGCTGCCCAACCACGATTCCAACCACCTGGATTAAGTGGCTCGCCAGCAAATACAATTGCAAAATCAGCTGTAGCTACTAATTCAGGGGCGGCTCTTTGGATACCACCAGGTCCGTTTCCAGTCCTTACATCTGTTATTACGTTAAAGTGCTCTGACAAAGCAGCTACTGATAAACCTTGTGGGAAACGCCATCCAAATGCAGCTCCAGCTCCTGCCTGCCCATCTCTAAGAACATAAGGAACATAAACTGTTGGTCTTGCATCTCCTGGCCATTGGTTTGCAACCCAGTTTTCAGTAATTACAGGTGTGTGTACTTCTACATCATCTTCAATGGTTGTAATATTGTTAGATAACATTACAATACCTCTTTGTCTAGCATAGTGACCTAAAGCCATATGATCAGGATTTGCAATAAATCCCAGAGCTTCTGGTTCATAAATATAAGGGTTGTCAAAAATTCCAAGAAGGAAGAAGTTCTCAGTAAATCTACGTCCCGATTCTTCAAAACGAGCACGAGCTACTTCATAACCATGTCTATCAATGGCGATATTCCATGCTCCTTGTATGTTGGCAAGATTGGACATTCCACCAAATTGATCGGTTCCCGCCATGATAATACGATACAGTAAATATGGAATGGTTGTACCTGTACTAGGTAATCCATATTGTCTAGTTGTGATACCCCAGTCTGTTGTAATAGGGCCTCTAAATCCATATCTACGAGCAAGATTGTTTCTGTATGGATTATAAGCTGTAGCAAAATGTGGTCCCATACGGTAATTTCCTGGATCCCAAGATATAGAATAGTTTGACATCATTGCTCTTGCAGGTCCAGCTTCACTGTTAGGGAATAAACCACCATCTACAAAGGCCTTATAATGAGTCCTAAAGCCTGGATATGGATTACCATCGTGAGCTGCTGCCGCACCTGGGAATACGTTAAAGTGTCCATGAACAACATGAGATGCACGTCCACCTTCGGATGCCCCATCTCCTGTCCAGTGCTTCATCATAGTAATAACACTGTCAGGCCCCCAACCAAGGTCTTCTCCATTTGGTCCCCAAGTAGATTGGAATCCACTAATAGAAGCGTCAGTCATATCAACTAACATTGCTGGGTCTTCTGTGAAGGTTTGGCTAAAACGATACCATCTAGGCTCTGAAGCCAAGTCAATCATAGGGCCTAAGTAAGTAGTAATACCCATTGCTCTAAATTCAGCAGACTTTGCTATTTGAATTTCTAGAGCAAGGTCTGGACAAAAGCTTGCTCCTACACCCATGTTAGGTGGGAATAAAGTCATGTCCATGTCACCTGCGCCATAATCTCTTGGATCACTTGAGAAGTTTATTGGAATACTCAAAGAACAACGCTCTTCTGCTGCTGTTTGCATCAAATTATGCCATCTTAAAATAGGTAAGATTTGTCCATCTGGTCTTGGCAAAGATAGTACAGCACGAACACCATTATTAATTAATGTGTTTTGAGTAGCATTCATAGAGGATTGCCCTTGAGCATTTAATGGCGGTGCTGTATTATGTCCTGAGTGCATCATAAGTCCTAGTATTTGATTAATACTAAGTCTGCCCTTCAAATCTTCTGCACGCTCTGCTCCTGACAATCGCCAGTCTACATAAGGGTGCAATACACCATCTCCGGCCATATCTTTAAATGCCCAGCCATCATCAACAATGATTTCCATTTGGTTAGCGCGATTAGCAATACCTAAAGTTTCTCCCCCTTGATTCACAATACGAGTCCAGCCATTGCCAGTGTCTTGAATAGTAAATCTAGGCTCTACTACTTCTAAAGTAAAGTCTTGATAGAAATCACTTGGTGTTGCTCCACCTACAATACTGGCACGTACCACAACAGTACCAAGAGCAGTTACGTTAATAACATTGTCTGTAATAACAGCTCCAGTAGTACCTGCATCTTGTACCGTCCACAGGATACTGTCATATACCGCACAAGCAGGTTCTGCTACTCCTCTAAGAGTAAATGGTGTTGTGATTACTGTAAGTTGAGATGGTATACCAGTAATTCTAGTTACTGCTCCAGTAGACTCTACTACTTCAATAGGAAAGTCAAGAACAAATGGTTGACCAATTGTCACTCCATTTGCAACTGAGGCTCTAACTGTTGCAGTACCTTCTGCTGAAGCTGTAAATACGTTACCACTAGTAATAGCAGCACCTGTACCCCCTCCTGCTACAACACTCCATGCTATTGTGCGATTGGTTGCGGTAAAAGGCTGTACAAACCCTGATAATACAAGTGGTTGACCTATATTAGCTGTGCTTGGTAAATCAGTAATCCCAGTTACAGATACAAAACCTTCAGCAGTAACTGTAATTGTAAAATCTTGAACAAAATCTGTCGTCGGTGTTAATCCGTTTAAAATTCTAGCTCTTATAATAGCTGTTCCAGGATTATCAAAAAACAATTGCCCTTGTCCTGCCATATAAAAGGCTCCTGTTTCGCCAGGGTCGTTAACCTCCCATGAAATAGTCTGGTTTGTAGCATTTGCTGGCTGAACAACTATTGTTGCAGCTTGTAAGTCAATCTGCCCAGCTGCACCAGGAACAGTAGCGGTTGGAAGACCTACGATTCCTGTTACAGGAACAAACTCACCACCGTTTAATGTCTCAATTGGTTGTGCCCCAGCTTGCATTGCCATAAGTGGAATCATCAATGCAACACCAAGTAAAACACTTAAAAATTTTCTAAATCTTTGATACCTTTTTTTCACTTTAATCCTCCTTTTTTAATAAAAGCGTATTGCACATTCTAATAAGGACGCCCTCTACTGCTCCTCCTTTAAAGCTCTGCATTTGCGTCATTTAATAGTCTAGTCAATATCCTTTTGTTTCAGCTGCATTCTATAAACACAGCTTTCACCACATTTCTAACCCTAGAAGCTTTTGCCTCTTTCTCATATAATTCTACCTTAAATTGTAATAGTAGTGCTTGCTATAAACAATGTAATTTTCCACTAAAAACCTTAACTTTTTCACTGTCCACCGATCAACAAAGTTGACAGTTACTCATGGGATTGAACATTAGCAGTTCAATCACCATAGAGCCCGCCTACGAAACTTCGACCTAATCAACACGCAGTTACATATGGTATGTTGCTTTTGGTACACAGAAATGAGGCTGTCCCTCCACTAACTTTGTTAGCTTTGCAACAGCCTCTCTAAATTCATAATTATTCCACTCTTATATACTCCATCACATTATCTCGGGTAATAATATCTCCATCAATATAGATAAAATGCCCATTGGTAATTGGATATGGAAAAGTTCCAATGTCTCGCCCATTTATAATATAATCTGCCAACAGCAATATGGCTTCTGACTGTCTTATGATATTATTGTGAACGGTTCCTAAAATTAACCCTCTGCTAATTGCTTCAAGTCCTACTGGGGTACCATCCACGCTGATTATAACAAAGGGTTGTTCATCTGGCTCTTTACCTTCTACAAAAACCCCAGAACCTAACAAATAATCAATTGCCCCTAACGCCATATCATCATTATTAGCAAACACCAAATCTATACTATTTCCAAACTGGTAATACAACAGCTGCATAGCTTCGTAGGCATCTTGCCTCCTCCAATTAGCCGACCGAATGGCTAGCACCTCCACATCAAAACCTAGTTCAATCAATCGATTCATACTGCTTTCAGTGCGTTTTTCAGCATCTTGATGACCATGCTCTCCTTTTAAAATTACTAAACGAATGGTGTCTCCTACCTCCTTTTTGTAACCACTTAGCTCACTGGTGAAATACATAGCCGCCAAATCTGCTTGCTTCATTCCGAGGCTAACTGAATCAGCTCCCACATAAAAAACATTATCATTTCCTGCAAGAGCCACCTCAAGAGGCTCACGATTAAAGAAAATAATTGGTATTTCATCTTTTGCCAGTCTTTCTACAATAAAACTGCTGGCTAATCTATCAACTGCATTTATTATAAAAATATCAGAATCCATATCGATAAACTCTAAAATTTGCCGATTTTGAACGGATTGGAAATTTCCTGCGTCATGAACCTCAAACAAAATGTCTTCAGGTATGATAGAGGAAATGTAATCCATCATCTCAGCAATAAAGGTATCATCGCCATCATATAAAAAAAATGCATACTTAAATCCTCTTTGCTCACAGGTAGGTAAAGCAAAGATTAAAATTATCAAGACGATTATTGTGAGATCTAAAATAGGGACTAATAACTTCTTTTTAGTTATTTTTTCTTTCATGATAATTCAATGGCTCCTTAATAGTTATGGTTGTGCCTTTATCTAACTCACTTTCAATTATCAAGTCAGCATCTTCTCCATAATAAAGCTTGATTCGCTGATACACATTCTTCAGCCCAACACCAGAACTCTCCCTGTCATTTTTAAAAGACTGGTAGATGGCATCTACTACTTCCTTTCGCATTCCATAGCCATTATCGGCTACGGAAAGGAACAAATATTCATCACAGGTGTAAGCACTAATTTTAATATGACCTTTATCAACATTACGTTTCAAACCATGATAAATAGAATTTTCAACAATAGGCTGGAGGATTAATTTCATAGTTCTAATATCTATGCTTCCCTCTTCAATATCAAACTCATAACTAAATGAGTCCGAATAACGAAAGTTCTGGATAAGCAAGTAATTCCTCACATGTTCTAGTTCATCTTTAAGAGGTACTGTTTCTTCGTTATTCAAAAGTCCCAAGCGATATAACCTTGCCAACGCCGCAATCATTTTACTTGCGGCTTTATTTTTACCACTTTCTATGACCCAAATGCTGGATTCTAAAGTATTATATAGAAAATGGGGGTTTATTTGATTTTGTAACACTTTTAACTCGCTTTTACGTAAGGCGTTTTGCTCTGTAACTACCCGATCCATTAATTCACTTATCTTCCACATCATCTTATTAAATCGCCAAATCAAGCCATTTACTTCTTTGAATGCCGATACATGTACCTCTTCCATATGGAAATAATCAGATTTTTCCACCTTTCTCATAGCCAATTCCAGTCGTTTCATTGACATCCCAATTACTCTGCCAATACCTATAAACACCAATATTCCAACCCCTAAAATAATGACAAGGGTTAACAAAGTTGAGCCCAGAAAACTTTGCTCTATCCTAATAAACATACCCACATTAATAAATACACATATACGCCATTTTGTATTAGAAAGAGTATCCACATTTAAGGCCATGTTGTAATTGCCTACATCCACGTTGGTTGTACCTAGCACAAGTTGTCGTATTACTTCGAGCCCTTCTGCCGCTGTAGCTTCACAGTCCATTGAAGTATATATAATATTGTAGTTTTCATCAATTATAGTTATATGGCCGCCATCACCTAAGTTTGACCTTTCCACTAACTCAATAAACTTTTGAAAGCTTATCCTGATGTTTAGAACCCCTGTATCGCCATCAGGCAATCGGACTCTCTTGCTAACAATGACACTATACAATCCATCGTCCAACTCCAAATAAGGCACCGAAAAAATATGAATGGTAGGATTTTTCACCGCTTCTTCTAGCCACCTGGCATCACCATTATAGACCCTTTGTATTTTGTCAACATTGCTAGACCCTAGGCAAACACGGCTTTCATAATCAAAAACCGATATTTCAATTATATCGTTATTTAAACGTACGATTTCCTGAAAAAGAGCAGATATATCTTCCCAATCATCTTGCACCTGACTTATTTCTGATTGGATAATAACTGATGTATTAATAATACTCCTGATATAGTCTTCGTAATTGTATACGATTTGCGTACTAATCTCCCGTGTTTGAATCCTAACAGCCTCATTTATCCCCCCGCGAAAGTTGTTTAAAGTAAACATAATAAGCAAGACAATAAAAGATAAGACCACCATAACACAGGCCATAGATATTACAAAACTAATGGATTTTGGTTTGTTACTGAATCTACGCATTATTCTTAAATTCCCTGGGGGATACCCCTACATATTTTTTGAAACAATGGCTAAAGTAATAGGGATCTTTATAGCCAAGCTGTTCAGAAACATCTACGATTTTTAGTAACGGATCTTTAAGAAGAGTCTTGGCTTTTTCCATACGCAGGCTGGTTAACATCTTTACAAAAGAAGTGTTTAATCTCTTCTTCAACAAAGTCCCAATATAGTTTGTGGAAAAATTAACGCTTTTAGCCAGTGACTCAAGGCTAATTTCAGGATCACAGAAATGGTTTTCCATATATACTACGATTTTATGTACCGTATGCTCTATATTGTCCATAATGGCACTATCGTTTAGGTTGGCAATTATTTGTGCCAGGTTTTTGAGATATTGAAGCATATCTCTATCATTGGTCATCTGAAACAAAG
>JGI20163J26743_11538448_pt1 | contig 25786 bp, 23 predicted proteins | sample TergutCu122P1_FD_26743 | JGI IMG/M metagenome (IMG submission 26743) | reverse complement strand
TATTGCCTCACCCGCCATTCTGCCGATTGGCGCGCTTACTTCATTTCTTGGCGCTCCGCTTTTCATTTATATGATTGCAAAAAAAGGATATATAAAATGATCAAGGTCAGAAATATTTCCTTTTCTTACAGCAAAAACATAATTTTGGAAAACATCTGCTTTGATCTGTTTCCTGGTGAATGCTTGGGAGTTTTGGGGAATAACGGCGCGGGCAAAAGCACGCTCATTACCTGCCTTAATAAAATTCTTCTTCCCAAAACCGGCGAGATGTATATTGAAGGTCAGGATATAATGAAAATGGGGCGGCTTGAAACAGCACGCCGCATTTCATATGTTGCGCAAAAAAATGAGATAGGGCAAGTCACTGTTTTTGATTCTGTATTGCTGGGGCGCAAGCCTTATATAAAGTGGACAATCTCGCGGGAAGACATAGATATTTGCAATGCAGTAATAGAGCAGATGGGTTTATCGCCATTTAAACTCAAATTTTTAAGTCAGTTGTCGGGAGGCGAGCTGCAAAAAGTAATGCTTGCAAGGGCTCTTGTTCAACAGCCAAAGCTCCTATTATTGGATGAGCCGACAAGCAATCTTGATCCAAAAAATCAATACGAAATGCTTTCGCTGATCTTAAAGCAGGCACGAGAGCGCAATATTTGCGTGTTAATTGTTATTCACGATTTGAATCTTGCTTTGCGATTCTGTCAAAAATTTTTGTTTCTCAAAAACGGAAATGTTTACCGGTACGGTGATGAATCTATTGTTACCGAAGAAACAATTTTGGCTGTGTATGGAATAAAAACAACAATAGCCAAGGTGAGTGGGCGGAAAATTGTTGTTGTCGATAAGGAGGTTTGAAGAAATGACGCTGGAAACCATTTTTTGTGCAAAACCCGTCAGCGGCGCTTGGTTTTTCCGGCGGGGTAGATTCGTCGTACCTGTGTATGCAGGGAAAAAATACGGCACAAGCCAGATTGCCTGTAGCCGAAGAAGCCAATTATAGAGTATATAGAGAATAGTGAAAACTTAAAAAGGAGCCTACCTTGAATACAAAGGTTAGCAGTCTCAGATTGAAAGAATTTGGATTGAGATGCCGCAGTGTCAAAACATACTAGTAGTCGGGGTTTTTTTGTACATTAATTGGACAGTTACTTTTTCCCCGTAACCTTAATTAAATGATAGCCAAATTGTGTTGAAACAACATCGCTTATGGAGCCGGTTCCGAGTCTGCTTGCAGCATCTTCAAATGGTTTTACCATTTTTCCGGGACCAACCCATCCAAGATCTCCGCCCTTTGTTTTGCTGGGACAAGTTGAATACTCTCTTGCAAGCGCCTCGAAATTCGCACCCTGCTTAATTTTTTTTAGAAGCTCCTGTGCCAGCGACTTATCTTTTACTAATATATGACTTGCTCTCCATTCCATGAAATCATTTTACATAAAAATCTATTTTACCTCAATAAAAATAATTGTAAAAATTGAAAATTGTTATATTATTTACCGACGAAGCGAGAACCGCGGACAAGCTGCCTGGCGGTCGCTTTGCGCCTGCTTGCACGTAATACCTTTTATTTTAAAAATTGAGTAATACTTTTTATCAAGAACTATGATTAAATTTTACCTTCTTGCTCCTGAAAAATCAGTTGATATAAACATTACGAATATGCTAAGGTATTAAGCATGAGCGAAAAAATTGTCTATCTTGATTACAATGCAACAACTCCAATACACCCGGAAGTTAAAAAAACTATAATAGAAAATTTTGATATTTTCGGTAATCCTTCGAGCCTTCATACTTCAGGCAGAATAGCTATGGAAAAAATCAACGAGGCAAGGAGCAGTGTTGCAAAACTTATTAATGCGGACTCCGAAGAAATTATTTTTACAGCAGGCGCATCGGAATCTAATAATACTGTTCTCAAATATGTAGTTTGCCAGCCGCAGTCTGACTGCGGGGAAGCTTGCCGCGCCTGTGCCGGCAGAAATGAAATAATTACTTCGGCAATAGAGCACCCAAGCATAATTTCAACCATGGATTTTATAAAAGGGCAGGGCGGCAAGCCTGTTGTGCTTGGAGTAAAGCCAAACGGAAAAATTGATCTGGATCTTCTTGAAAAAAACATTACCCATAAAACAGCCTTGATATCAATAATAATGGCGAATAACGAAATAGGCGTAATAGAAGATATTAAAACTATTGCCTCGATTGCAAAAAAACATGGGGTTTTGGTGCATACAGATGCTGTCTCAGCAGCAGGCAGAATTAAAATAGATGTAAAAGATCTTAATGTAGATTATCTTTCTCTTTCCGGTCATAAAATATATGCGCCCAAGGGGATTGGAATTCTCTATGTTAAAAAAGACTCTCCTTATTGCCCTTTTATACATGGCGGGCATCAGGAAGCGGGGAGAAGAGCAGGGACATTAAATAATCTTGGGATAATAGCAATGGGCAAGGCAGCGGAACTTGCGCTTAGTGAGATGGAAACAGAATCCAAAAGAATAAAAGCGCTGAGGGATAAACTCAGGGACGGCATTGTAAAAACAATTCCAGATATTTCGGTTAACGGCGATCAGGGGGATATTCTCCCCAATACACTTAATGTCTCCTTTATGGGGGCTGAAGGCGAAACCATACTTTTATACCTTGATATGGAAGGGATTGCAGTATCAACAGGTTCTGCATGTTCTTCGGATTCCCTCGAACCTTCCCATGTATTGCTTGCACTTGGGCTGTCTCCCGAGCTTGCGCATGGTTCAATAAGATTCAGTTTGGGAAGGGATAACACAGAAAGCGACATAGATTATGTGCTTGAAAAACTTCCTTCGATTATTGCAAAAATAAGAAAAATGTCTACGGCGTATAGGAGTAAAAAATGAGCGGGAATTGGCTATATTCAGAAAAAGTAAAAGAACACTTTAAGAATCCAAAAAATATCTTGGACGATGAAGACAAATACGACAGCGACGGCAGGGGAGAAGTAGGAAGCATTTCCTGCGGCGACCAGATGCTTGTTGTTATAAAAGTAAAAGATAACAAAATTGCAGATTGCCAATGGAAAACATACGGGTGTGCAAGTGCAATTGCAAGCACATCCATAATGTCCGAAATGGTTGTGGGTATGACATTAAAAGAAGCATACCGCCTTAATCCTGATGATATTGTAAGGCAGCTTGGTGGTTTACCGGATCATAAAGTACACTGTTCAATTCTTGGCGATAGAGCGTTGCGCGCTGCAATAGAAGATTATTACAGAAGAAATGGGCTTGAAAGCGAAATTGAACCAGAGGAAGCAAAAGTTGTATGCTCCTGTATGAATGTAACAGATAAGGATATTGAGAACTTTGTAAAAGCTGGTGGAAAAGATCTTGAAGAACTTCAGAAAAAAACAACACTTGGAACAGTGTGCGGCAACTGCATTAAAGAAGCAAAAGAGCTTTTGCACGGATATAAACATCTCTATGGGTGATATAACTCCATAGAAGCCGAGTTGCTTTAGCGGCAGCAGGCATTGTTTGTTATGTACTGTTTTACTTTTCTGAAGTCTTTCTTTTTAATATTATAGAAACCCCAATATATATAATTGATATTGTTATCGGAAGCCAATACATACTTAAGCTATACACATTAAATCGAGCAGAAACAGTTATTAATGAAGCCCATATAAAAAGAACATGTACTAAAAAAAGATCAATAAAGCGATAGAATTTTATTTTTCTTTTGATAAAGAGCAAAATAATGGTATTAACTACTGAAGCTGTTATGACAATACACCCTACCCTGCAATAATATCCATGAATAAATTTTCTTCAAATAAATCAAGCATAGAGCGATTAAGTATCAAAAAAAATATAAAAAACAAAACATCAAATATTATTACAAATATGCTTATTTTTTTGTCTTTATTTTTCATTTCATGTTCCATGTTCCATCATTTTTCACTTTATAACATTTCAATAATTTGTCAAGGAATTATTAGTAAAATGTCGTATGCCTATGGGTTATGCGAAGTAATGGCATACGGCATTTATTCTTTTATTTACAATTCTACTATTTTCTAATTATTCGCGCCTTTCCCAAGTAGAAAGCCCTGTGCGTTTATAAGAAGTATATATCGCTATATCACTCAAAAAACCATGAGGCCGAGTAAAAAACAGGGTAACATGAAAATCATCGTCCACGAATATCCATTCATGATTCTCAATATGCAAGTTAAACTGCTCGCTGTTCAAATAACTTCCTATGGGAAATTTCAGTAGTTCAATATCTGCTTCATTTCTTATCCACAATGTAAAACCAACTCCATTATTTTGGGTTTGCAAGAAATCCCAATGACGCAATTAATAATTTTGAAGTGCTTCAAAATTAGTTCCCCCAATTCAAAGATCAAGTGCAATAAAAATATACTGTCATACTCTTATTTCGCCTAACTTAACTTTAAGAATATCTTCTATTATATTACTAAGCTGCTCGGGTGTTCCTGTGTGAATATTCCCATCAGTATCGATAATCCATAATTCATTACAGTAGTTAAGAGCAAAATCAATATCGTGTGTCGTAATTATAACAGTTTTATTTTTTGATAAATTCGCAATAAGTTTTGACAACTCAATTTTGGACGGCAGGTCAAGAAACGCAGCAGGCTCGTCAAAAAAAATCAGAGGCGTATTTTGGGCAAGGGCTCTGGCAATCATAACTTTTTGTTTTTCCCCATCGCTTAAGGTTCTGAAAATTCTGTTTGAAAGATCGCCTATTCCAATCTCAGCCAGAGCTTTTTCTGTCTCAACATAATCTTGCTGCAAAAATTTTCCGCGCCAGCCTGTGTATGGAAATCTCCCCAGAGAAATAATTTCGAAAACAGTGAGATTTCCTGTCTCCGGCGGCTTGGAAAGCACCACAGCCCTAACTTTCGCAAGTGTCACAGAATTCATTTTGTCTGAATCTAAAATGTCGTTGTTAAACAAATAAAATATGTTGCCCGAAACTGGTTTTATAATTCCTGATATTGTTTTAAGCAGAGTTGTTTTCCCGCTTCCATTAGGTCCAATTATTACAGTTATCGAATTACTGTTTATGGAAAAAGAAAAACCCTTTGTAACTTTTTTGTCTTTGTAACCAGTTATTATATTTTTGGCTTCAAGAATCATTTGTTTATTTGTCATAATATCCTTTTAGCAACACCTTGATTACTATTGGCGCTCCTATTATTGCAGTTACTGAATTTAGCGGAAGAGTTGTGCCGTGCCCCGGAAGCGATGAAATTATATCTGCTGCAAGCGCGATTATGCTGCCGGAAAAGAAGGTTCCAGGGATTAAGATATTGTGTTTGTCTGTTTTCAGGAAAAATCTGCAAAAATGGGGAGAGGCAATTCCTATAAAAGCGATAGGTCCGCAAAGAGACGTTACTGCTCCTGTTAATATCGAAGTTATGATTATAACTGAATATCTGAACTGCTTGAGACTAAGTCCCATGCTCAATGCATAGTCTTCTCCGAGAAGATAGAGATCGCAGCGCTTTGAAATAACCACAGCAGCTAAAAAACAAACAGCAACTACAAGAACAAGAAAAAAAAGTGTATCCGGAGAAATATTTTTAAAGCTTCCTGCAGACCAGTTTATAAAAGATCTTACTGCATCATTTGGAGAGAAGCGTATCATTATTCCTGTGATGGAAGTTATAAAATAACCTGTAAGTATTCCTATAATAAGGGTAAGGGTTATGTTCCCTGTTTTTTTAACAAGCAGAACAAGAAACATGGTTACAGCAAGCGCTCCTATTATTGCCGCAGTTGCTGTAGATAACATTCCCGCTATGCCGAAAAAAGGGATGACCAAAATTACGGCAGCAGCTCCAAAACTTGCGCCGGATGCTATTCCGAGAATATCAGGCCCGGCCAAAGGGTTTCGGAAAAGTGTCTGAAGCAAAAGCCCGGAAAGCGCAAGCGCGCCTCCTCCGAGAAAAGCAGAAAGAGCTCTGGGAAATCTTATTTCAAACATTATTATTTTCCATATTTCGATTCCGGCAGCATCAGTATTTAAAAACGGGATTCCGGCAGAGCCTGTAAATAAATTTAATACAAAGAGAACAAAAGAGAGTATAACGAGAAAAAAGAAACCAATATATCTTTGCTTTTTTTCTATCATCTTCATTACCATTACATACGCTCTGCGCCTTTGAGTCAAGTGGCAGATTTTAAGTATTATTTTTAGAAAATGTCTTGAATATTCAGAAAAATTATAGTAGAATAATTTTGCCGGGTTTTATGGAAGTGAGGTGAGATTCCTCCGCAGTCCCGCTGCTGTAATTGGTTACAAACCTTTTGCGTCAAAGCAAAAACGATGTTTTGGCAACCACTGGATTTTTGTTTGCAATTTTATTGGACGAATAAGCGAGAATCGCGCGAAAGCTAAGCTTTCGCATGATCGAGCGATGAGGAACAAAAAGGGTCGCGTACGCGTACCCTTTATACTGATGAAATGCAAATAAATTAATCCGGGAAGGAAAAGGCAAGGCGGTATCCGCGACATTGCTGTCGAGTACCAGAGCCATAAGTCAGAATACTTGAACCCATGCTGTAGAATAATTCAAACTTCGAGGATTAAGTTGGAATGGGTCACAATTTTTCTGTTTGCTCCGCAATGGAAGGAGCAAAGAAACTACAAAAAAGGCTTATCTCTGACTTCTTTTTCAGAAGGAAAAAGGAGTTTTTATGAAAAAAATTATTGCGATTTTGGTTTGCATGATTGTCATAGCGCCTGCATGGAGCAATGATAATTCTCAATCAGATTCAAATCTTATAGAAGATGCTGATATTACAGTTTCAGTAACAGCAATGCGAAGCCATCAGCCCAATAATCAGATTCCTGCTTCCATTACAGTCATAACAGCAGAACAGCTTAGGCATAGAACCATTCAGGAAGCACTCAGGCTGTATGCAGGAATTGATATGCGCTCATTCAGCGGAACATCTGCTGTTTCTCAGCCTTCAGTAAGAGGGTTTACAGAAACCGGACATGGCAGGGTTTTGATTCTTTTCGACGGAATAAGACTAAATAATCCTGATATGTCTCCGCTTAACTGGCTTACAATCCCCGGCGCAGGAGAAATTGAAAGAATAGAGGTTGTAAGAGGCGGTGCAAGTTCGTTATACGGAGACCATGCTGTTGCAGCTGTTGTAAATATAATACCGCGTAAGCCTGAAGAAGGCGTTTCTGTAAGTGCAGGCGTTATAGGCGGCAGCAATTCTTATCTTGAAAAGAGTTTTACACTGTCAGGAGCTAATGATCTTTTATCGTTTTCAATATCTGCCATAGACAGCAGAACCGATGGCTGGAGAGATCGAACAGGTACAGAGAATACCGGTGCAAGTGTAAGTATTTCATCCTCATTTGCAGAAAGAGGTTCTGCTTCTCTTTTTCTTTCCGCAGGGAGTCAAATGTATGAAATGCCCGGCGGACTTACGAAAGAGGATTTTAAGGATAATCCCAGACAGGCAATACACAAAGATGATAAAGCAGAAATAAGGTTTTTATTTATGCAGGCTCAAGGAAAATGGGAGTTTACAGAACGCCTTTCTCTTTCCTTAACAGCAGGATATAATTCAAAAAATACAAATACAGACATGACTTCATGGGGAACTTTTACAGATACTAATTTAGATTCAATAACAGCAGGAATATCTTTTACAGGAGAATTTCCGCTGCTTTTAAGAGAAGTTAGAATGACAACAGGGATTGATTTTATCAGAAATGATCTGGATGCAAAAAGATATTTTGATGTAAATCGTGAAATCAAAGCTCCTGGCGGCGGTAAGGTTAACAAAACAAATTTTGCATTTTTTTCAAGAGGAGAATTACCAGTTACAGAGAGGCTTTTCTTTTCTGCATCCGGAAGATTTGATTATGCTTTATATAGCTGCAATCTTGATACTATAAATGAAAATAAAAGATATTCAATATTTAGCTATGGAGCAGGTCTTAATTTTATGCTTTCTGATAACGGCAAGGTATATGTAAGATATGACAGGGTTTTTAGATTTCCTTTCCTGGATGAATTAATAATTTATTCAGGCTTTCTAGATGATGCTATTAATAAAGATTTAAAGCCTGAGAAAGGGCACTCATTTGATTTAGGTGTTGAATATAGATTTGGAAAACGTGCTGTTTTGGGTGTAAATTTATTTCTGCTTCTGATGGATGGTGAAATTGCATGGAACAATCAGCTAGAGCAAAACAAAAATCTTTCTAAGACAATTCGCTATGGAGTAGAATCTTTTATTTCTTTTACTCCTGTAAAAAACTTTTCTTTAAGAGGAACCTATAATTTTACAATTGCAAAATTCCGGGATGGGGAAAATAAGGGTAATCAAATTCCAATAGTTCCTGTTCACAGATTTACAGTTGTCCCGGAACTTTCTTTTTTTAATATGTTAAGAATCTATAGCGAGATAAGTTACTCAGCTTCTTTTTTCAGAGGAGGGGATGAATCAAACACACAGGATAAAATTGATGGATATCTTTTATACAACATGGGGATAGTTTTGAATATACCTGCAGGAAAAAGTTTAATTACTATTTTTGGAAAAGTAAGAAATATTGCTAATAAAAAATATGCAGAATATGTATGGGGTAATTTTTATTACCCGGGAAGCGGGCGCGAGGTATTGGTTGGTGTATCATTTTCTTTATAGAGGGAAATATTATTTATTTTCTCTATTGCTTCATCTAATTTTTATTACTCTGGCATCGGTATTTATTTCTGCGCCTGCGGGGGATGGGGGTGCTTTCCTGCCGGCGCATGATGGGCAGGAGAAAACTCTAAGAGTTTCCTTTAACAGAAACCATACTGTTGCTGCACAAAATAACCCTTCGCAAACAAAAGCAGAAATAAAAAACACAACTATTGAGAAAAACAGTATCGTTAGCAATGAAACAATAAGCAATGAAGCACAATTCATCAGTATAGATGAAAATAGCAGAGAATCAAGAGAGCAAGCAAAATATGGCGCAGGTTTTTTCCGAAGAGCCCGCCTGGTATCGGAGCTGAGGCCTGTTTACCCAACCTATGCTGTAAGAAGAGGAATCGAGGGAACAGTATTAGTAGATGTAAGCATAGATTCTTTGGGCAGGGTCTCCGGGACAGAAATTGTAACTTCGAGTAACTATGCTATTTTAGATAGGGCGGCAATAAGATGTGTAAGAAGGGTCAGGTTTATACCAGCGAGTTATATGGGAAAACCTGTTGCCGATACTCTTAGAATCGCAATAAACTTCCGCCTTCAAACAGATTATGATTGATTTTCAGCAACAGCAAATGATATTGCATCATACCCGCTATTTTGAATTATATCCATTAGCTGCAGAACTGTTCCAAAATTACTTTTCTTGTCGCTTCTTATTATTATAGCAGGAAGATGTCCTCTGCTTGTTGTTGCTATATCTCTTAGTTTAAATTCTATTTGTATAAAATCTGTTTTTGCACTTTGAAAAAAAATATTACTCTCATCATTAATTTCTATGATAATTACATTTTCTGTCTGAGGCGCTTCTGCAGTTGAAACGCCTGGCAGGTTTATAGACAAAATTCTTTCTTCTGTTAATGTTGAAGTAAGCAGGAAAAATATTATCAGCATAAAAACCACATCAATAAGAGGAGTAAGGTCAGGAAAAGAATCTTCGGCGGGTTTTTCAAAATAATTGCCTGGATCATCTTTCATTTCAAATTTTCTCAAATACAATATTGCAGCAAAACTTAAGCCTTTCGATATATTTTTTAAAGCTGCCTCTAATTACGTGAGCTGCAATTATCGAAGTAATGGCAATTAAAAGCCCTGCTATTGTGGTAATCATTACTTCCCAGATGCCTCCGGCAAGCACTGTTGGATCTGCTGTTCTTCCGGAAGCAGAAACGCTTTGGAAAATTCTTGCAAGCCCTATAACAGTTCCGGTTAGCCCAATCATTGGAGAAATTTTTCCTATTAGATCAAGGAGATGTATCCTTTCAGAAATTTTTCCGGAGAGCAAAGAAATATCAATATCACATTCGCTTTTATAAGCTGTCCCCTGTTCAGCAGCTTTTTTTATTATCGCAAGAGAATTATTGGATATTTTATTTTTTACAATTTTCGCATCAAGAGAAAGCAAAATTGCGTCCCTGTTTTTCTCTCTTGCTAAATCTACTATTTTATTAAAGGTAGCTCTGCTTATAACAATTTTATAAATGCCTGATATTTTTTCTGCAATTACAGCAAGGGCGAGTATTGAAAAAAACAAGAGAGGATACATTAAGAATCCTCCCTTTTCGAATATTGTTTTAACGATTAAGTAATTCAAGTATCCCGCCTGCTGATCTTTGAAAGTTGATGGATGCTGTTCGATATGGAAATCCTGTTATTATACTCAACCCGCTGTTTAATGAATCATGCAGATAATTTCCCAAAAGTTTTGCATAAGCGCCATTGTTAATTTTTATTTCCCCGCCTCTGTTTAGAAGCAAAACTGTTTTCTTAAGAGATAGTTTTTTTGAGATGTTACTTATTTCCTCCATTAATGGAGTGTGAAGATATTTCAACAGCGCAACATATTTATTGTGATATTCTTTGTTTTTTTCTACAATCTGCTTTATTTGTGCGTTTCTGTCTCGTACAAGCTTCCCGTTTTTATCTTTTTTTGTTGGAAGAAATTTTATCATTGCATTATGATAATCTTTATTTTTTATAGTGATAAATAGTGCAATGTAAAACAGAATTACACTTGTTATATGTTTCTTCTCGCCTTTTGGATTGCTTTTGTCAACATCATCAAGAAGAGCAAAAACTTCACGCACAACAGAATTAAATTTATCTGCGGCAAGAGGTGCATAAAATTGAGTTGATGAATTTTCAAGTTGTTGAAGTGAGTCTTCAACAGTTGCAATTGTTTTTCGAATTCTTCCAAGTAGTTTATCGTTTTTTATTGTCTCAAAACATTCTTTTATATTGTTTTTTTCTTTATCAGATAGAAGATTATATACATTTATTCCCAGATCCTTTTTTCTGCTTAGCTTTGAAAGAAAAACTCCAATGTATTCGAAAAGTTCTGAAACAGCGTTGTCTGCATCTTTTATTTCAATATTTGAAGTTATGTAATTATTTATAAGAATCGCTATTTTATTTCCAGGAGCAGATTTTTTTGTAATAGGCAATGTTGTTTCTTCGTACAGCAATCCAAGTAATATAAAAATATTTCTTAGCGCTACAGCTCCGAATGTGGTATCTGTTCCCAAAAGATCAAGGGATTTATCTTTTGGGATTTTAGCGACATTTAAGAATTTTCCTGCCATTGAAGCATCAAGTTTTTCTTCTTCAGACACATTTTTGTTATAATTGAAAAAAACATCATCTTCTTTAAAAGCAGAGTTGCTATTTATTTCATATCTGTTATGCCAGATAAAAATTGGAAGCTCTTTTCTTTTTTCAAAAGCTTTTTTTATATAGCTCCCGCTTGCCACATGCGCAACCGGCTCGGGGTTTGTAATAACAAGAAGAATATCTGCAAAATCGAGGAAAGCAAGATTTTCTTTTTCATCATAGCCTGCAGGAAGGTCGAATACTATTATGTCAAATTTATCTTTTTCACTAAAATATGTGTTATTTTTAAAATTGTTATATACTTCAGCTGGTTTTACTTTTCCTGTATTTTGAAAAGGCGTAAGCAGAAAAAGATTTTCAAAAATTTTTATGGGCGCTTTATCCCCGCTTTTAATATTTTCAATATCCAGAATTGTTTTTATGTTTGAAAGCGGATCAACATCTATAAGCAAAGTTTTTTTGTTTCTTCCTGCATAATAGATTGCAAGATTTACCGATGTCGTGGATTTGCCCACACCGCCTTTTCCTGACCCTACAGCGATCCTGTTTTTTACTATTTTGCTGCCAGAGCCGTCTGTCTGAGCTGTTTTTCTTTTGTCTGTCACTATTTTTAACCTTCCTGTAAAAATCTATACAGTCTTATAGATTATCGGCTTTTAAAAACTCTTATTTACAATGATTATTTTTAAAATTTATATATATTCCTTGACAACTCTCCTGTTAAGAGATATATTATAGTTGAATGATTGCTCAACTGATAAACAAAGGAAGATGAGAGTGCAGCGAAAAACGCCACTGTGCGATTGCGAAGTTATTCACGAAGAAGTAGTTAAGAGAGTCCGCAAAAATATGCCAAAAGAGGCGGAGTTTTGCAAACTTGCCGATCTCTACAAAATGTTTGCCGATACTACCCGCGTTCGCATTCTCTGGGCGCTTTCCAGCGAGGAAATGTGCGTTTGCGACATAGCTGTATTGCTTGGTATGACAAAATCTGCGATTTCGCATCAACTTAGATCTCTGCGCTTTGCCAATCTGGTTAAATATGACAAAAGAGGGAAGGAAGTCTACTATTCTCTGGCAGACAACCGCGTGAAAGAGATTTTTAAAAAGGGCTTTGAACATGTTCGCTGACAGCAGGGTGATGCAGTGGCATTTTTTTTGCCAAATAGTTGAATGATTGAGCAATTATAGTGCCGAGGAGATTTTGTAATGACTAAAACTTATACATTGAAAGGGCTTAATTGCGCTTCCTGCGCTGCAAAGATTGAGCGCTCTGTCCGGGCTCTTGAAGGCATTAATGCAGTAACGTTAAATCCTGTAACTGCAATTCTGAATGTGGAATTCAGCGACAAGCTCGCCGGACAAATAACCAAACTTATTGAAGATATTGTTCGCAGATATGAGCCGGATGTGGAAGTTGTAGCCAGCTCCGAAAACAAAAGCAGCCATGTAGCAACAAACGATACAAGATTGAGAATCATCAGGCTTATAGCCGGTGCTACAGTTTTTGCAGCAGCCATAATAATTGAGACTTTCTTTGCAGCAAAGCTGCTGGCGTGGATTTCTTCGGCTATTTTTACTGTTGCTTATCTGATACTCGGCGCCAACATCATTTTGCGGGCTTTGAAAAAAATAATCCGCGGACAATTTTTCGATGAAAACTTCTTAATGAGTGTGGCAACTATTGGCGCCTTTATTATTGGCAAATATCCGGAGGCAGTAGCAGTAATGCTCTTTTACCAAATTGGGGAATTTTTCCAGGAAATGGCTGTAAATAAATCAAAGAAATCCATAAGCGCTTTGATGAATATACGGCCGGATTATGCCAATCTCTTGCGAGGTAGCGAAGAAACAAAAGTTGATCCAAACAGCGTAAATATCGGAGAAATAATAATTGTTAAACCGGGCGAAAAAATACCTTTGGACGGCGAAGTCGTGGAAGGTGAGGCTATGCTGGATACTTCTGCGCTTACCGGCGAGTCTGTTCCCCGCAAGGCAAAGCTAAAGGATACAGTGCTCTCCGGCTGCATTAATCTTAATGGCGTATTAATCATTAAGGTAACAAAGACATTCGGGCACTCTACTGTAGCCAAAATAATAGACCTTGTGGAAAATGCTTCAAGCAAAAAAGCGCCTACCGAAAACTTTATTACCACTTTTTGCCGCTATTATACTCCGGTTGTAGTAGGGCTTGCTGCGTTAATTGCTGTTGCTCCGCCGCTTCTTGGCTATGGCGACTGGGCAGACTGGGTGCACCGAGGTCTTGTCTTCCTGGTTATTTCCTGCCCGTGCGCCCTGGTAATCTCCATACCTTTGGGATTTTTCGGCGGCATTGGAGGAGCTTCCAGAAAAGGCGTATTGGTAAAGGGCAGCAATTATCTCGAAGCGCTAAATGCTCTTGATATTGTGGTATTTGACAAGACCGGAACTTTGACAAAAGGAGTATTCAAGGTAACAGGAATACAAACTGCAGGTAATTGCACAGAAGAAGAGCTGCTGGAGTTTGCAGCAAAAGCAGAATCTTTTTCGAATCATCCTATTGCGCTCTCAATTCTGAAAGCATACAGCGACTACGACAGAGAGATTGATAAATCAGAACTTTCGGAATATAGCGAAGTTTCGGGTCACGGAGTTAGCGTAAGGGCAAATGGTAAAACAATACTTGTTGGAAGCCACAAACTCATGGCTGCAAACAACATCTCTTTTGCGGAGACGCAGGAGGTTGGTACAAAAGTTTATGTGGCAATAGATAATCTTTTCGCTGGCAGCATTGTTATCTCTGATGAAATAAAGCAGGACAGCAAAGCAGCTATTGCCGCACTCAAGGCTCATGGCATTCGCAAGACAGTAATGCTAACAGGAGATAACCAGCAAATAGCAGCAGCAATTGCCAAAGAACTTAATCTTGACGAATGCCATGCCGGGCTCCTGCCTCACGAAAAAGTGGAGAAAGTGGAACAACTCCTGCTGCAAAAACAACCCAAAGGCAAGCTCGCTTTTGTCGGCGATGGCATCAACGATGCGCCGGTGCTGGCTCGTGCAGATGTTGGCATTGCAATGGGCGGTCTGGGCTCAGACGCAGCGATTGAAGCTGCGGATGCGGTATTGATGACCGACGAGCCAGCGAAGCTTGTAGATGCCATCAGCGTTGCCAGCTTTACAAAGCGAGTAGTCTGGCAGAATATTGTTTTTGCGCTTGGAATCAAAGGTCTTTTTCTGATTCTCGGCGCACTCGGCGTTGCCTCCATGTGGGAAGCTGTTTTTGCCGACGTAGGAGTTGCTCTGCTTGCGATACTTAATGCCAGCCGGGTAATCAAGGGCGCTTGACAAAGTTGTAATGCAAGGCTGCCAGGCAAAAACATCAAGCAGTCATCAATCATGCCAGCCATTTTCTTAAATAAATGGTATTACGCGCAAAGCGACCTTTTGTTCGTTCCCCTCGTTCGGTACATAAGGGGCATAGCCCCTTTATCCACCGCGGCGTTCGGTCATGTGCGTGCAAGCCGCCCGCGCCCCGCATTTTGCCGGCGAATAAAAAACTGCACAGAAAAAAGCAGTAAGCGGCATTGCAAGCAAAATGCCGAAACTGCCTGCCAGAGCTTGCAAAACTTCCACGACAATCATTTCCGAATTAAACAAAACCAAAAGCGAATCGCTGTATACGCCCAGTAGTAACACAACTGATAACGACGTACCAATATACGCAAGAATAAGCGTATTTGCCATAGTGCCGAATATATCACGCCCAATATTCAAGCCTGAGCGGAATAAGGTTTCAAACTTAATCACTTTGGCTTTTTCTTTTAGTTCCCATAACGCAGAAGATATTGACATAGCCACATCCATAATTGCACCCATAGCGCCTATAATAATACCGGCAAAAACTATTGCTCTTAGATTTAGCGGGTTGTCTACAGGAAGGGTCATTAAAAATCGCGAGTGTTCATCTATAATTCCTGTCAAAAACAATACCCTGTCCATTATGAGAGTAATTAGCCCTGTTACCAGAATACCGCTAATGCAGCCAATTGTCGCAGAAAGAGATTTTTTATTAAGCCCGACTACAATTGTAAATGTCATTATTGTCGTATATATACACACCAGCATAGCCATTACATAGATATTTTTTCCCGAAAGTATAGATGGGATAAATACTGCAAAAATAGCTCCAAATGTTAAGCCAAGAGAAAGTATAGCGTTAAACCCTTTCTTGCCGCCAAAAAACAAAACGCATAACGTAAATATTATTCCCAGCGCAAGCAGCTTGTTTGTCCGCGAATGTCCGTTAAAAAACCATTCATCATTTATATTAATCAGAAGAATTGAATCGCCTTTACTGACTTCTCTTAATGCCCCCTGAAACAAACTGCTTAGGCTTTGCTCTGCTGTTATAATTTCTCCTCTTCGCACTCCGCTTGTTACTCGCGCCTCAAAAATTATTTTTTCCCCCAGCATTGGCGAAAATTCATCGAACCAATCAAAGTTGGCGCCTACCTGAATTCGCTCCACGATTTTATGAACTTTAGCTCTTGTAACTTCTTGATGCATTCCGTCCTGAAATACAAAGCGATCTTGTACAACTATATTATGCCCTATAAAAAGAAGGAGTACAGCAACAGTAACTGTTGCCAGATATGTAACTTGTATTTTCATGAGAAATCTCCTCTGTCAATGTTACATCTGCGTTGCAATCAAGCCGACTATTATACCGAACAACGTTACTATGGTTGCTGTCCGGTTTTTTGTCATAACAATTGACTGCGGTATTATTTCGCCAAAAACAATGTACAACATTGCGCCGCCTGCTGCAGAAAGCGACAGAGCAACTGCGGTGTCCGAAATACTCCCTATAAGAATACCAATAAGTCCGCCAATGAGCGTAGTTGCCCCGCATAAAGCCGTAAGAAAAACTACCCGCCACCTGTTTACCCCCCCAGCCAACAGCGGCGCGGCAATTGCCATCCCTTCCGGAATATTGTGCAGCGCAATCATTATCGCCAGAAGTGCGCCAAGCTGGAAGCTGTGGCTTCCGGCCGCGCCTATAGCTATTCCCTCAGGCACATTGTGCAAACCAATTGCAATGAGCATCAAAATCCCAGAACGAAGCATTTTTGTGCGTTCATGAATAAACTGACTTCCGTGATAAAGCTCTTCTGGCGTGTGGTGTACCTTGAGGTTTTCTTCTCTTGTTTCCGTTATTCTGTCCACAATGCGGTTTAGCACCATTATAACAACAATGCCAAGCAGAAGCCCGGCTAGAGTAATAACAACACCTGCTATCTCAAAGGTTTCGGGAATCAAGCCAAAGCAAACAATGCTCGTCATAACTCCTGCGGCAAAAGACAAGAGCCAGCATGTCATTGTTGCCGATGGCTTCTTAAGCAAAACCGCGGAAATCAGCCCGCCTAACCCCATGCCGCAGATTCCTGCAACTGCACTGAATAAAATCATTTCTATTATCATACTTTTTCCTTATTTAATATTAGTTAGTTAGTTTTCTATAACTCTATATAGGTTAGTGCAAGCTAACCAAAATGTCAAGCGGTTTAAAGTATCAATTATCCAAAAATATAGTTTTTTTCATTTTAAAATATTGTTGTTTTGCGATTAGTTTCATGTTATGATTGATGATAAGCAGAAATCCATGAGGAGCAGGTATGAAAACACATGAATCAATGGAAAACTATTTGGAAACCATTCTTGCATTAAGCCTCAAGGGGACCCCGGTTCGTTCGATTGATATTGTCAATAAGCTTGGGTACAGCAAAGCAAGCGTAAGTATTGCCATGAAAAATCTGCGCACAAAAAATTACATTATAATGGATACTGATGGCTATATAGCATTGACCTCTAAGGGTCAAAAAATAGCGAATACAATGTATGAACGCCATATTGCTATTTCCGACTGGTTAATTTTTTTGGGCGTTGATAAAAAAACAGCAATATCTGATGCATGTAAAATGGAACATGCCATGAGCGAAAAAAGTTTTTTGGCAATAAAAAAGCATATAGAAAATTGGAAGCGCAGCTACACTAATTCCTAGGAAACCGCTGATTTATTCAATCGAGAATAAATTGCGCAGCATCCCGAACTTGTTCGGGGCTACATTACCTTATTATCTTTTTTTCGCAGTTTTCTGCAAGAAAACGAGAAAAAATGTGGAAGACTGATTAGAGTCAAATTTAATCAGTGCTTCCCTAGCTATTCTATTAACATTTAAAGCTTACTTCGAAATGTCAAGCTAAAACATATTATTCTGTACTTTGCCTGGAGCGAACCACCCGAAAGCCATAGAAATGGAATCCATTCCACGGGTTGACGTGCAGCCGAAGCGCGGAACGGAGATCCGCCGCATCATTGTACCACGACCCGCCGCGAATCACTCGGCTAACTCCTGAATTTGGACCGCGCGGATCAGTCTTGGCATCAGCGGTATAATCGCCAAATCTGTCCCAAACCCACTCCCATACATTTCCATGCATATCATACAAGCCCCAGGCGTTAGCAGGCAGCAACCCGGTTTGACGAGTCATTCTGTTACTATGAGGCCAAAACCAGGCGTCATCAGCGCTTATGGTATTCCCGGTATTATACGCAGTTGTTGTTCCTGCCCGGCAAGCAAATTCCCACTCTGCCTCTGTAGGCAAACGATAACCATCAGCATTCCAGTTAACTGCTACTCTATTCCACGCAGGATTATTGCCGGTTGGCAAAGTCCCCCAGTTATCAGGATTTGTGCTGCCATTTATACTATAAACAGGAGTCCGGCCTCTTAATATACTCAATCTGTTAGAGAACACTATTGCGTTATACCAACTTACACTATCCGCCGGGCGTCTTCCCTGTATTTCGCCTGGCGCAGGAGGATGGTCTGCTCCCCGAAAAAAACCATGATCCGCCCCCATTACAACCGCCCACTGCTCTTGCGTTATAGGATGCTTTGCCATGTAAAAGCCGCTTACTGTTACAGTATGCTGCGGACCTTCATTATCCCTGCGGCCAGGCTCATTTGCAGGGCTGCCCATGGTAAAAGTACCGCCAGCTATCCATACTAGCTCAATCAGGTCTTCGATAGTAACTTCTGCGCTAACCGCAAATTCATCGAAATTTTCCGCCAGACAAGCTGTTGCGAGCGCTAAGTTCAGTCCGCAAGACCTTGGGTACGCCTCGCCTGAATACTGGTCATAACTTTCCGTGCAAGAAATAAAAAAGATACATAACACTAACGCGGCAATACCGTAAAATAACAAATGTTTTGCTTTCATCATAAAGTATAACTCTTTATTAAAAATTTGAGACACAACTCATGGTATTAGCATATATAGCTTGCTCCTGAATGTCAAGTTTGGAACAAGCTATATATCTCTTGCGGCTTGGGTTTTTTAAGTTTTTTCGAAATCATCAGGACCGTGCTTGCACAGAGGACAAACGTAATCCGCAGGCAGAGTATCGCCTTCGTATACAAATCCGCATATTTTGCAGACAAATCCTTTCTTCGCATCTTTTGGCTTTTGCGGCTTTGGTTTAATGTTGTTAAAATAATACTGATATGTTGCGCTCGCTTCGGTTGACAATACAAAAGTCTGGGTAACATCTGCAATAAAAAGCGTATGGGTCTCATACTCAAGAGTTTCTGCCACCTTAGCTGAAATTACAGCATTAACATGATCCGGCACATAAAAGATGCCGTTAGCCGAGCGTAAGCTGCTGCCGTACCCTGCGAATTTGTCACTGCTGCGTCCGCTTTGAAAACCAAAGTGCTCGAACACCTTAAACGGAGCGCTTTCGCTCAAAACCGAAACATTAAACTCTCTTGAATTATGAATCATGTCGCGGGTTAAATTAGCCTTGTTTACAGCTACGGATATTCTTAGCGGCTTTTCGGTAATTTGGGTAACAGTGTTGATGATACAGCCGTTATCTTTATCTCCGTCTCTCGCGCTTAAAACAAATAAGCCGTATGAGAGCTTGAACATAGCTTGCGGATCAATGGCGTTCGGAGCAGCAGGAGTTTTCGCAGGAGTTTCTGCGCTCTTTTTTGCTGCATCTGCTGCTGATGATACCGAAGAAGCCGGGAGAGTAGCAATAAGCGCATCTGCCATCAGATTAATTTCCGAAAGCTGTGCTGTTTTTAAACTCGACTTAATGCTAAGAATATTGTCAAGAAATGTGATGTTTTGACTTTCTCCAAGTTTTTCGCGAATCAAACCGCCGCTTGTTGCTGCCCACGAACCATTCTCGATAATGGCAACAAAGCGATTCTGAATATTGTGGGAAACAAGATCGCTTATAACTGCTTCCATTGTAACAAAGATTCCTGCGTTATATGTTGTGGAGGCAAATACCAGATGGCTCCACCTAAACGCTGCTGCCACAATTTCGGATGCCGGGATAACCGAAACATCGTACATTACTGTTTTTATCCCTTTCTCGCGAAGCTGGCAGGAAAGAATTTCCGCTGCATTTTCCGTGTTCCCGTAAACCGAAGCATAAGCAATCATTACGCCATATTCTTCCGGCGTATAACTGCTCCAGAGCAGGTATTTAGAAACAATATTTTGCAGTTTTTTGCGCCACACAAAGCCGTGAAGCGGGCATATCATGTTGATCTCAAGAGTAGATGCTTTCTTTAACAAAGCTTCGACCTGGTTCCCGTATTTGCCGACGATGTTGGTGTAGTAGCGTCTGGCTTCGTCCATGTAATCCTTGTCAAAATCCACTTCGTCGGCAAAGAGCGCGCCGTTTAACGCACCAAAGCAGCCGAACGCATCAGCAGAAAAAAGAATCTTGTCAGCAGAATCATAAGTAACCATTACTTCGGGCCAGTGCACCATCGGCGCCATAACAAAATGCAGGAGGTGCTTTCCTGTAGAAAGCGTATCGCCTTCGTTTACAATTTGAACGCGTGAATCAATATTTACATTATAAAATTGTTTGATAAACTCAAAAGTTTTAGCATTGCAAATGATCTTCATATTCGGGTACTGACTGACTAATTCCATAAGCCCGGAAGAATGGTCGGGTTCCATGTGCTGCACTATAAGATAATCGAGCGTTCTGCTCCCCAGCGCCTCGGCTAGGTTTTCCAGAAACCTGTACTGCACTGCTTTGTCAACTGTGTCAAATAAAATGGTTTTTTCGTCGCGCAAAAGGTATGAATTGTAGGATACGCCTTGGGGAACAGAATAAACCCCTTCGAACATTGCCAACCGCCTGTCATTTGCACCGACCCAAAATAAGTCATTTGTGATTTTTTTAATACAATGCATAAAACTTTCTTCTCCTAAATATATGATGCTTTAAATTGTCATTGAGTCTGCTTGTGTACAACGCCGAGCACGGCATCCGTGCCGCAGACTCTCCGACGAATCAGGATTAAATCCTATTTGAAATATCTTGCCAAAAGACCTTTAAAAGCAGCGCAGTGGCGAGCTTCGTCTCTTGCCATTTCGTGTACTGTATCGTGAATAGCATCCAGCCCTTTTTCCTTGGCTCTTTTGGCAATGTCTGTCTTGCCTGCACAAGCGCCATGTTCTGCCTCGATTCGCATTTCAAGGTTTTTCTTGGTGCTGTCTGTAACCACTTCGCCAAGAAGTTCCGCAAACTTAGCAGCATGTTCTGCTTCTTCGAAAGCTGATTTCTCCCAATACGCGCCGATTTCCGGATATCCTTCACGATATGCGACTCTTGCCATAGCAAGGTACATGCCGACTTCTGTGCATTCGCCGTTGAAGTGCGCCTGCAGATCTTTTACAATATCAGGGTCAACCCCTTTTGCAACTCCCAGAACGTGCTGCGACGCATAACTTGCGCCGGCTACCTGCTCGCTAAATTTTGTTGCAGGAACATTACACGTAGGACAGGCCTCTGGGGGCTCATTGCCTGTATGCACATAGCCGCAAACTGTACAACTCCACTTCTTCATTTTTTTCTCCTATAAGATAATATGTTTACGGTCTAAGACCGCAGAATCCAAACAAAAAATTACTTGCTTTCTTAACATCAAAATATAATCCTTGTACCAAACTGATCAACAAGAATCAGTGTTCCAAGAACACCGGTATAAATCGCAAAACAAAAAAGCGATTTTTCCCTTATAATTTTCATCATAAACCGCACTGCAAAAAAACCAACAATAGCGGCAGTTACAGTACCAATAATAACCTCCATAGCGCCCATGCCGCCGAGAGCTGCGCTATCTATGCCGTCAGCCGCCAGCTCCTTCAGGTGCAATGCCAGTGCGCCAAGTATTGCTGGAATAGAAAGCAAGAATACAAATCTTGCAGCAAAGTCCCGGTTTAGCCTGCGGGAAAGCGCGCCGGTTATTGTTGCGCCCGAGCGCGACACGCCGGGAATAATTGCAATTGCCTGCAAAATACCGATGATTAACGCATCCATCCAGTTCATTTCATCGGCTTTTCTAAGATTATTGGCAGCGCGCCTGGAGAGCAGCTCTGCGGTAGTCAGTAACGCTGCTGTGATTAAGAATGAAACTCCCAAAAGCTGACCTGTTGCAAAAGCGTGTTCTATTGGTTTCCTAAAAATAATGGCAGCAACGACTGTAGGAATTGTTGCTAGAATCAAAAACCCTGTAAGCGGCTGAACAAGGCGCTGCAAAATTGCCAAAATATCGCGCCAAAGCACTGCAATAACTGCTGCCAAAGTCCCAACGTGCAGCATAATATCGAAAAACAAAGTTGGTTCTTCGATGCCGAATATTCTATGCAGCAGAACAAGATGCCCGGAACTGCTTACCGGCAAAAACTCTGTAAGTCCCTGTACAATTCCTAGCAAAATAGCGTATAAAATGCTCATTTAAACTCCTGCGAGCCGCGCCTCCTATCAATTTCATAATAGCAAGTATTTTATTTTTTTTAAAGTAGGGGAGGGAGATTTTTTTATTAATTATGTCTGTAATACTGATACGTCATCATATACGAAGCTATAGCATAGATGAAAACTCACCGGTTGAAAATCCTTCCAAAAGGGGCGAAATATAATAGCCTCTGCTCTTAAGGACTAATTTACTACAGCTTATATTAAGAATTGTGCAGCAAACAGCTATATTTTTGGAAAAAAACCTTGCATATTTTATACTTGTGTTATAAACTCTATAAAATTTATTTTACATAAGGAAAAAATTATGATAAACTTTAAAAAGGTCTTCCGTCTTCCGTCTTCCGTCTTCCGTCTTCCGTCTTCCGTCTTCCGTCTTAAATAAAGCACTACATATAAGAAGAAACTTTGCGGTTTTAACTCTTATTGTCTTTTTACTGGCGCTTTCTGCTTGCGACAATTCAAGCCCTACTTATCATGGTCCGAGAGGTACAGCTCCAACAATAACTACAGGTTCTTTGCCTGGCGGTGTTGTGGGAATGCAGTTTAACGCTTCACTTATAACTACTGGAAGTTCACTGCATCCTCATTTCTCGTGGAGTCCTGCTACTTGGCAAGACAGTTTGCCTGGCGGGTTGTGGATTTGCAGTATGACAGGAACAATTTCAGGGACGCCAACTACCGCAGGTACCTTTAACGTGCGAATAAGTGTCATGACCGAATTTGGATCCTACTCAAGGGATTTTTCCATAGTTATTACCCCTGCGCCTGTTGCTCCGGAAATAATAACATCAACAACATTACCGTCAGGAGTTGTTGGAAAATTGTACCACAAAGAGCTTACGGCTTTAGGAACCGGACCTATTACTTGGGAAATTGTTACTCCTGGAACCGGTGTTTTGCCCGGCGGGTTAAGCCTTGATTCCAATACTGGTGTAATTTCCGGAACACCAACTACAAGAGGCTTCTTTAGTTTTACTGTAAGGGCTGTAAGCGAGTGGGGCAGCCATGAACTGGCATTTACAATGGAGATTAACGTTATACCAACAACAACAGCGCCAACTTCCCCGCTTCCTGGCGGCTTTGTAGGAGCATGGTACTACCCTATATATCTTAAAGGTATAGGGAACTTTGATTGGGAAATTATGACTTGGGATATTGTAAGCGGCAGTTTACCGCCGGGATTAAGCGGTACCCAAATTAATCCTACTGGGTGGAGTCCGAGTGCTTTTAGAATTTCAGGAACACCATCTACGCAAGGCACTTTTAACTTTACCGTAAGGGCTGCAAATGATTTTGGTTATGCTACATTGCCGCTTTCCATAACTATCCATTCGCCGCATGGCATTACATGGAATATAGCAACACACAACCAGGATAGTACATTTTATGACATTGTTTTTGGCAATGGGAGGTTTGTTGCTGTTGGTACTAGTTGGAATAATGATATTGGGATGTCTGTTGGTATGGCTGCATGGTCGACTAGTGGCGCAAGCTGGACAGCAGCAACATCACTACCCACTTTTAGTGTTCCAGGTTTATCTGCCGTTGCATTTGGCAATAACAGGTTTGTTGCTATTGGGCATGGAGGCGAAGTTACATGGTCAACTAACGGTGAAACTTGGCATACTACTGCATCAGTATTAGGCTGGTTTGGCTGGGGCTGGTCTATCGTATTTGGCAATGGCAGGTTTGTTGCTTATAATTGGAATAGTGTTGCATGGTCGATTGACGGTGAAACTTGGCATACTACATCAGCATCAGGCATTGTGGGTATCGCATTTGGCAATGGCAGGTTTGTTGGCAGTGATGCTTGGACTAATAATAAATGGTCTATTAACGGTGAAACTTGGCATTATGCACAACACTGCTATTATACTCAGACACACCACGCGGGTTGCTGCTTATTCGGAGTCGCTGCTTTTGGCAACAACAGGTTTGTTGGACTAGGAGGTTGGGGGGCAGTATTATCGACAGATGGTGCAGTCTGGACTTGCGTCACCTACGCACTCGGGGGGAGCTCACAGTTTGCCGGCCAAGGCATCAATAGTATAGCCTTCGGTAACAATAGGTTTGTTGCTGTTTGTGGCAACGGCATACTTTTGTCAGCCGAGGGGCGTAACTGGAGCAGAGTGCCGGCTAGTACAGCATTTCAAAACACTAACCTAACTGGCGTTGCTTTTGGTAATAACAGGTTTGTTGCTGTGGGAACAGTTTGGGGGACAGGAGTAAATAGAATTATATGGTCTGAGTAAAAACGTAGAGCAATGGCTGCTGCTAGAGCAGCTTGCTCTGCATTTCTATATTAAAAATACTTAGCGCTCTTCGCACTTTAGCAAGAGCAATTTTGAGTAAACAAAATCGCCCTGTTGGGCTGCATAAAAGCAAAGGAGTAACAACATGAGATTAAAATACGGCGTAGGCGAGGATTAGCATTAAACTGTACCCTGCGAAGAATCTTATTGGCGCAACGATTATCGGGAATGTTAATACCCCGTAGCAAGAAAAATAAAAACAAACAAGGATTAAACTATGAAAACAAAGAACAAACTTTTACTAAAGATGCTTGCAATTGCTCTGGCTGCGATAATTGGGTTTACATTTATCGCCTGCGACAATTCTTCGCCAAGCATAGAAAGTAGCGGCAATGGCGGGAATGGTAATAACGCTAGCCAAAATGGTAACAACAACGGCAATGGCAATAATAATGGGGGTGTTTTTACTCCGGATTTCACCTGGCCTGTATCGAATGCGGCTTCCTTGCAAAATGCAATAGAAGCGATAAGGAATGGCGCCAATAACATGACGCACCACATCACTATTTCCGATGACGCTTCCATAACAGCTTCCACCGGGGTTGGCGCTGCTGCGAATACTTTTGGTACAGTTACCGGTTTAATAGTGCTTATAGAAGGCAACAGTACCCCTATTATTTCCTCAACCGGAACCGGCAGCCGTCTGCAAGTAGGTTCCGGACAAACAGTTATAGTCAGAAATGTAATACTGCAAGGGAATAACGTAAGCACTAACAATTACGCAGTAGTTAGAGTTATGGGCGGAGGAACCTTTCGCATGGAAGGCAACACCACCGTAACAGGCAATGCTAGTATTTTGCCGGCGGCGGAATACTAGTTGAGAACGGCGGAACACTTGTTATGCAAGATAACTCCAGGGTAACAGGCAATTCAACTACCACAACGCTTTCCGGCATCAGCGGCATTGCAAGCGGCGGCGGGGTATTTGTTGCTCATGGCGGCGGAACATTTATCATGCAGAACAATGCCGCAGTGTATAACAACACTGCACATGCCACTTTAATGAACAACTTTGCTCACGGCGGCGGTGTGTATATGGGCTTTAACACTACTTTTGTTATGAAAGATAACGCTTCTGTTAGCGACAATACGGCAAGTATTTCTAACAGTTCGAATAGAGCTTACGGCGGCGGGATTTTTCTCGCTGCCGGTTGGGGAGCTATCCCAGGGGCAACCTTCACCATGTATGGTGGCTCAATTGATAACAATATCGCCATCGGCGGCGCCCCTGGCGGGACAATTTTTGGCAATGCTCGTGGCGGCGGCGTGCATGTCGAGCCCGCCGCCGG
>JGI20163J26743_11538449_pt1 | contig 26125 bp, 21 predicted proteins | sample TergutCu122P1_FD_26743 | JGI IMG/M metagenome (IMG submission 26743) | reverse complement strand
GCGCCAAGCAGCCGCAAGCATAAATTTTTAGATTATGATATCACTTTGCCGTGGCTGAAGGCTGGTGCGTGAGCCATCCGCAGCGCTTGCGCGAGGACTCTGGCGAATCGCAACAGCCGCAAGCCGACTGGCAAGAAGAGTTGCAGATATCAAAAAAAATATCCTGAATATATTGACCACTATTTATTATTATGGTATATCTGTGTATTGATATTAAAGATATGGTGGGGGAAATGTACGCACTTGTAGAGATCAAAGGTAGGCAATACAAAGCAGAGAAAGGTTCGCAGCTTAAAATCGACAGAATCGAGGCTGAAAAAGGCAATTCTATAGAATTTGATAAGGTATTAATGGTTAATGATGATAAGGACGTAAAAGTAGGTTCGCCTTATCTTAGCGGTATTAAAATTGCAGCAACTGTGGAAGATCAGATTAAAGACAAAAAAGTTGTTGTTTACAAATACAAAAGAAGAAAGAATTATCAAAGAACAAGAGGCCACAGGCAGCAGTATACTATTATAAAAGTGAATGATATTACCGGTGTTTAGCCGGTATGGCGGCTTGATACGAGAACCGTATCCCGGGAGACATTAAATTTTAAAAATAGATTTATGCCTTAATGCAAATAGTATTATTAAGTATGTGTCGGCAGAAGGGCACGCAGGGGATATGCCTGCGGGAAGCAATATTATTTGTGCGGCAGTGTCGGTTCTTATTAGGTCTGCTTATCGGACTATTGTTAAAAACAGCAAGGTAGAGGCGTGTATTACGGCAAAAGACGAAGGCAGCCTTTACTTTAGGATTATAGAGTATGAAGAGAGCCAGGTTGATTGGCTTAGAGGGATAACTGATTACCTGTTAACTGGTATAAAAGATATTGAATCTGAGTATCCATATTCTGTAAAGATTATTATTACGGTTGAAAAGATTTAGGGGGAGTATAAAATGGCACATAAAAAGGGTGGCGGAAGCTCAAAAAACGGAAGAGATTCTGAATCCAAGAGGCTTGGCGTTAAAAGATTTGGCGGGGAATTTGTTACAGCGGGAACAATTATTGTAAGACAGCGCGGTACGAAATTTCATCCGGGCGTTAATACAGGTCTTGGCACAGATCATACTATTTTTGCCAAAGAGACCGGAAAAGTAGTATTTAAGACCAGACAAGGCAGAAAATATATCACTATAGAGACACAATAACAGAAGTGTTGTGAGTGGTTTTGTTGACGAAGCAGTAGTAGATGTCAATTCCGGCAAAGGCGGTCCCGGAGCAGTATCTTTCAGAAGAGAAAAATTTGCTCCAAGAGGCGGTCCCGACGGAGGGGACGGCGGCAAAGGCGGGGATGTTGTTTTTAGGGTAAAGAACAACTTAAAAACGCTTTCCAATCTAAGGCATAAAAAAACATTTAATGCAGAAAACGGGCACTCCGGCACCGGAACAAAAAAGAACGGAAAAGCCGGTCAAGATGCTGTAATTGAGGTTCCTCCCGGAACTATTTTAAAAGATCCCGAAACAGACGAAATAATTAAAGATCTTACAGAGCTCTCGGATAATGAAGAGTGGGTTTTTCTTAAAGGCGGCAAAGGCGGCTTGGGAAATTCGCATTTTGCAACTTCTGTAAAGCAGGCGCCAAGATATGCGCAGCCCGGGCTTCCGGGTATATCGCGGGCAATAAAAGTTGAGCTAAGCGTAATTGCAGATATTGGTTTTGTTGGGTTTCCGAATGCGGGGAAATCCACTCTTCTTAACAGGCTGACAAATGCAAATTCAAAGGCTGCAAGTTATCCGTTTACCACAAAAATCCCGCACCTTGGCGTATGCAGAATCAGCAGGGATAGGGACATTATACTTGCGGATATTCCGGGAATTATTGAAGGAGCGTCCCAGGGTGCGGGGCTGGGGATAAAATTCCTCAAGCATATTAACAGAACGAATGGGCTTCTCTTTCTTATCGATCTTTCTGACGAAAAATACCTGGAGAGTTTTGATATTCTTTTGAATGAGCTTGGCTCTTTTTCGGGCGAGCTTGTTTCAAAGCCGCGGGTTATTTTGGGCACAAAAACAGATATCGAAGGAACCGAAGAAGCTTTGGAATTATTAAAAGAAAGATATCCCAATGAAAAGATATATGGAATATCTGTTTTTGACGGAAATGGATTAGAGAATTTAAACAAAATATTTTTTTCGTTGTTAGACGAACCCAGGGCAGGCAAGTCATGTTAGGCGAAACCAGATGAGAATAGCTGTTTTTGGCGGAAGTTTTAATCCGCTGCACGTAGGGCATCTTTTTATTGCAGAAGAAGTAAAGACAGAACTTAGGTATGATAAAATAATATTTGTGCCATCAAATATTTCGTGCCATAAGGAAGATTTTTCAAAAGTTACTTCTTCTGCAAGGCTTGAAATGGTTCGGGAAGCGCTGGAGGAGTATGATTATTTTATTGTTGATTCGTCCGACATTGAGCGCGGCGGAGTATCGTACTCAATCGATACAATAAACCATATTTACGAAAATTATACTTTTGAGGAAAAGCCAGGTTTTATTATCGGAGATGATCTTCTCAAGGATTTTCCAACATGGAAAACCGCAGATAAACTAAGAGAGCTTATAGATCTTATTGTTGTAAGAAGAATATCAGACGAAAAGCTGGACTCAAATCTTCCTAACTACTATATTGAAAATACAATAATGCCTGTTTCTTCGACAGAGATAAGAAAAAGAGTTAAGCATGGAAAAACAATAAAACATCTTACACCCGAAAAAGTAAGAATAAAAATTATTAAAAATGGATATTACAGATAATTTGATACAAAAAATCGATCTTTATCTAAAACAGCATCTCTTGGAAAAAAGATATGCACATTCTTTATCTACTGCTATTACTGCAAGCGAACTTTGCACACTCTATAATGTGGATGCCGGCAAAGGGTATGCGGCAGGACTTTTGCACGATATTGCAAGGGACTTTGATACTGATGATTTGCTTAAGACTGCTTCCAGAGATGGGCAAAGTTTGAGTTCCGAAGAAAAAGATGTGCCGGAGCTGCTTCATGCAAGAGCTGGCGCTGTAATGGCAAAGGAATTATTCAATATCGATGACTTAGAAATAATTGAAGCGATTAAGTTTCATACTACAGGAAGCAGGGGAATGTGCGATCTTGCAAAAATTGTTTTTATTGCAGACTACATCGAACCCAGCAGAAAACATATTACCAAAGAATATGTTAAAAATCTTGAAAATAAAGAGCTTAATGAGATACTTGAAATAGTGTTAAAATCTATGGTTGAGTATCTTATAAAAAAAGAGAAAAAAGTTTCAGCAAAAACAATACAGCTTTTGGAGGATTTGGAAAATGAGAGGAAAAAATAAAGGAATAGACAGAAATCTCATATTTCTATCCCTGATTTTCGTTATTATTATATTTACAGTTGTTTTTATCTTCAGGCAGCTGCGTTCAGATGAGTTTATGATTAGAATGGAGAAAAACGACTATATAGCTATAAGTTTTAATATAGGATCGGGCAATTCTTTGCTTTTTTCCAAACTGCTTATTATTAGCCCAGACACTTATAGAGCTGCGATTTTCAATATCCCCGCAAATAACAGAACTCTTATTGGCTCTTTATCCAGAATAGAAAGACTGGATACTCTTTTTGACTTTAAAAGACCCGAAAGAATGATTCGGCAAATTGAATCGCTTACAAATATACCTGTTGATTTTTATATTAATATTGAGCCGAATAATCTTATAAAGATTGTTGATTTACTGTTCGGTTTGGAATTATTTGTTGCAAATCCTGTTGAGATAATAAATGAAAATGAGATGATATTGCTCCCTTCCGGCAGTAATGTTCTTGATGGACGAAAAGTTTTGACATTTTTAACAGCAAATTCTTCAAATGAAAATAATCCTGAACTTATTGGCAGATGGCATAAATTTCTTCAGGCTTTTATAAAAAAGACAGCAGAAGAATCCGTATTTCTTGCAAACAGAGATGCTTTTAACAGATTTTACTCTTTACTTTCAACAGATATGAATAGAAAAGCATTTCGCTCATTTATCTCGGTACTTGGAAATATTAATACAGAAAGAGTAATTCTCCAACGGGTTTTGGGAGATAGAAGAACAGTTGATAACCAGGTTCTTCTTTTTCCGTATCAGGATGGGAATTTGCTTAGGGAAACAATAGAACGTACATTATTTTTATTAAAAAGCGAAGATGCAATTAGCGGCGAAGAAGCTATTGTTAGAATAGAGATATTAAATGGTACAAATATTCAGGGGCTGGCTGCGAGAACTTCTCATATCTTTATAACCCATGGGTTTGATGTAGTATCAGTAGGAAATGCAGGCAGAAATAACTATGAGAGAACAGTGGTTATAGCGCAAGGTACTCATGTTACATCTGCCGGCAAAGTGGCTGCGGTTATAAGATGCACTAATATTGAGATTAGTGATGAGCCGGCTATTACCATTGCAGGCGAAGATAATACAATTTTTAGCCCTGCCAACAGGGCAGATGTAACAGTAATTTTGGGAAGGGATTTTGATGGAAGATTTGTCAGATAAAAAAGACACGAATGCGAACGCGGGCGCGGATGATGCGGCTGACGCGGTTAAAAAAGTTGCTGAATTCATAAATGACTTTAAAGGAATTAATACAGTTGCTCTGGATTTAAGATATTACAATGCCTGGACCGACTTTTTTATTATTACAACTGCAAGCAGTGTTACGCATCTTAGGGGAATGTATAATAATATTCAGGAGAAGTTGCAGGAATTGTCCATCGAGCCTTTTTTTCGTCAGAAAAAAATTGACAATGAAAACTGGGTTTTAATAGATTGCGGCTATTTTGTTATTCACTTAATGGATAAGGAACACAGGGAATTTTACGAGCTTGAGAAACTATGGTTTAACAGCGAAATTATTTATCGTTGTTAAAATCATCGTAGTTTAAGGAGTCGTTTTGTTCGAGGTTTTTGTCCTCATCGCCGAGAAGATCATTTTCAAAGCTGGATTCAATATCATCTAAAGATATGTCGCTCTCTTCTTCGAATTCATCATCATCCGGAAATTCATCATCAAAGTCAGTTGAAAAATTATCAAACCCATTTGAAAAATCATCAAAATTATCGTCGAAATTATCATTTTCTCCGGCAATATCGATAAAATCATTAAGCTCTTCTTCTGGTGGTCTGTTTTTACTGTTTTTTAAACTCATAAAACCCTTTATTGAATATAGTATTGCATAAATTTTTGAAACAAAAAATATTATTAATAAAAATAATTGATTTTTTTTATTAAATATGACTTAGTATATAATTTTAATATAATAATGATACAATTTTTTATTAAATTGTATATTGATTATTATACAAATATAAAATAGGATTATGATAGAAACTGTAAGTGTTGTTTCATACGCAAAAATTAATTTACACCTTGATGTTGGCAGTATAAGGGAGGATAGTTTTCATGAAATTTATTCTTTTTTTAAGACTATAGCGCTGCATGATGAGATGCTGATTTCTATTAGCCAGGATATAAGTAAAGAGAAGCAAAACAAAAAATTTATAGAAATAAAGGGTAATTTTTCTTGCAGCGAGGAAAACAACCTTATTTATAAAGCTGCTATAAAATTTATGGAAAAATTTGGTTCATATTTTTCTGTACGATTTGATGTAAATAAAATAATACCGGATGGAGGAGGTCTTGGGGGAGGTTCGAGTAATGCAGCAGCTGTGCTTAAAGCGCTAAATAGCCATTTTAGTAATTTCTTCAGTAACAATGAGCTTAAAAGCATTGCTTCTTTAATTGGCAGTGATATTCCTTTTTTTCTTGAAGATTCTACTGTAGCTCTTGTTACAGGAAAAGGAGAAATAGTAGAACCGATTTATATTGATATGCCGGAGTATCTGCTGCTGCTTGTTTATCCGGGCTTTAAAGTAAAAACAGCGGAAGCCTATTCATGGCTTGATAGTGACAGGTGGGATACTAAGCATAGTATAGAAAAAATTGATAAATCCATGCTTTTACAGTGTCCGTCAAATTGGAAGTTTTCGAATTCTTTTACAAAACCACTTGTGAAGCGTTTTAATATATACAACAAAATATTTTCGGTTTTTAACGATAATAGAGCGGGTTTTTACGATATTACCGGTAGTGGTTCGGTTGTTTATGGTGTTTTTGCAGACAGAGAAAATCTTGACAAAGCTTGCTGCGCTATAAAAAGATTTTGTCCCAATGTCTGGATAACAAATACGTTGGTTAGCAAATCCAGGTAAGCTGGTTTTGCTTTTTAATACTAAAACTTTTTATAGGAATGATTATGGAAATTACAGATGTAAGAATTAGAAAAGTGGATGGCGGTGGTAAATTAAAGGCATACGTTACAGTTACTTTTAACAATTGCTTTGTGGTTCATAATTTGAAGGTTATTGATGGTAAAGAGGGGTCTTTTATTGCCATGCCAAGCAGAAGAACAAAAACAGGGGAATATAAAGATGTTGCTCATCCAATAACTCCTGAGTTTAGATCGCATCTCCAGGACAGGATAGTGGAAGAGTTTAAAAAGCAAGAGATAGAATAATTAACAAAAACGGACTTAGTTAAAAAATAATCTCGCTAAACCTATAGAAAAAAGATAAGTAATAATATATTATAGGGGAAAATTGGGGCGTCGGCAAGTGGTAAGCCACCGGGTTTTGGTTTCGGCACTCGCAGGTTCGAATCCTGCCGCCCCAGATACTGGTTTTGATAAATACCGGGAGGGAACCTTCGTTCGTAAATGCTCGGTTCACCGGGAAATTCTGGTAAAATGATTAGGTGTATATTAATTGGAAGGAGAATTATGTATGGAAGTTAATACTTTGGCTGTTGAAACAAGAACTACTTTTAAAAAAAGCGTTAATAAAGATGCCAGAAAAAATAAAACTATTCCTGCAGTTGTTTATGGTAAAAATAACCCAAAACACATTTTTGTAAGTGAAAGGGAATTTGAAAAAAAATTCCATAATGTATCAGAAAATACTATTATTACTCTTTTAGAAAAAGATAAAAATCTGGGAAATGTTCTTATTAAAGATTATCAAGAAGATTTAACAACTCAAAGAATAATGCATATTGACTTTTTTGAGGTTGATACAGAGAAAAAACTAAGAACAAATGTTCCTGTTATTCTTGTTGGTGCTTCTGTTGGAGTTAAGGCTGGCGGTATTCTTACACATTTTGCCCATACTATCGAAGTAGAATGTTATCCAAAAGATATTCCGGAAAAAATTACAATAAATATCGAAAATATGGATATTGGCGATTCAATTCACATTGGCGAACTGGAAAAAATAAATAATGTAAAATTTCTCGGGCAAGATGATGTCTTAATTGTTAATGTTGTTCATGCGAAAGCAGTGGTTGAAGAACCAGCAGCAGAAGAAGAAGCAGTCGCAGAAGCCGGAGCGGCAGCGCCTAAAGCCGGAGCAGCACCTAAGGCAGGAGACACTAAACCTGCGTAAAGTTTTTCTTGGGCTTGGAAATCCGGGCGAAAAGTATAGACTTACAAGGCACAACGCGGGTTTTCTTGCAATAGATTTTTTGTCGGAAAAAATCGGCATTAAGTTAAAAAAAGGTTTTTTTTCTAATTATTTGTATGGGAAAGGGGTTTACGAAGGAGAAGATATATTTCTTGCTAAACCCATTACTTTTATGAACAGATCAGGCCTTATTTTGGAATCTCTGCTAAAAAAAACAGATACTGATTTGAATGATATAATTGTTATATGCGATAATATGGATCTTTATCCTGGAGTGCTTCGGCTAAAGAAGGATGGCGGAGATGCGGGGCATAATGGACTGCTTTCCATAGTGGAGCAAACAGGAACAGGAAGTTTTAGCCGTTTTTATATTGGTATAGGCAGACCGGATGATAAAACAATGGTTCATGATCATGTTTTGGGAATTCCGGAAGAGCCTGAAATGACAATATTTATGAAGAGCATTAATGCGGCAGCAGATTTTCTGTTAAAAATAGTTACTTCATCTTCAGAAAAGGTTATGAATGAAGTCAACAGAATCAAAAACATCCCAAATAGTTAAATCAGCAGAAAAAGCATTATTGTCTGTTTTATCTTCCGGGTCTGATCTTGCAGAAGCGGGTGCAGGGTGCGGCAGTACCCCGCACCTAATTGCGACGTCCTGTCGCGGTGCGGGCTGCAACGTCCGTGTTGCAATTCTCCTGGCGTTTTCCGCAGGGGCGGACTCCACTGTTCTTCTGGATGTTTTATTCCGCTTAAGAGATAAGTTAAAAATAAAAGTTATAGCTGCATATTTTAATCACTGCTTAAGAAGTAAAGAAGAAATAGAAGAAGAAATTACTATTGCAAAAAATAATTGCCATATTCGCGATGTTCCGATTTTTATTGGCAAGGACAGCGAAGGAACCATAGAGGAGCTTTCAAAAAAACATGGAGTTGAGGCTGCTGCAAGAAAAGCAAGGTATGGTTTTTTTTATAAAGCTGCCAGGGAAAATAACTGTAAATACATTGCTGTTGCTCATAACCTGGAAGATAATCTTGAAACAATTATAATGAGATTTTTTCAGGGAAGCGGTCCAGAAGGGCTAAAGGGGATGAAAGAGAAGAGCAGAACTTCCTGGTTTGCGCCAGATTTCCCGGCTGCCGGTTATTCAGCCGAAAACTGCTGCGAGCAAGTCAAGTTCTCTTGTAATATCATCAGACCATTAATAAATGTTAAAAAAATGGATATTCTGGAATATCTTGAAGAGAATAAAATAAGATGTTCGTTTGATTCAACTAACAAAGAAGATGATTATTTAAGAAATAGAATAAGAAATCAGCTTGTGCCTGTTATAAAAAAAGTTTTTCCTGGATATGAGAAGTCTCTTCTTTCTCTTGCTGAAAAAATGGCTAGAGCAGATAACATTGTTGAGGAAAAGCTTGCAAAAAAAATAGAATGGAAGAAGCAGGGGGACGCTCTTGTAACGGAATATGATAACTTTATAGCTCTTCCTGATTATTTAAAGGTAAAAGCAGTTTATAATGCTTTTAATATTAGCGAAAACAGCGGAGAGCGGCTGCAACATGGATGCTGCAACCCCGACACAAGGTCGGGGCTTCGTCGGCGCAGCGGCATGGATGTTATTATTCCGGACTTGTTATGGGGCGCGATCGCGCAAAGCGAGCGCCGGCTTCCATATAGTTTTTTAAAACCTCTTTTTTCAAAAAACACAGGAAAAAAGAGTAATATAATCTTAAAAGGTCATAATTATATTCTTGAAAGGGATGGAAAAAGCCTTTTTTGGAAAAGGGATATTGAAATTAAAGATAAAACTGGTTATCATATAATTGCAGAACCTGGAAGAGAGTATGAATTGCCTGTTAAATTTTGTAAAAATAACAAAAGAATTTATATTTTCTCAAAAGTTGTAAATATATCTGAATGCGGCAAAGATGATTTATGGATACCGGTTGAAAAGATAAATTCCGATATCTATATCAGAAACAGGCATGAGGGTGATTTTATAAATTTTGAATATGGCAAAAAAACTTTAAAAAAGTTATTTTTGGAAATGAAAATAGAAAGGTATTTTAGAGATTTAATACCTGTAATATGTAATAATAAAGAAGAAATATTGGCTGTTTGGGGTTCTGTTTTTGATTACGGGAACAGGGTTTCGAAGCTAATATTTGATGCAGATAAAAATGATGAGATGAATGTAGCGATCGCGCAAAGTGAGCGCACGGTACTATTGTTTAGAGCAAGGCAGGGATAAATGGCAGAAGAATCAAATGAAAAGAATAAGGCATCCGGACCTGGCAACCAAAAGGACCCCGGAGGACCATTTAAATACAATTTTGGAAATAATAAGTTTGCGCTTTTTTTTCTTATAACGCTTATTGGATTGTTTCTTATAATGTTTGTTTTTAATGACTCAAACAATATGACAGATATTTCTTACACGGAATTTCTTAGGGCTGTAGAAGAAAACAATATTGAAAGTGTCAGAATATATGATAATCAGGAGATCCGGGGAATTTTTAGAACAACTGTACCTGGCAGGTCTGCGCAGTTTAAAACGAGAATTCCTTACTTTGATGATACTCTTTTGCCCAGGCTTGAAACTCATGGAGTTAGAGTTACCGGAGCTGTGCGAAATGTTTCAACATACAGGCTCTTTATTGATTTAATTCCGTGGATTATTGGTTTTGGTTTTATATGGTTTATGTTTCGGCAGATGCAGGGCGGCGGGAATAAGGCTTTAGGTTTTGGGAAGAGCAGGGCAAAACGCTACATGGATACGGATAAAAAATTTACGTTTGCGGATGTGGCTGGTCAGAAAGAGGCAAAATATGAGCTGCAAGAGGTTGTTGATTTTCTTAAAAACCCTGGGAAGTTTGCAAAAATTGGGGCAAAAATTCCCAAGGGGGTTCTTCTTGTCGGAATGCCGGGAACAGGAAAGACCTTGATGGCAAAGGCTATTGCAGGCGAGGCCGGTGTTCCATATTTTCATATGTCGGGCTCTGACTTTGTTGAAATGTTTGTCGGAGTCGGCGCTAGCCGGGTAAGGGATCTTTTTGAGCAGGGAAGAAAAAATGCGCCGTGTATTCTTTTTATTGATGAGCTTGATGCTGTGGGAAGAACCAGAGGCGCAGGTTATGGCGGCGGACATGACGAAAGAGAGCAGACGTTAAACCAGATGCTTGTTGAAATGGATGGGTTTGATACAAAAGACGGAATTATAATTCTTGCAGCAACAAACAGGCCTGATGTTCTTGACCCTGCGCTTTTGCGGCCAGGAAGATTTGACCGCCAGGTTGTTGTAGATATGCCTGATATAAAAGAGCGGGAAGATATATTAAATATTCACGCAAAAAAAATTCCTGTTGATCCTAGTGTTGATCTTAAAAGAATTGCAAGAGCTACTCCGGGAACTTCGGGTGCAGATATTGCAAATCTTGTTAATGAGGCTGCTCTTTTTGCAGCAAGAAAAGATCAAAAAACTGTAACAATGCAGGATTTTGAACAGGCACGGGATAAAATTTTACTGGGTGTTGCGAGGCACTCCAGGGTTATTTCTCCGGAAGAAAAAAATGCAACTGCTTACCATGAAGCAGGTCATGCGCTTCTTCATTATATGCTTGAATATGCAGATCCTCTTCATAAAGTTACAGTTATTCCGCACGGAAGAGCTCTTGGAATGGCGTTATCTCTTCCGGAAAAAGAGATATATTCCAGATACAAGGGATGGCTTCTTGACAGAATAAAAATTGCTCTTGGCGGATATGTAGCGGAATCAATAGTTTTTAATACTACCAGTACAGGAACCCAGAATGACTTAAAACAGGCTACGCAGGTTGCACGAAAAATGGTTTGTGAATGGGGAATGAGCACTAAAATAGGTCCTATAGCTTTAGGAAATGAGGACGAACCAATATTTATAGGAAAAGAGATTGCCAAACATAAGGATTATTCCGAAGAGACTTCGCGGTTAATAGATGAAGAGATTAGAGCGATTCTCAAAGATTGTTTGGATGAAACTACACAAATTCTTACAGAAAACAGGTCAAAACTTGATCTTTTGGCAGAAACGCTTGTAACAAAAGAAACACTTGATGATTTTGAAATAAGAACTTTGCTTGGAATAGGTTATAAAAATAAAAATATTGCTATTGAAAGGCAAGAGCGGCAAAATGCCCAGGAAGCAAATAGCAATACTACTCAGGCTTCCGAAAAGAGCAGTGATAATAATGATATTAAACAAGATGAAGAAAATAACAAAGAAGGGCGCAGTCAAGCTGAGTAAGACAGGCATTTTTGCACTAGTTTTATTTTTCTTTCTGAATGTACCCGTATACTCTAATGTAAGTAACGAAATTGGAAAGCTTTATCTGACTATTGCCAATAGCTTTTTTAGAGAAAATAGACTCGAAGAAACAGAAGTTTTTTTAAGTAGAGCTGCTTTGTTTGACAGGTCTCTGTCGGATATTCATTATATAAATGCACTTATTATTATGAGGCTTAACGGGAACTTAAACAATTCGATTAATTATTTAAGAAGAGCTATAACACACAGAAACTGGTATTTGTATAATGAAAATGATGCTTTTTTTGAACTTGGCAGGCTCTATACAAGAATAAGAGATTATAACAGAGCATTGGCTGTTCTATTTGTTATAAAAGATCAATTTATTAATGATCAGGTTTTTCTTGATTTATATACACGTGCGCTTATAAAAACCGGTGATTTCGCAAGTGCGCAGAAGTACCTTGCTTATGCTATTTCGAAATTTCCTGGTAATGACCTTTTTGTAAAAAGACTTGCCGGGCTTGACAGCTCTTTTAGAGAGAATTTGCTAATGAGGGTGCTTGATAATAATAATTTATATGGATACAGCCCTGAAGTTATTCTTGAATTATCAAGGCTCAGCCAGGACAGAGGGGTAAAAAGAGAACTTATTTCTTTGGCAGAAAGAGCAGGAAATAACAGTATTGAGCTGCTTTTTGAAAGAATAGCAGTAGCGGGAAATGCTACGCTTAATGATGTTGTAATTTTTTCCCAGCTTAATGGGTTTTCGGATTTTAGAAATATCAGAACAATTAAATCAATGATTCGCGACAGGGAAGTAGCTGATTTTCTTAGAGAATACTTTAATGTTTATTCGGGTCTTATAAAAGAAGATGTAAATAACGACGGCATTTTTGAGAGAATAATGTCTGTTGAAAATGGAATTCCGCAGTGGTACAGCGAGGACAGAAACCAGAATAATGTAAATGATCTTTTTGTGGGGTTTCGTAACGGACGGCCTGCTTTTATAAACATTAATGAAAGTATGTTCGTTGCCTACTATGAATATCCATTTGTAAAAACTGTAATACTGTATGGCAGAAATTTCAGCGAGACTTATAATTTTAGAAATAATAGAACTCCTTTTGATATTTTGGAGTTTTCCAATCCTCTTGTTCCTCCTTCATTAAGAGATATAAATATTTCCGAGTTATTTGATAGTATAAAGAGAAGGGCAGATACTTATGTAAAAAATGATTTAGATAACTTTACTGTGTTGTTAAAATACTTCAAGACCGAAAACATTGTAAATTTTAAGTCCTTTGATCAGGTTAATTCGATTGTGCGAAGGGGTGTTAGCAGAAATGACAGGATTTTATTTAGAGAATCAGATATTGGCCGGGATAATACTTTTGAAATAAGAGAGATTTTTAGAGACGGCGTTCTTTATGAAATAAGGTTTGTCGGCAGCGGCGACGGAATATCTGAATTCAGAATCAGGGACGGAGTAAAATACTGGGACTTTGACGGAGATGGAATATTTGATGCAAGAGAGTGGACCGTAGACACGGATGCCGGAAGGATTAGATACAGAGAGTTTGCCACAAATATGGACGGAGTATTTAATTTTACTGCTAAATATAAAGACGGGGCGCTTGTAAAAGTCAGAAGGAATGATGTGTGGAAGAATGTTTACCATGATAGGAGAAACAATATCTTTTGGATTGGAGAAAAAAGAGTAGAAATAGGCTCTACGGCAAATATAAGATCCGGCACTTATATTCATTCGGGAAATAATACTGTGTATATTATAAAAATTGGAAGCGATTTTTTTGCAGAGGTAATTAATTGAGGAATATATTAATAATTTTTATAGTTCTCCTCTGTTTGGTATCATGCAGAACTACGCAAAATAACCAAAATAATTTTGGCGCTGTGAGAATTACATCTCTCTCGGCAAATGTTAACAACATGCTCAGAAATAATGCTCCATTTGCAGCGTATATGACAATTCTGGAGCAGGAAAGAACCAGAGGTGTTATTGATTATGATCCTGAAGAACTACGGCAAAGAATATTTGATCATATAAGAGAGCTTTATAGAGTTGCAGAAGAAGAAAGCGATTTTTATATTGCAAAATATATAGTGTCGTCACTTGAAAGGATAAACAGGCTGGATATTATTACTCCTCAAAAAACTCTTAATGAAATTTTGCTTAATAATATTAAACAAGATTATGAAAAGCAGAATTATTTTCTTGCTATGAGGAATTTTATTCGCTATATGCAGATTGCCAGTCCGTCAAATGAACTTTTGATAAAATATGCAGATCTTGCTGTTGCAATAAATAATATTTTTTATCTTTACATGATAATTGAAGAGTTTAATAGAAGAAAAATGCCTGTTGCCCAAAAATATATTGATGCTATTACCACGCCGGATCCTATGCATGAAATGATAAAAGGCACTGTTACTGTTTGGGTTAATAGAGGAATAAGATTAAGGCACGGAATGGGAGTACCGGACAGAGTAATAGGAAGCGGTTTTTTTATAGATCCACGAGGTTATCTTATAACTAACTATCATGTAATACAGAGCGAGGTAAATCCTGAGTATCGGGGCTTTTCAAGATTGTATATAAGGCTGTCGGATACTATAGGAACTAGAATTCCTGCAAGAGTTGTTGGATGGGATCCGATATTTGATATTGCTCTTCTAAAAACCGAATATATCCCTGAATATATATTTAGTCTAAGTAAAACCAGAAGCTTTCAAATTGGCGACAGAATATATGCAATAGGGTCTCCGGGCGGGCTTGTAAATACTTTAACTTCGGGAATTGTATCCGCCAGAAGCAGAAGATTTTTGCAGATTGGAGATGCTATGCAGGTAGATGTTCCCATAAATCCCGGAAATAGCGGCGGACCATTATTAAATACAAACGGAGAAGTTGTAGGAGTTGTTTTCGCAGGGATTGCTCAGTTTGAAGGAGTCAATTTTGCAATTCCTTCGCATTGGATTACAAATATTGTGCCTGCATTGTATAGGGGCGGGCAAGTTACTCACTCAATGATAGGCGCTGTTATGCATGAAAGAAACGCCGCAATCGAAATTATGTACAACTTGCCCAGAGAGGCAGCGGACAGAGCAGGGCTTCGAAGAGGGGATATAATAAGAAGTATAAATGGAGTAAGAGTGTCTACTGTTCTTGAAGCCCAGGAATTGTTAATGTCTTTAAGACACGATACTATCATAGATATTGAATATATCAGGGAAGGGCAAACAAACAATGTTTTATTGGCTTTGAGCAGCAGAGGCCCAAGAGCTTTTGATGCGGCTATGAGAAGAGATTCTACGAGAAATCTTATTCTGCCTCTTTTTGGCATGGAAATAGAACCTTTTGGCGGCAGTAGTCTTTTTGGCGGGGAACGTTTTATCGTAAGATATGTGTATCGAGGTTCAATAGCAGATGAAATTGGGTTAACTGTCAATGATCCCCTGGTTTTAAGGGGTTGGAGATATAACTTGCAAGACAGGTTTGTTGTGATGCGCATTGATGTAAGAAAGAGAACAACAGGATTTATGGAAAGAACTGTTCATTTAGTTACTTCAATTGATTCTAATAATTTGCTATAATTTGATATACAGATAACTATTTTAAGATCTTCGGTGATGGATAACTAAAAATGGATAATATAAGAAATTTTTGCATAATTGCACATATTGATCACGGTAAATCTACTCTTGCGGACAGGTTTATAGAAAAAGCTGCTATTGTTGAATCGCGTAACTTTAAAAGTCAAATGCTTGATTCTATGGATATTGAAAGGGAGCGCGGCATTACAATAAAATCTCAGGCTGTTGCTATTCCTTACAAGAGCAAGGATGAAAAAAAATATACACTTAACCTTGTTGATACTCCAGGGCATGTTGATTTTACTTATGAAGTGTCAAGAGCAATTTCATCATGCGAAGGAGCTCTTTTGCTTATTGATGCATCGCAGGGAGTTGAGGCTCAAACGCTTGCGAATCTTTATATGGCAATGGAGCATAACCTTGAAATAATACCTGTAATTAATAAAATAGATCTGCCAAGTGCAGATATCGAAGGTGTAAAACATCAGATTGATCATGATTTAGGACTAGACCCGGACATGGCAGTGCTTGTTTCCGGAAAAACCGGGCAGGGACTGGACGATCTTCTTGAAGCAATCGTAAATTATATTCCTGCACCAAAAGGTAAGCCGGACGATGTATTAAGAGCTTTAATTTTTGATTCACACTATGACACATATAAAGGTGTAATTGTACATCTTCGTGTTTTTACAGGGAGCGTAAAAGAGGGAAGTCTAATAAGATTCATGAATGCTAATGCTGTTTATAAAGTAGAAGAGACAGGGCTATTCAAAATAAAATTTGAAAAATCTTCAAAACTGGAAGCCGGAGAGGTAGGCTACATAATTGCAGGAATAAAAAATATTGCAGATATTCGTGTTGGAGATACAGTAACGGATAATGCAAACCCTGCTCTGGAGCCTTTGCCTGGGTTTAAAGAAGTAAAACCTGTTGTTTATTCTTCGATTTATCCTGTTGATGCAAGCGACTATAATGAGCTTCTTACTGTTATGGAAAAGCTTAAACTTAATGATGCATCTCTTGTGTACGAAAAAGATTCTTCGGCTGCGCTTGGGTTTGGTTTTAGGTGCGGGTTTTTGGGGCTTCTTCATCTTGAGGTTGTTCAGGAGAGAATTGAGCGTGAATACGGGCTTTCGGTTGTTTTAACATCTCCCTCGGTTCGCTACCATCTTGTGTTAAAAAATGGCACAGATTATATGATAGATAATCCTACGGAATTTCCAAATCCTGTAAAAATTGATTATGCAGAAGAGCCGTATATAAGCGCTGCAATAATTACTCCAGCAGAATACCTTGGTTCAATAATGACCCTTTGCATGAACAAAAGAGGTACCCAAGTTTCCATGAATTATATAGACCAGAAAAGGGTCGAGATAGTATATGATATGCCTTTGGCAGAAGTCTTGTTTGAGTTTTATGATAAGCTAAAATCTGTAAGCAGAGGATATGCTTCTTTTGACTATACGGTTAAAGGGTATAAAGCAACCGAACTTGTTAAACTAGATATACTAGTCAATGGAACAGTTGTAGATGCGCTTTCCATGCTTGTGTTTAAAGACAGCGCCAGAGAAAAAGCTGTCAATATATGCAAAAGATTAAGAGATGAGATTCCTAAACATCAGTTTAAAATTCCTATCCAGGGAGCAATAGAAAATCAAATTATTGCGCGGGAAACTATTTCTGCGCTTAGAAAAGATGTTACTGCAAAATGTTATGGCGGCGATATTAGCAGAAAGCGCAAGCTGCTTGAAAAACAGAAAGAAGGAAAGAAGAGAATGAAAATGGTTGGGAATGTTGAGCTTCCGCAGAGCGCATTTCTTTCTGTACTCAGAACCGATGATGAGTAAATCGTTATCTGATATTCGTGAGTGTATTTTTGATTGTTTTACTAAAACTGTAACAGGTCAGAAGAATATATTTTACTGTTACACTATCTAAAGTTGTGTGCGTAACATTTGTTGGATATTGCGGCAGAAGATAATCAGAGTTTTTTGCAAGCTCTTTTATTATATTTTGATTATTGCTTTGTGAAATACCATTTAGAAAATCAACCCCGGAATTTATTACTCTTTCAATTTTGCTAAGTTCATTTTCAAGAATTGCTTTAATTCGCTGTTTGTAGTCTTCGCCGGAATTCGAAGATACTGAGCCATCTGCCGGAGGACCGGGCTGTACGCCGGATTTAAGCATAGATACAAAAGTTTTCTCGTCCAGCACATTGTTTTCATTTTTCAAAACAACTGCAGAAGAAAAGAGAGAATAAATTCTCTTATTTTTGGTATTTTCTGCTGAGCGAGCGTCAGGAAGCGAAGGTTTCTCTCCGGCAATTATATTGCTCATTGTCTCTGCATAAGATTTTAAAGCAGGAGTTGTATAAATTGTTTTTTTACAGAGTTCGCCTGCCGGAATAAGGTTGTCGGTGATCGAAAGATAATAGTTATTTTTTTTAGATAATTTTGCCCAATTGATAAGTGCGTCAGTTATTAAAGGAGAATCTTTTGCATGAGTTTTACCAAGCATAAAAGAAAAATCCAAACCTGTGTAAAAGATAAAAGAAGTGCTGATCATTAAAGAAATATATAAAGCTGTTATACCTACAGACCCTAAAGGGGGGATAAAAGTTGGCAGCAGGTTTTCTTCTTTTAGCATATCAAGAAAATTCGACAATGTAAAATCAGAAATAAAATAATATTTTTCGCCTGTAAAAATCCTGGAAGTAAGCGGGTAAGTTGTCATATCTGCAATAAGAGGAATTGATCTGCAGTTGTTTCCCAAAAAATCAAATATATTGTAAAACTGTGATTCAACGGCAATAACGTAGTCAGGAATTATTCCAAAGTTAATTAATGTTCTTAACGAAGTATCAATAGCTATTATTTTAAAAAGATTTCTGTTATTTATTAATAAAGGCAATGCTTTTTCAAGAGATTCTCCGGCTCCGGTAATTACAACAGGTTTATCTGTTTTAAGCTCTTTTATATCTTTTCCTTTCAGCAGCGAAGGCAAGTTTAAAATAAGATTTTTATAATACCTTTTTCCGAGCGAATAGAGAGTAAGACTATTTATTAAAAATTGCTTAAGACTTTTTTTTAAGTTGCCGTAAGATTCCGTATAAAAATCCTTGTGAAGCAAATAACCGTTATTAAGAGGCAAAAAAACAATGTGCTTTATACCAGCCAACTCTTTTCGCGTATCAAAAAAATTTAAAAAAAACTCTTGCGAAGCCGTGCAAATATAGTCTGTTTCCGGCTCAGATAAATAATCAGATTCAGGCTTTTTTCTTAATTCGTATAACTCTTTTTCATATTCAACAGATAAAATAAAGCAGTTTTCAGGAAGTTTTTTATATAATTCTTTAAATCCATAAAAAAGAACAGGCGAAGGGATTAGTACCAGACTATTTTTTTTAATTTCTATACTCTCTATTTTTTGTTCTATTTTTTTTGCTGGATTATTTTTATCGTAAATGAAAATATTTTTATATAAAACCGTATATTTATCCTGAACTTTGAGAAGTTCAGGATATGTATTTAAAGTCTCGTCCGTAGGTCCGTGGCTATTGTTTTCCACTATTCATTAACGACATGTCTGTCAAAAGCAGCCCTGAAATTATCTTCAAATCTATCTGGATTAAAAATAAAACTGGTTAATGACTGCTCGCTAGTTTGCTGGGATATGCGCGGCCAGAGTGAATGAACAGTATCGGAAAAATCATGATTTTCAGACCTTGCTACAAGGGACAGAAGTACAACAGAATTTCCAAGTGTTATTGGATTTGATATTTCATTTTCTCTTAAAGAAAACGCAGTTTCAAGAAGTTCCTGGTTAAAACTGAATCCTCTTAAGTCCGGAGGTGCATTTTCTATCTCTATTCGGTTAAATAAGTTGTGATTTCTGAAATTTATAGGAAAAGGAGCAGTTCTGTGGATTGTAAAATTATTTATTGCTGCAGCATTTCTAAAGTCTACAGCATCTCTCACCCTCATTGCTCTTCGCAGGAAATAATCTTCTATTATACCTAACTCATGAAATGCCATGTAATTTCTGACAATATTTATTGAGTCAGCAGCAGCGAGGTCAAAATCATGAGGATCACTGTTGCATTTATAAATTACCCAGCCATTATTACTTGTTTCAAGCACCGGAGAAATTTCTCCTCTGCTTAATGCAAAGACTTTATCAGCATCAGAATTGTTTCTCAATTCCAGTCTTAACTCGTGTTTAAAAACTCTGCCCATATCTCCGCCAATACTTGCAAAGCTGTCTACAGATTGATTTATGGCAACATCTCTGAAAGAATCAGGATTGCTGCTTACCATTGAGTGTATTCTTTCTGCATTTCTTCTGCTTGAAAAAACAGTTATTTTGCTGAGCCCTGCTGATCTAAACAAGTCCATATTTTCTCTGGCAAATGAAATAACTTCATTCTCCGGGAAATCGTTAAATGAGATATAGGCAATATCAAGAGTTACCTCATTTTTCCCCATCGAAGCAATAAAATCTTTCTCATTTTGACTTGTTTTAATGCCATGAAAAAAGTCGTTCAGAAATATTTCGCGCAGAATCGCTTCTCTTACGGCTTGCCTATGCCTGTTTCTTTCTGTTACCGGAGTATTCATATATCTGGTAATACTAAATTCGCCGTCAGGACCTAAATATGGACCGTGACTAATAAGCATTCGGTCAATTTTAGCATTTGAAACTGTTACAGAGCTTTTATCAAGCATCCGTAATATTGCTGTATGGATAACTGTTCTTTCAAAAGCGCCTCTCCATACTTGTAATGTCAACTGCCTTTGAAGAAGCGGATTAGTTCTGTCAATATTTCTTCTATCCATGCCGCGTGTAAGCTCTTCTATTTGTTCGGAAAAATAACTGCCTGGATAAAAATTTATTGGCTTATTGAGCCATCTTCCAAAAACAACTCTTTCGCCCCCGCCCATCATGCCGCCTACAGCCGGTGTTCCTATAAAAGTGACTACAATAACCACCAGAACTACTACAGTTAAAGCATAAATGAGTGTGTTTTTTGTACTTTTTTTGTCTTTTTTTTCATGGATCTCCCGCGACTGTGAGCGAAAGTTCTCCTCTGGTGTGTTATTTTCTTCTGTTTTTTTGTTTGTTTTCATTATTATTCATCTAATCCTGTAAAAAGTTATATAAAAGGTAAAATTAGCGGGGTATGCTGCGCAACCCTTTTGTTTGCCTCCTCACTCAATTCACAAGGGACAAAGCTTCTTTGTCCACCTCATTGCTCGATCGTGCGCAAGCTTTGCTTGCCCGCGATTCTCGCTGACAAATTATAATATCATTTTGCAGTTAATAATGTCAATTATCCCGCATATTGCCGGAATAAATTTTAAATCTCCGAGATACAGCTTCGCATAAACGAGAAAATAATGAAAAAAACTGAATAAGAATATATTGACACTAAAATCGATTATCTATATATTTTATTTAAACCAATTGGGGGCGTAGTTCAGTTGGTTAGAACGCCTGCCTGTCACGCAGGAGGCCGCGGGTTCGAGTCCCGTCGCTCCCGATCTATGTTGAGTAGACTGATTATAACTCCTTGTATTGCAAGGAGTTATTTTTTTGTTCCTTGCAAAATTCAAAAATATTCGCAAAATGCCTATACAAATTATATTTTTACGTTTTTCCTGATGCCCCCACTATCAAATAATGAAACGAATACCGTTTTATACTAAAGAAAGAACTCTTGATATTACAGTTTTTCAATATTTCCTCAAAATATAAAAAAGTGATATTATTGAATAGAATATAAAGGAGTAATAGATTTGAGCGCAAACGAAATCATATTTATTGATATCGAAGTTGGTCTTAATAGCAAGAAGATTTCGGATATTGGCGCGATCAAGGAAAGCGGGGAAGAGTTTCATTCAAATTCATTGTCGCAATTCTCTGATTTTTTGAGCGGCAGTAAATATGTTTGCGGACATAATATTATCAAACATGACTTGAAATATCTTGAAAAGGAGATGACAAGCAAAGGTATTAAGCAGTTTATTGATACGCTCTATTTATCACCGCTTATGTTTCCCAAGAAGCCGTATCATCGTTTGGTAAAAGACGATAAATTATTCGCAGAAGAATTAAATAATCCGCTCAATGACGCAAAGAAAGCCCGTGATTTATTTTATGATGAAGTAGCAGTATTCAAAGACCTGGACAATGGGCTGCAACAAATTTATTTCGCTTTACTGAGCAAGCATTTGGAATTTAAGGATTTTTTTCTGTTTATTGGTTATGAAGCAAGTGAACAAAATATTTCAACATTGATTCGCAAAAGTTTTGCCAATAATATATGTGAGAATGCTCCAATAGAAAAAATCCTGGAGAAATATCCGGTAGAACTAGCCTATGCACTCACACAAATCAGCGTGATTAAATATGATTCTGTTACGCCTCCATGGGTGCTTAAAAACTACCCGCGAGTAGAAAATATCCTCTATTTTTTGCGAGGCAAGAAATGTTTATCATCTTGTTCTTACTGCGATGAGTCGTTGGACGAAACCAAGGCATTAAAAAAGTTTTTTCATTACGATGAATTCAGGAGTTATGACGGAATACCCCTTCAAAAATTGGCTGTTAAAGCTGCAATAGATGCTAAATCCATACTTGTAATTTTTCCTACAGGCGGCGGTAAGTCGATTACATTTCAATTGCCGGCGCTTATGGCAGGTGTGAACGAAAAAGGTTTGACAGTGATTATTTCACCGCTTCAATCTTTGATGAAAGACCAGACAGACAATCTTGAAACACAGTATAACATTACCGACGCTGTAACAATAAATGGTTCTCTTGACCCGCTTGAGCGAGCCAAGGCATTTGAAAGAGTGGAAGATGGCTCTGCAAGTATTTTGTATATATCGCCGGAATCTTTGCGCTCAAAATCGATTGAATGGCTTTTATTGAAAAGGAATGTTGTAAGATTTGTAATTGACGAGGCGCATTGCTTTTCTGCCTGGGGACAAGATTTTCGTGTAGATTATTTATATATTGGCGACTTTATCCGCAATCTGCAAGAACAAAAAAATATGCCGCAGAGTATCCCGGTTTCCTGCTTTACGGCTACAGCAAAGCAAAAGGTAATTGTTGATATAAAGAATTATTTCAAAAATAAATTGTCAATAGACCTTGAGGTATTTAGAGCTAGTGCGGCGCGTGCAAATTTAACCTATCATATTTTTAATGAAGGAAACGATCCTGAAAAATATCTCAAGCTTCGACAACTAATAATAGATAATGATTGTCCAACTATTATATATGTTTCCCGTACAAAACGAACAGAACAACTTGCGATCAAGCTAACAGAAGACGGTTATCCGGCACGATCATATCATGGACAAATGGATAGGCAGATTCGAATTGAAAATCAAGATGCTTTCATGCAGGGAGAAGTGAAAATTATCGTTGCAACAACAGCATTTGGAATGGGCGTTGATAAAAAAGATGTTGGCATGGTAATTCACTACGATATTTCTGATTCGCTTGAAAACTATGTGCAAGAAGCAGGGCGTGCAGGGCGCGATGAAAAAATTCATGCTGATTGTTATGTGCTTTTTAATGATGAGGATTTGAATAAGCATTTTAATATGTTAAACCAAACTAAGCTATCTATAAAAGAAATACAACAGGTATGGAGAGCATTGAAAGATTTGACAAAAGCGCGGGCACAAATATCACAATCTGCACTTGAAATCGCAAGAAAGTCAGGTTGGGATGACTCTGTGCATGATATAGAAACACGCGTTAAGACCGCAATAAATGCGTTAGAGCAATCAAATTTTGTTAAACGCGGTCAAAATATGCCAAGAATTTTTGCTAACAGTATTCTGGTCAAAAATATGGAAGAGGCAAGAGAGCGAATAGATAAATCTGCACGGTTTGACGATGCATCGCGGCAGCAAGCTATTCGCATTATTGGTAATCTTATTTCTGCAAGAAGTAAAAGCCGCGGCAAGGATGAAGAAGGTGAGGCTCGCATCGACTATATATCTGACAGACTTGGAATTGTAAAAGAAGACATTGTTCGAGTTATTGGATTGTTGCGGGAGGAGAAAATTCTTGCTGATGCAAAAGACCTTGTTGCATATATCAAAAAAGGCGAAAAAACAAGTCGTTCGAAAAGTATTCTTTCCACACATTGGAATATAGAAAATTTTTTGTTTAAATATCTTGAAGACGTAGAAAAAACTTACAACATCAAAGAAATGAATGAAGCGCTTCAAAAAGAATTTCCAGATGTTACAATCAATCAGCTTAACACGATTTTAAACTATTTTACTATTAAACGACTGGTTAAAAGAACAAAAGAATATAACAAAAATCATGTAACATTAAAACCTTATTTTCCTGTAAAGGAAATAGAAGTAAAAAGCAATAAGCGTTACAGCATCGCGAAAGTCATAATAGATTATTTATATTCGCTTACCGGAAGTTCGGAAAGTCATAATAGCGAAGATATTGTTGTTGGATTTTCCGTACTTGAACTTAAAAACGAATTCGCGCGCAATCTTTTTGAGGACAAAGCCAAAACAGAAGAAATTGAAGATGCTTTGTATTATTTACTTAAGATTGGCGCAATGAAGATCGAGGGCGGATTTTTGGTAATCTATAATGCGATGCGCATAGAGCGTTTGGAAAAAGACAATAAGGCTCTGTATAAAAAAGAGCATTATTCGCAGCTTGAAGACTATTACAAAAACAAGCGGCAACAAATCCATATCGTAGGTGAATATGCAAATCGCATGATTAATGATTATCGCGAGGCAATGGAATTTGTAAATGATTATTTTGTAATAAACTACGATATATTTCTGCAAAAGTATTTTAAAAATAAAAAAGAAGAAATCACTCGGAATATTACACCAAAGAAGTTTAAACAATTATTTGGTGAGTTGTCCCCAGCTCAGCTTAATATCATAAAAGACCAGGATTCAAAGTGTATTGTTGTTGCGGCTGGTCCCGGAAGCGGTAAAACGAAATTACTTACTCATAAGCTGGCTTCGCTTTATATGATGGAAGACATCAAGCATGAACAGATGCTTATGCTTACGTTTTCGCGGGCTGCTGCAACAGAATTTAAAAAGCGTTTGATGACTCTTATAGGTAATGCTGCAAACTTTATTCAAATTATGACATTCCATTCATATTGCTTTGATCTTCTCGGCAAGGTTGGCAATATAGAAAAGTCAGATAAAATTATCGAAAAGACTGTCGAAAAAATTAATGCTAATGAGGTAGATTTAGCGAGGCTAACAAAAACCGTGTTGGTCATAGACGAAGCGCAGGATATGAGTGCAGCGGAGTTTTTACTTGTCAAAACTTTGATGGAAAAAAATGACAACTTACGGGTTATTGCTGTAGGCGATGACGACCAGAATATTTATGAATTCCGAGGTTCAAGTTCTGTGCATTTAAAAAAACTCTTGGAAGACCCTAATACAAAGAAATATGAATTAGTTGATAACTATCGCAGTAACGCTAATATTATAGAATTTGCAAACCAATTTGCAGAAGGAATACCGCAAAGGCTAAAGGAAACCCCAATAGTGCCTAGAAAAAAAGAAAACGGGGTAATCAGCATATCAAAACTTGTTTCGCAAAATATCGCGATTCCTGTTGTTAATGCGATTTTGGACATAAGACCATCAGGAACAACTTGCATCGCAGTAAGAACTAATGAGGAAGCGCTTAATATTGTAGGTTTGCTGCTCCAAAACGATATATCAGCGCGGCAAATACAAGCTAATAACGATTTTAGTTTGTACAACCTTGTTGAGATTCGGGATTTTATTAATGACATCGAAGTTGGTGATAACAGTTATGCGATAAGCGATGAGGTATGGCAAAGAGCAAAATACAATCTTAACAGAAAATACGAAGGCAGCGGGAATTTGCTGAGTGTATTTAAGCTCATACAGGATTTTGAAGAGACAAACAATAAAACAAAATATAAAAGTGATTTTAAACAATTTGTCTTTGAATCCAAGCTCGAAGATTTTATTTCAGAATCAGGAGGGGTAATATTTGTTTCTACAATTCATCAAACAAAGAGCAGGGAATTTGATAATGTTTTTTTAGCATTAAGTAATTTTTCTCAAATAGAAGATGTGAGAAAAAGAGAAATATATGTTGCTATTACACGAGCAAAGCAAAATTTATACATTTTATATAACGGCAATTACTTTGACAAAATCTTTGCTGAAAATATTAAAAGAACATCTGATAATAACAATTATCCGGAACCGGAACGGATTAGTTTGCAATTAACTCACAAGGATGTGTTTTTAGGTTATTTCGATTCTCGGCAAAGGGAGATAAACTCTCTTAGGAGCGGACAAGAACTTTTGATTCGCGAAACTGGTTGTCTTTTAAATGATACGCAAGTATTAAAGTTTTCATCTAAGTTTTGTGCTCAGATAGAAACACTGAAAGCAAAGGGGTACTATCCAAGGAGAGCATTTATCAGGCATATTGTTTTTTGGCAGGATAAAGAAAAAGAAAGAGAAGCCGAGATAAAGATTGTTTTGCCGGATATTGAATTTGAAAAAAGCAATAATAACTAGGGAAGCACTGATTAAATTTGACTCTAATCAGTGCTTCCACATTTTTTCTCGTTTTCTTGCAGAAAACTACGAAAAAAGGATAATAAGGTAAAGCT
>JGI20163J26743_11538450_pt1 | contig 26142 bp, 21 predicted proteins | sample TergutCu122P1_FD_26743 | JGI IMG/M metagenome (IMG submission 26743) | reverse complement strand
CAATTTTAAACTTTATATATGATCTAGATAGGCTTACTGGGTTTACAAGCTTAATTGAAGCAGGAGAGTTAGGTTATACTTTATCTCAGAGGCAGGTTGTTACAGCTGCAATTATTTTGGCTATTGGAGCCTTGTGGTGTTTTTTTGGACATTTTATGCGTAATTTTTGGGGTGCAACAGTTAGTTTTATTCTCGGCTTTTTAGCTGGAGCTGTTGTAGGATTACATTTTACAGATGATGTGAATTTTATCTTAATTCTTGCTTCTATAACAAGCGTGTGTTTTACTTATTTGACATTGAGAGTTCAGTTACTGGGAAGCTTTTTGTTAACAGCATTTTTCGTTTCTGTGCTGTTGATAACAATCATATGGGCCAATACTTCACTTTTATTAGGAGCATCGATATTTATTGGTATTTTGATTGGTTTAGCCTCGCTAAAGTTAGAAGCTCCTATAGTGATAATTGTTACTTCAGTTACTGGGGGTTACTTTGCCGGTGAAGCAATTAGGCTAATATTTGAGACTAGCCGCCTTATTCATCTGACTACCATGATTATCATTGTTGTTTTGGGGGTTTTTGTACAATTCTTCACCGAGAGCCTGTTAAAAAGAAGAGAAGATTTACAAGTTGCAAAGGATATTCGCGAGGGACGCTTGGTATTCGACAGCTTTGGAGAGTTAGTAGATGCTAAAGCATATAAGGAAGCTATGAAGCTTGAGGCTGCTAAAGCTGAAGAAGAAGCTAGATTACTTGAAGAGGCTAAAGCTAGAGAAGAAGCTGAGAGACTTGAAGCGGCTAGAGCAGTTGAAGAAGCTAGGCTTCTGGAAGCTAAGAGGCTTGAAGAAGCTAAAGCTAGAGAAGAAGCTGAAAGACTTGAGGCGGCCAGAGCAATTGAGGAAGCTAGGCTTCTGGAGGCTGCGAGACTTGAAGAAGCTAGAGCTATGGAAGAAGCTGCGAGACTTGAAGTGGCTAGAGCTATGGAAGAAGCTGCAAGACTTGAAGCGGCTAGGGCCAAAGCAGAAGCTAAGAGACTTGAAGTTGCTAGGATTAGAGATGAAGCTAAGAAGCCTGCTAGAATCAAGGATACTATCAAAGACCTTAGAGTTGTTCCAATTGATGATTACATTAAAGAGCTTAATATCGTTACAATTTCAGATAGAACACCAATAACAAAAGTTACCGACACTAAAGAAGAAGCTAAGCCAACTAAGAAGAAAGTTAAGAAGTCTACTGCAGGTAAAGGAACTACAAGCAAAAAGAAATCTAGCACAAGTAGCTTAATGAAGAAAATTGTTATAAACAGTGTCACAAAGAAAGCAAAGCCTAAAGCCAGTACTACCCCTGTTAAGAAAGGAAGTACAACAAAAAGCATTAAGAATAAGTCTGTGAATCGTAAAGAAAAAGAATCTTGAGGTTATTAGTATGAGAGAAAGTGGAGTTTTATTGCCGGTATTTTCTTTACCGTCTAAATACGGCATAGGTTGCTTTTCAAAAGAAGCCTATGAGTTTGTGGATCAATTAAAGCAAGCAGGCCAACGAAAATGGCAGATTTTGCCCTTAGGACCCACTGGATATGGAGACTCTCCATATCAGTCATTTTCTACTTTTGCAGGAAATCCATATTTTATTGATTTAGAAGCTCTTATAAAAGAAGGGCTTCTTTTGGATGAAGAGTGTGATGCCATAGATTTTGGCGCAAATGATGAATATATTGATTACGAGTTACTTTACAAATCCCGTTTTGTGATTTTATATGAAGCTTATAAGCGTTTTAACAAAACAGATGACTACAGTAGGTTTGAAGAGGATAATTCCTGGTGGTTAGATGACTATAGCCTTTTTATGGCAATTAAGGATAGTTACCATGGTATATCTTGGCATTTGTGGGATGAGCCCCTTAGAAACCGTAACTTTGAGGCTTTACAAGAAGCAAAGGAAAAGTTTGCCAAGCAAATAGATTTTTACAAATTTCAACAATACCAGTTTATAACCCAATGGCATAAGCTTCATAAGTACGCAAATGATAATGGAATTGAAATAATAGGAGACTTGCCTATTTATGTGGCTTTTGATAGTGCAGACACTTGGGCTTATCCTAAGCTGTTTCTATTTGATGATAACAATGAGCCAATTGCAGTAGCTGGTTGCCCGCCGGATGGTTTTTCTGATACAGGTCAACTCTGGGGGAATCCATTGTATGATTGGAATTATCACAAGGAAACGGATTATGAATGGTGGTTTAAGAGAATCGCATACAATTTTACTTTATGCGATGTAATTAGAATAGATCATTTTCGAGGATTTGATGAGTATTATGCCATACCAGCAGGACGAGAAGATGCAGTAATTGGAGAGTGGAGACCTGGCCCATCTAATGATTTTTTTATTGCTCTAAAAGAGAAATTTGGAGAACTAAAGATTATTGCTGAAGATTTAGGCTATTTAACGGAGTCAGTGTATGAAATGTTAGAAAAATCTGGTTATCCAGGAATGAAGGTTTTGCAGTTTGCTTTTGGTTCCAGAGATAGTGATAATTACCTACCTCACTCTTATATTAGTAATTGCGTAGTGTACACAGGTACCCATGATAATGATACAACTAAAAGCTGGTACCATTCTCTTGATGAGGATACGAGAAAACATTCTAACGAGTACCTCCGAAAGATAATTCCTTCAGACAGCAGTGATGTTTCATGGGATTTTGTTGGACTGGCTATGAGCAGTGTAGCTAAGTTGTGTATAATTCCTATGCAGGATTATTTATGTCTTGGCAACAACGGAAGGATTAATATGCCTTCTACTTTAGGTAACAATTGGGTTTGGCGAATGAAAAGCGGAGCATTGCATAGTGAGTTAATTACTGAAATTTGGAATATTACGAAACTATACGGAAGAATAGTATAGATATCGCCATGGCGTGCTTGAGGGAATCAATATAACTAGGTCTACAGGCTCATTATGACAAGTTCCAAAAACCGGCCAAAGGTATTCATACCGTCTTCGATTCGGCCAGGGAAATTATCAAAAAAGAAGTCTAAACAGTCATTGGGAGTGTGTAACACGTTTCTATGAATCAATTCAGGGTATATTGGCTCGTATGTACCATAGAAATTTAGCACAGGAACCCCAAATCCTAAAAATGCTAGATGATCGGTGGGAAATACAACAGATCTTGGTTCAGCAATAAGGTGAATGTCTTGGGATGCAAGCTCCTGGGCAAGAGCATCAATGCTTTCGGTTAATTGGTTTTGAGAAATTTCTACTTCCTCACCTCCCCATAGCATTCCCATTGGCCATTCAGGCAATTCTTCAATATAACCTACACCATACATAAAATTTGGCCCTTCAATAATGACATCAGCGTTTACTACTAAGACAATATTTTCAATGTCCTCTGGTGACAAACTATCAGCAAAGTAAAATGCACCGACAAGTCCAACTTCCTCTGCACCATAGAAAATATATTTCAATGTATAATAGTGATCTTGATGTTTCATGCGGTAGGCGTTTTCTAATAGAAGGGCGACACCTGCAGCATTATCGCTAATGCCAGGATTATCAACACTGTCATAATGAGCACCAATAATAATAGTTCCATCGCTACGTCCAGGAATGGTTAAAATAACATTTTGACTATATTCCAAAAGCTCAAGATCATCATAAAAACCCGCTTCAATATACCATTCGATTGCATAAGACGGATCCCTCCACCACGAGGATGTTGGGGCGTCGACTCTAAAAGATTGCATTTCTATTTGACTTTCATCAAACCCCATATCTAGTAAAGTGTTAGAAATCCAATATGCAGCTTCCAATTCTCTATCCGAAAATGCTATCCGGAAAGGGAGATTATCTTGCATGTATTCTATAAAAGCTACAGCGAAATAACCATGGTTGCCTGGAATTACATTGAACTCGCGATATGTAGTAACGGAAAACCCTATATATGAAGGTTCTTCATGAGGCTCCTCCTCAGGCTCTTCTATAGGCTCATCTAAAGATTCCTCCAGATTATCTAAAGTATCTATTCCTTCTTCATAGTTATAAGAATCAGGTTGGGGGATGGTACATTCAGCTGGGGTACAGCTTGCAACCATAATAGTTATAAGTAAAATAGTGATTGTTAGTAACTTTTTCATAATTAGTCCTTTCTTAAGTAAGTATTATTATCAAGACTAGTCAACAAGTTTCCTCTATTATTTTCCTTCATTTTGTGTTTTTTGTCAAATCTCTGCTATCTAGCCAAGATGTACTTGAACTTAATGGGAAATTGACATATGCCACTTGTATCATAAGCAGAACAATAGAGTCTGACTTGTCAGCCCCTGCGCCTTCGGGGGTCGCTTTTGTGACTATTACATATTCAGCGAAATGCGCACCCAAGCAAAAAGAGAACCTGCTATAACAGCGGTTCTCGAATTATGAGAGCGACAGACGGGATTCGAACCCGCGACCCCGACCTTGGCAAGGTCGTGCTCTACCAGCTGAGCCACTGTCGCAATTATTATTATTATTCTAGATACAATCAGAACAATAACTAATATACTATAATTAGATTTAAAAGTCAACAGATTTTGACAGGAGTTTAGAGAAAGTTGTAGTCCTCAAATTTCACCTCAAATTTCAAACTAACTTCCACCCCTACATCTTTTCCTAGTGGAAGTTAAATTGCTCTTGTGAGTTTTCTTCATCATTATCTTGAATATCTTCAAGTAGTTCATCACCATCAGCAGCCTCAGTTGCCAAAAAATCGCATCTCTCATTTTGGGGGTGGCCGCTATGTCCCTTTACCCAAACAAATTCTACTTTATGTTGTTCCATAGCTTTTAATAAACGCTTCCATAAATCGATGTTTTTTATTGGATTGCTTTTATGCTGATTCCAATTTTTTTTGATCCAATTATCTATCCAGTTTTGATTAAATGTATCTGTAACATACTTTGAATCAGAATAAACAATAACATTACACGGGCGATTAAGCATATCCAAACCATAAATGACCGCCATAAGTTCCATCCGGTTGTTGGTGGTTTTTTTGTATCCTTTGGATACTTCTTTAGTGTGTAATTTACCATTGCTATCTATATACTCTAATACAGTTCCAAAGCCTCCAGGACCATCAGGATTGCCCCTTGCAGCCCCATCAGTATATATCTTTACATTCATATAACCCCTCCTACTCAACAACCTCCAGGTCGCTAATATCGCTATCTATTATCATAGAATAGTTTGTATGGTATATTACGAAGCCTGGCTTACCCCCTTTAGGCTTTTTCACATGCTTCTTTTCCACATAATCTATTTCTACTTTATCGCCACCTCGCATAGTAGAGTAATATGCAGCTAACCTACCAGCTTCTTCAAAGGCCCTACCAGGAACCTCCATTCCTTTTGACTTTAACAAAACATGTGAACCAGGAGCTTTCTTAGCATGAAACCACCAATCATTACCAGTAGCCAACTCAAAGGTAATATAGTCATTTTGAAGATTGTTTTTGCCAACGTAGATATCGAAGCCGTCCTTTGACCTATAGTGAAAAGGTTTTGACTTTATTTTTTCTTTCTTGTTTGGTTTTTTGGATAATTTTCTTTTTATGTAGCCTGATTCTATTAACTCTTCTTTTATTTGGGTTAAATCATCTTCATTTAATGCTATTTCCAAGGAATTACTAATTGAATCAAGATAAACAATTTCGTTTTTTGTTTCTTCAATTAGTTTTGATAAAGCAGTGAAAGTTCTTTTTTGTTTATTGTATTTGGCAAAATATTTGTTGGCGTTTTCCTGAGGTGTTTTCCTTGGATCTAGAGGTATAGACACCATAGTATCATTGTAATAATTATGAGCTTCTAACACCTTTGCACCTTCTTCTAGATTATAGCCGTATGTGTTGATTAGTTCTCCGTAGACACGATTGATATCCTTACTCTCAGTGTCCTTTAGTTGTTTTAATTGTAAATCGTGTTTTTTGCGGTTTCGATTTATAAGAGTTTGAACCACTTGTCTTAATTCTATTGATTTTTGGCGTATTCTAGTAATAGCGTTTTTGGTAGCGTAATATGTTTCAACCATTTGAGAGGCTGAAGGCATATCTTTTGGTTCATACTTATTAAAATGAGACAAAGGCAAGCTTGAAAATTCTATAGGAACCTTTCCGTCGTAATATATAGTAGGAGAGAAGTTATTATCTAAAATATTTGAAAAGACAATTTTAAACTGATTATAAAAGTGTAGTTTTATTTCATCCGATAGATCTTTATAAGTAATATCAGAATCTACCCCTGCTAAATTGCAAACCTCTTCAGCCACCACAGGGCTTACTCCTGTAAGGCTTGTGTATAAGCCTTTAGACAAGGGAATAGTTTTTTTTTCAAGTGCCTTGTCAAAGTCAGGGAAAGTCACAGCCAAGGGGTCAACTTTTTCCATTGTATCAGGAATAAAATAACTACGGCCTGGTAATACCTCTCTAACAGAGCTAGTGTTTATAGAAACATGTTTTATACTGTCAATAATTACTCCCTGGTCATTGCAGAAAATAATATTACTATGTTTTCCCATTATTTCGACAATCAGTTCTTTTTGTCGCAAATCCCCTAACTCATCATAATGTTCAATTGTGAATATAATAATACGCTCTAAACCTGGTTGGTGAATCTTTTTGATTTTACCATTCCCAATATGTTTTCTAAGTAACATGCAAAAATTGGGAGCAGTCATTGGATTAGGTTTATTGGCCTCCGTTAGGTAAATAAGGGGAAGGGAAGCACTTGCAGAGATACTTAAACGCCTCTGCCCATTGGTTCCCTTTATTGTTAGCAAAAGCTCATCTGTTTCAGGCTGAGCTATTTTTGAAATTCTACCATTAAGTAATTCTTTATTAAAATCGTGGACTAGATTGGCCACAACAATTCCGTCAAATGCCATTGGCTATTACTCCTTCTAGTATGCTGACAAATTCTTCTAAATATTGCTTATCTACTTCAGTAAACCTGCTGAATATAGGAGAGTCTACATCCAGTACACCAAAAACATCACCATTTATAAATATTGGCACAACAATTTCAGAGTTACTAGCTGCATCACAGGCAATATGCCCTTCAAACTTATGAACATCTTCTACAAGAATAGTTTCCTTAAGATATGCTGCAGTACCACAAACACCTTTATTCATAGGAATATGTGTGCAGGCAACTTTTCCTTGAAATGGGCCTAGTTTAAGAGCATTTTCTTCTTTGCAATACAAATAAAAGCCAACCCAGTTAATATTATCTAAAGTTTCATTTAACAAAGCAGAAGCATTTGCCAGATTACTAATTACATTCTTTTCGCCATCTAACATCGCAACAAGTTGCTTATTCATTAAGATATAGGAATCCATTTCCAATCCTCCTTAGAGTTTTCTGATAGGATTATATCATACTCAGAGATAAAAGCGTAAGATTTTTTGTGAGAACATCGCCATTTGTGAGAATATTGCCAAGGTGGAAAATGTGGAAAAAACTTTAGCAATGTGATATACTTCACTGAGATAGTTTAATATTTAAAGGAGAATGATGAAATGAAAAAAATAATTACAGTATTGCTAGTAGTATTACTAACATTTATGCTTGCGGCTTGTAATGGTCAAGAAGATTTAGATAATGATATTGAAATCCAAGTGGATAATGAAGAAAATGACGATCATGACGATCATGAAGATGATGAACCTGATGAAGTAGACAATGATGAAGATGAAGTAGATGATCCGGAGCCAGATGTGGATGATTATGAAGAATACCATGATGATTTTGTGGAACTACCTGAATATATCTACGAAATAATGTTTGCTCTTGAAGATGAATTTGAAGAAGCAATGCTTGTGTTGGATGAAAAGCATTTAGCTCTTGTTGATAGTTTGGATGATATGGAGGACATTGAAAGATATGATGAGCAACTTGACAATTTTTTAGAAAAAATCTTTGATAAACTGGATGAGTTATATGATCAGATATATTATTACCACATGGATATTGATGATTTTGTAGAAGAATTTCAACGGATAATTGAGTTGTTACGTGACTTTAGATTTGAGTAGGAGGCTTATGAAATATCGAAATTTAGGAAAAACAGGAAAACAGGTTAGTGAAATTGGCCTAGGCTTAGAACATGTTGATAGAAAGCCATATGAAAGATGCAAAGAAACACTAGATGTGGCATTGGCTAACGGTGTAAATATAATAGATGTATTTATGCCAGGGAAAGAGATTCGTGATTACATTGCTAAAGCATTAGGAGAGAAACGTAAAGATGTAATGATTCAAGGGCATATAGGTGCTACAGATGTTAACCAACAGTATGATATATCCAGAGATATGCCTACAGTGAAAAGGTATTTTGAAGACTTGTTAAGAACTTTTGGTGGTTACATTGATTTTGGTATGCTATTTTTTATTGATTCTGAAGAGGACTACAAAAATGTATTTGAAACGGAATTTGTAACTTATGCAGAGCAATTAAAGAGGAGAGGCTATATTGGACATATTGGCTTTAGCTCTCATAATCCTGAAACTGCTATTAAGGTAATTAAAACTGGAGTTCCTGAGTTAATGCTATTTAGTGTAAACCCGGCATTTGATATGTTGCCAGCAACTGAATATGTTTTTGATCATTTTGATAATGGCTTTAATACAGAATTGTTTAGAGGAATTGACCCAAGACGTAGTGAGCTATACAAACTTTGTGAAAAAGAGGACATTGGTATTACTGTTATGAAGGCCCTTGGAGGAGGCAAGCTAACATCAGTGGAGCAGACTCCTTTCAAAAAGCCATTAACCATACCTCAATGTATTCACTACGCTTTATCAAGGCCAGCTGTTGCTAGTGTGTTGCCAGGATGTCAGACTAAAGAAGAAATGCTAGATGTACTGAAATACTATGGCATTTCGGAAGAGGAAAAGGATTATACAGAGGCTATTAGCGGTTTTCGTAACGATTTTAGAGGGAATTGCGTATATTGTAATCATTGTCAGCCTTGCCCTAAGGAAATTGATATTGCCACGGTAATGAAATATTTAGACATTGCTAGATTAGACTTAGATAATGTTCCTCCCTCTATGATTTCTCATTATTCAAGCTTGGTTCATAAAGGAGATGAATGTATAGCATGTGGTAATTGTGAAAAGCGTTGTCCTTTTGGAGTTCCAATTATTAAGAATATGATTGAAGCAAATGATGTTTTGACAAATAAATAAACTTGTGATAGTATACAAGTATCCTGGGGTGCTACTTATTGTGGCTGAGAGGGGCTTAGGCCTAAACCCACGAACCTGATCCGGATAATGCCGGCGTTTAGGGAGTGATGTTGTGAAGAGCTATAATGCCTTTCCTCGGGAAATAACGTGGAAAGGTATTTTTATTATGAAAAAAAATGATTATCCTTGGGAAGGATGCGGAACAGACAAAGACATAACAGGTTGTCGATTTTCTTTGTCAGTAATGAGTGATGAGTTTGTAGGCAAAATATTAGATGGAATTGGTAATGTAGATTGCTCAAAGGTATGGAGCCAGACAGATGCTCTATCTACTGTATACCGAGGCAAAAGAATCCATGTAATGGATGCTGTTAAAGCATGTTTTATTCATGTTAATGATGAAAAGACACATATTACTATGGAGGCCACTATATCAAAGGGGTGTTTAGGTGATGTAGAAGCAGATTATGTACTTGATGTAGATGATATTCTTGTAAACAAAACAGATAAAAGCTTCCAAGTGTTAAGTAAAATTGCTTTTTACCCTTTAGGAGTGGCTGATTATATGGACCATATTTCTCATGTGGTAAAACTCGCTATTAGCAAAGGCCTATACAATAAATCAGGCCATTATGCAACAGAACTATCAGGTGACATAAATGATTTATTTGACTACTTCAATGAGGTATTGGAGTATGCGGAAAGACATATAAAGCATTATGTTCTACAAGCAACTTTGTCAGTAAACAGCCCAACAAAAGTTAAAGAGGAGAAATAGAAAATATGGAATCTAAATCATTTTGGAAGTTATCAGCTTGGAATTTAGCAACTTGGAAGTTAAAAGACGTAATTTTAGCTAGCCTTGTAGCAGTACTTTTTGCATTTATTTGTTTTGGAACAGTTCATTTTGTGGCTTTTACCTTAGTCCCATTATTAGCTCCTCTTGGCATTGGGGATATCGCCATGGAATTTGTTTTTGGGATATTCTTTATGTCAGCAGTTTTTGCTCCTTATATTATTAGAAAGCCTGGAGTGGCAGTTGTAGTAGGAACTATGACAGGGGTTATTCAAATCCTAATGGGCAGTGCTTTTGCAGCCACTTTATTAGTTTCTGCGTTTTTCCAAGGGCTAGGGGCGGAGGCCGCTTTTGCAAGTATGCGTTATAAGAAGTTTAACATGTTTACTATGTTTTTAGCTGCAATTGGAGCCACAGTTGCCAGTTTTGTTCTGGCATATTATCGAGGAGCTTGGGATCAAGTTTCTATCGGTATTGTGGCTTTGCGTTTCTGCATTAGAACCCTTAGCGCCTTGTTCTTTAGTGGGGTGGTAAGTAAATTCCTTGCTGACAGATTAGCAAAAGCTGGAGTACTTAAGTCATATCCAATTGGAGAAAAGTATATAGGCAGTTTAGATGATCCTGTAGAATAGCAATCATATTAACTCCTTGCTTTTAACAATCAAAGCAAGTCCCCCGCCTCTAAGCGCTGCGTAGGCGGTGGGTAGACTGAAATAGAATACAACGTAGGTATAATAATGAGCTTAACTGCAAAAAACATAACATTTAAATATTTTGAAAATTCACCTAGAAACATTATTGAGGACTTTAGTTTTTCCTTGCCTAAAGGGGAGATTACTCTACTTATTGGAAAAAGTGGGTCTGGTAAGTCTACTCTAGCTTATATATTAGCAGGACTATACCCTGAAAATGCAGGTTTTTTAGTAAATGGAGAAGTCTCCTTTGAGGGTAAAAATATCCATGAACTTACTCCTAACAAAAGGGTAGCATATGTAAGCATGATGTTTCAAAATGCGGACCTTCAATTTTGTATGAATAACTTGGAGCAGGAATTATCATTTTGTCTAGAAAATATTGGTGTCCCAGAAGAAGATAGAGAGAGCAAAGTCCTAGAGGTAGTGGAGGAATTAAATGTTTCTCACCTTTTGGGACAAAGCTTCTTTACTATGTCCGGTGGGGAAAAACAAAAATGTGCCTTATGTTGTATTTTTGCTTTAAAATCCAAGTGTATAATATTAGATGAAGCCTTTGCCAATGTAGATGTAGAATCGGCTAAAGAAATTATTGCCATGATTAAGAAAATGGGGGTTAGTGTTCTAGCCATAGATCATAATATTAAACTTTGGGAAGGCAGTTATGATAACATCATCTCTTTGGATGAAAGCCGACCAAAGGATTTTGATATTAATCCGATTTTACATACTCCAGGTGAGACTTTTTTGACTATAAATGGTCTGCAGGTTCGAGATATAATATATCCTGATATGGATATTCCTAAATCTAGCCTTACTGCTATAGTGGGGAGAAGTGGCTGCGGTAAGTCAACATTATTTCAAACTTTAATTGGACAAAATCCATTTAAAGGGGAAATAACTATTGACGGGAAGAATATAAGAAAATACAGCAAAAGCAAACTTTTTTCAAAATGTGGTATTGTATTTCAAAATCCTTCCAACCAGTTTCTGGCATTAAATGTGTATGATGAAATATACTTTAGTGTAAATAGATGGCATAAAAAAGAGACAGATAAATGGAAAGAAGAAAAGACAATGGAGTTATTAGAATTGTTTGAGCTTGGGAAGTATCGCAAATATTCTCCCTACTTATTAAGTCAGGGTCAGCAACGAAGATTGGCGGTATTATCAATGATAGCAGGCAATCAGGAGATACTTCTTTTAGATGAACCCACCTATGGTCAAGACTACGATAATATCTGTGCAATGATGAATTTGTTGTTGGAAAAAGCTAAATTGGGATTAACTATTGTTTTCTCTACTCATAACCAGTATATTGCAAAGAAGTTTTCACATGAAGTAATAAGGATTGGAGATTAGAATGAGTAATTTTTTATCTAAGGTAAATCCATTTTATAAATTTGTTTTTATAATTGTATTTGCGACGGTTTTAACATTTTGGCATACATTTTGGGTGAATGTTGTGGTCTTTGCTGTTTGTATGTTGCTACTTTTTTTGGGAGCAGGTTTTGCTCAATTTCTAAAAGCATTGAAATTCATGATCCCTATTACTTTTATTGCATTTAGTTTATTTATGAGTGGAGTTCATTTTGGGGCAGATACAACCAGTGAGTTTGGAAGTCTAACTTTTGAGTCCACTCAAAATGGATTAAATATGGCAGTTCGAGTGTACGCTTTTGCGGGCCTAGGTTTATTAGTGGCTCTTACAACCGATTCTTATGAATTAGTAAAAAGCATGCAAAAAGATGGCAAAATGCCTCGCAAATTTGCTTATGGAATGCTTGCAGCAGTTAATTTATTACCTCAAATTAAAGATGAATATTTAAAAGCTAGGCTGGCTTTTATGGTTAGAGGAGAAAGAGTAAGTATATTTTCTATAAAGCCTGTGTTTTCAATGTTAGTAAATTGTTTTCAGTGGTCTGAGACCTTAAGCATTGCTATGTTTTCCAAAGGTTTTCACGAAGAATAGCTAAAACAGCATCATTAAAATTTAGCGAAAAAAACAATTTTATATATTTTACGGAAAATTCGAAAATGTTAAAATTTTTATAGAGATTTATGTTGAAAAGTGATATAATTCTATGTGATTTAGTAGTGTGAAAAAAATGGAGAATTATATTGGAGGATTTCAATGAAGAAAAAATTAGGATTACTAATGCTTGTAGGTCTATTAATGGTATTGCTCGTTGCTTGTGGCCCTGGAAGTGGTGATGGAAATATTGTTGAAATTGATATTGAAGGTTATGGGGTTATTACCATAGTCTTATACCCTGAGTACGCCCCTATTACCGTTGATAATTTTATTAACTTGATTAATGATGGATTTTATGATGGATTAACTTTTCATAGAATTATAGAGGATTTTATGATTCAAGGAGGTTGCAATTTCGGAACAGGAATGGGTGGTTCTGATGATATGATTGTTGGAGAATTTTCTTCAAACGGTATATATAATCCTATAAGCCATGTGCGCGGTGTTATTTCAATGGCTAGGGCAATGGATCCAAATAGTGGCAGTTCACAATTTTTCATTATGCACCAAGATGGCACCTTTTTAGATGGTGAATATGCGGCCTTTGGGCGAGTAACAGATGGAATGGAAGTTGTGGATGAGATTGTAGCAACTATTGTTAATGACGGCCCAAATGGTAGTGTTGCACCTGGGGATCAGCCAGTAATTAATTCTATCCGAGTTGTTAACTAGATTAAGATATAAATCAGAGGAAGGCTCTAAGATGTGCATATATTATCCAACCTAAGGATAGTGCAGTATTTAGAGTCTTCTTCTTTGTGTAAATGCTTTTGAAATAACATTATTGATACAGTTTAAACATCCTGGTCGTATTTGTCAAAATGTTTTGCAAACCTAATAATAATACCTTATAATGTTAATGTTATGAATAATTTAAATAATGATTTGAAAGCAGGTGACTTTAAACAATTTTATTTATTTTATGGTGAAGAATCGTATCTTAAAAGATTGTTTAGAGATAAGTTTATAAAGGCCTTAATCCCTAGCGGTGATACAATGAATATCACCTTCTTTGAGGGGAAATCAATAGATATAAATTCAGCTATTTCCCAAGCTGCCACACTACCATTTTTTTCTCAACGTCGTTTGATTATTTTTGAGAATTCTGGTTTTCTAAAAAGTGGGGAAAATGCTTTGTTGGACCATATTAATGATATTCCTGAAAGTACTTACTTTATTTTTGTTGAAGATGAAGTGGACAAAAGAAGTAAGATGTATAAAATGATTAAATCAAAAGGAAGCATAACAGAATTTTCCTATCAAAACGAAGACATTCTCAGGAAATGGGTTTTTAGCTTGATTAAGGAAAAAGATAAGGATATGCAGGTAGATACTCCTACTGTGGATTACTTTGTCCACAGAGTGGGGATAGATATGGAAAATATCAGCAACGAGTTAGAGAAGTTGCTTTCATATACAAGAAATAAAGGGAAAATTACTAAAGCTGATATTGAAGAAGTTTGTGTGAGCCAGATATCAAATAGAATTTTTGATATGATTAACGCTGTTGCTGCTAAGGATCAGAAAAGAGCATTGGAGCTATATTATGATTTGTTGTCTTTAAAAGAACCGCCAATGCGGATTTTATACCTAATGACTCGGCAATACCGGATCATGTATCAGGTCAAAGATTTAAGTAGCCGTGGATTAGAGAGGGCTGAGATTGCCGGAAAAACAGGGCTTAACTTTTATGTAGTAGGTAAGTACATTAGTAAAGTGAGTAATTTCACAAATGCTAATTTACGAAGTATTATTGATTACAGTGCTGAACTTGAGGAAGGCGTAAAAAGTGGTAAAATTCAAGATGTTTTGGCAGTTGAAGTTTTTATTGTAAAAAATTCTAGTTTAACATAAGTACTTGAATTATGGAGGAAATATAAGTGTCACAATTTGATCAAAGTAAGATACGTAACTTTTGCATTATTGCCCATATTGACCATGGAAAGTCAACTTTGGCAGACAGAATCATTCAAATGACTGGTCTGCTAACTGATAGGGAGATGCAATCCCAAGTTCTAGATAATATGGATTTAGAACGAGAGAGAGGAATAACCATTAAGGCTCAGGCAGTCCGCACTGTTTACAAAGCTCGTAATGGCGAAGAATACATCCTTAACCTAATCGATACACCAGGTCATGTAGACTTTAATTACGAGGTTTCTAGAAGCCTTGCAGCTTGTGATGGAGCCATATTAGTGGTAGATGCTGCCCAGGGTGTAGAAGCTCAAACATTGGCAAATGTTTACTTGGCATTGGATCATGATTTAGAAGTTATACCTGTCATTAATAAAATTGATTTGCCAAGTGCCGATCCTGAAAGGGCAATTGAAGAGATAGAGGATGTAATTGGCATTGAGGCAGAAGATGCGCCACTAATTTCTGCCAAAACAGGGTTAAATATAGAGGCTGTTTTAGAAGCTGTAGTAGACAGGATTCCTGCTCCAAAAGGCAATGAAGATAATCCGCTACAGGGTCTTATATTCGATTCCTTATACGATTCTTATAAGGGAGTTATAGTGTTTTGCCGCATTATGGAAGGTAGTGTTAGAAAAGGCACTCCTATTATGATGATGGCTACTGGAGCAACCGCTGAAGTGGTTGAGCTGGGATATTTTGGAGCAGGTCAATTTATCCCATGCGATGAACTTTCGGCTGGTATGGTAGGTTATGTTACAGCAAGTTTGAAAAATGTAAAAGATACCCAAGTTGGAGATACCATTACTAATGCTTCTAACCCATGTAAGGAACCCTTGCCTGGCTATAAGAAGGTAACCTCCATGGTTTACTGTGGAATGTATCCAGCAGATGGAGCAAAGTACCCTGATTTAAGAGATGCATTGGAGAAGCTTCAGTTAAATGATGCTGCTCTTCAATTTGAGTCAGAAACATCTGTTGCCTTAGGTTTCGGGTTTAGATGCGGATTTTTAGGGTTACTACACTTAGAGATTGTCCAGGAGCGCTTGGAGCGGGAATACAACTTAGACTTAGTTACTACAGCACCTAGTGTTATTTATAAGGTCCACAAAACCGATGGAGAAGTTATAGAGCTAACTAACCCAACCAACTTACCAGAGCCAACAGAGATTACATATATGAAAGAGCCTATTGTTAAAGCTGAAATTATGGTTACATCTGAGTATATAGGTTCAATCATGGATTTGTGCCAGGAAAGGCGAGGTGTGTATCAAGGTATGGAGTATCTTGAAGAGCGAAGAGCGTTATTGCGCTATCACTTGCCTTTGAATGAAATAATATATGACTTTTTTGATGCCTTGAAATCACGCTCAAAAGGATATGCATCTTTTGATTATGATATGCTTGGTTACGAAAAGTCTGACTTAGTTAAACTAGATATTTTAATTAATAGAGAAGAAGTGGATGCACTTTCATTTATAGTTCATGGCTCTACAGCTTATGAACGTGGTAGAAAGATGTGTGAAAAGCTTAAAGAAGAAATCCCTAGACAACTATTTGAGGTTCCAATTCAAGCGGCTATAGGGAATAAGGTAATTGCTAGAGAAACTGTTAGAGCAATGCGGAAAGACGTTTTAGCAAAGTGCTATGGTGGCGATATCACTCGTAAGAAAAAGCTTCTTGAAAAGCAAAAAGAAGGAAAGAAGCGGATGCGACAAGTTGGAAATGTAGAAATACCGCAAAAGGCCTTTATGAGTGTGTTGAAATTGGATAGTAATTAATAAATTGGTCTAAAAGGGAATGGTTGATTAATGAGGGCTGTTGTAAAATAGGATTATGTTTTGCAGCAGCCTCGTAAGCGCAAAAACAACTGCAATGCTTGCCAGGAAAACCGCGGCTTGCCTGGCTGAAAGATAATTATCAACTACAGATCTTGGGGAGAGAAGAAGGTGAACTCTTGCAAAAAAATGATGGATAGTCTACAACTCTATGTTCACATTCCCTTTTGTACTAGTAAGTGTGATTACTGTGACTTTCTATCTGCACCTGCAGATGAGTACATCAGGAAAAGGTATATAGAGTCACTATTAAATGAGATTAGTGGCTATGAAAATAAGTTTGATAATTATCAAGTTGATACAATATTCTTAGGAGGGGGAACACCATCGATTTTGAGTGGTGAAACTATACTGAGGATATTTGATGCTATCTATACAATTTTTGATGTATCTTCAAATGCTGAAATCACAATGGAAGTAAATCCGGAATCTGTAAAAGAGGAAGATATAATATATTGGAAAAAGGCAGGGATTAATCGAATTAGTATTGGATTGCAGTCTGCAAATGACCAGGAACTGAGAGTATTGGGGCGAAAACATAATTATAACGAATTTCTTTATAATTATAATGTAATTAGAAATAATGGATTCACTAACATAAATGTTGATTTAATCTCTGGAATACCAGGTCAGACTATAGATAGTTATAAAAATACCTTGGATTCTGTTATTAAACAAAGACCAGAGCATATTTCTGCTTATAGCCTAATTGTAGAAGAAGGAACTCCTTTTTGGGATAGATATGGTAAGGCTGCTTTACCTGTTCATGATGATGAAATTGTACCTTTGGTGTGTAGTGAGGAACTAGATAGGCAGATGTATGAATATACTAAATCTGTTCTTGGAGAGGCTGGCTACAGGCGATATGAAGTATCCAATTACTCTATTTGGGGTTATGAATGTCGTCATAATATCGGGTATTGGGATAGAGTTAACTATTTGGGTATAGGCTTAGGAGCATCGTCTCTGATAAACCGTGTTCGATATAAAAATGTAAGTGACATCGACAAGTATATTGGGCTTTTCGTTGGTATAGAGAATTGTGAAAACAACTTGTATAGTTGTGGCAGTGTCGATGGACTAATATATGACAAAGCTAATAAGCTTGTCAAACCACACGCAGCAGATGAAATAATAGAGTTATCTATAAAAGATGAAATTGAAGAGTTTATGTTTCTTGGTCTAAGAAAGATTAAAGGGATTTCTAGAATAGACTTCCAATCCCAGTTTGGTAAATCTATAGATTGTGTTTATGGAGATGTGTTGGTTAAGCTTAACGATGATAAACTTGTTAAACAAAGTGGTGATTATATTTGTTTAACAGACAAGGGGCTGGATTTAAGTAATTATGTGTTTTCTAAATTCTTGTTGAGCTAACAATCAAAACAAAATCCTTTCTAGTGCGGCAAAAGCGAACAAGAACATTGGTTACAAGTGACAAAACAAATAAAATGTGATTTAACACAGACAGGAGAGATTTATGCGAATTATAATCATTACAATATTTTTGGCGGTAACAGTTTTTCAATTATTTTTGGTGTATCTGACTTATACTAGGAGAAATGCTACTTTACCCGATAATGTAAAAGATGTATTTGATGAAAAGGAATATAGAAAAAGTCGTGATTATGAAATGGATTATATTAAATACACTATTGTTACAAGTATTGTATCCATGATTGTTGGCTTATTTATATTAATTTTTAATGTACATAATAGTTTGTACGAGTTTATCTTAGGGCACACCTCCAATATATATCTAACAGGTATTTTTATCATGTTGATTCCTATTATCATTATGTCATGTATTGGTTCTTTAATGGGGATTTACAGTACCTTTGTAATTGAAGAACGGTATGGTTTTAATAAGACCACGCCTAAAACCTACATTTTAGATTTTCTTAAAGAGTTGGCTATAGCAGTGGTTTTAGTGGGAGTGCTGTTATCGCTATTCCTTCTTTTGCATAGTTTGATGGGTAATTGGGTATTTCTGGCATTTTTCTTTGTATTGATTTTGTTCCAGTTATTTATGATGTTTATTTCTCCATTGTTAATAAGAATTTTTTACAAGTTGACGCCTCTTGAAGAAAGCGAACTTAAAGAACGAATCGAAAAAATGGCAACTGAAACAGGATTTAAACTAAAGGGTATCTATATGGTTGATGCTTCAAAACGTAGCACTAAGTTAAATGCCTTTGCTTCAGGTTTTGGCAAAACTAAAACCATAGGTCTTTTTGATACTTTATTGGAGAAAATGACAGATGACGAGGTTATCTATATTTTAGGCCATGAAATTGGCCATGCTAAAAGACAGCATGTCTTAAAGTCAGCACCTCTAGGTTTGCTTAGTGCGGCCTTGCTGGTTACTTCGGCATTTTTCCTTATAACTTTGCCAGAAACTTCTTTAGCTTTTGGATTTAGTGACATTAACTTAGTTTTCGGAATATATGTGTTATTTATTATAATATCACCGTTAATGATGATATTGCAGATTCCAAGAAATATTATTTCTAGAAAATTTGAGTATGAGGCAGATGCTTTTGGAAAAGAATATTCTAGTAAAGAAGCGGGGATATCAGCCCTTAAAAAGTTATATAAAGAAGATTTAGGGAACCTTACTCCCCATCCATTTGTGGTACTTATTGAACATTCTCACCCTCCATTAACTAATCGCGTTGCGGCATTGGAGGAGTGATATGAATAAACCTCTAGTCATATTAACAGGACCTACTGCAGTAGGGAAAACCAAGATTTCTATTGAGCTTGCTAAAAAGATTAATGGCGAGATTATTTCTGCGGATTCGATGCAGATTTATAAGTATATGAATATTGGCTCAGCTAAAATCTCTAAAGAAGAAATGCAGGGTATTCCTCATTACTTAATTGATGAACTATGTCCAAGGGATGAGTTTAATGTGGCTAAATTCAAAGAAATGGCATTAGCTGCAATGGACATAATCTATAACAAAGGCAAAGTCCCTATAATAGTAGGAGGGACAGGCTTTTATATACAGGCAATTTTGTATGATATTGATTTTTCCAAAGGCAGTGAAGACACAAAGTATCGACGTGATTTGGAAGAGTTACTTACAGCAAAGGGGAAAGAAGCTCTCCATAATATGCTAGGAGAAATTGACCCAGTAGCGGCAAGAGAAATTCATCCTAATAACACAAAAAGAGTAATTAGAGCGTTAGAGTATTGGAATTCATCAGGTGAGAAAATCTCTGACCACAATGAAAAGGAAAGAAAAAAAGATTCCCCATATAACTTCGTATATTTTGTATTAAATGACGAAAGAGAAAGATTATACGAAAGAATCAATAGAAGAGTAGATGAGATGATTTCCCAAGGTTTAGTTAATGAAGTGAAAGGACTAAAAGATATGGGATTAAGCAGGGGTCTTGTTTCTATGCAGGGCTTAGGTTACAAAGAAGTCTTAGACTATCTAGATGGGAAATACTCCTATGATGAGATGGTTTATACTATAAAAAGAGATACGAGACATTTTGCTAAAAGGCAACTTACTTGGTTTCGAAGAGAAAGGGATGTTACTTGGATAGACAAGGAGAAATATGCGTATAATACAGATAGTATAGTTCAAGAAATGTGCAACATACTTTCAGTTAAGGATATATATTATTAAGATTCGGGTGTCAAAAGGGTGGCTGGCGGCAACCGAATCATATTAACAAAGGAAACGAGGAACTTAGTGTGAAAAATCAAGAGCATCAGCATAAATGGAGTAATATAATATACTATGTTGCTTCTTTTCTAATGCCTAGTATACTATTGTTTGATTTGTATAACCGTAACCATATTGATAGTCACATCATTTACGTACATGTGCTGATATTGGCAGGGATTTTAGGGACTGTTGGAGTTCTTCTGCTAGTTGTTTACAATTTTGTTATCAAGAGTATTGAAGGGGCTTTAACATTGTCTTTGTTATCTTGGTTGGCATTTTGGCTATACGAATGGTTACTGGAGATGGTTAGAGGCGTTTTACCAATGCAATTATTGCGCTCAAGATATTTTATTATATTAGTGATTATAATTATTGCATTGGTAACCTTTATATTCAGGCGTTTTAAACCATCCTTTTACGTAATCCGACCAGCATTTAATATTTTGGCATTTTGTATCATTGTCATGTTTATATATAACTTTGCTCTTGGATTTAACAATGAAATGACTTTAGTTAGAGCAAGGGCTAATGCAGTGCAATTACAAGCTGAGGAATCTGTCTATCTCAAAAGGGATTTTTATATTGACCCTAGCTTGCCAAATCCTGACATATATTGGTTTCACCTAGACGGTTTGATGAGCATTGAGACTGTTGAGCAGTTTTGGGGATTAAATTATGACCATTACCGCAAGGAGTTTGAAGCAAGAGGATTTGCCATTTATGAAGAAGCTACCCTAGCCGCTGGAAATACTGAGTTTGCTTGGGCAGCACTATTATCTCCTGCATTTTATGATAGCTATTTAGGTGAGCGGATAGCTAAAGTGGAACCCTACTTACATATCCAACGGACAGGATTTGGAACTACAAGAACGGGATTTTTGCGTAATGAATTAGCTAGAGTAGGCCTTGATGTTACTGAGGATATTGAGCCTAATCCAGAATTATTTAGAGCATTATTTGACAGAGGTTATAATCTATGTGTTCGGGGAACTTACCATAGTGAATTGGTGGTATCTTTTGAACATTTTACTGATGGGTATATACCTAGAAGAGACATGTGGAGGGACTTTACTAGGAGTGCTCTGCCTACGTTACTAACATTGACAACCCCCTTGCCCTTAGTAGAATATGAGAGACGAGATGATGATTCAAATAGATTAACCCATTTAGAAGGAATCGAGCCTGTTGCAAATTTCGTATTTCAACTTAATTATGATGCTCATTTCTCCATGTCTGTTAAGTATCTTATGCCAGAGACTGAAGATGATGTGGCATACTATAAAAGGTATGGTCTTTACCCTTCTTTGGGTTTTGAAGTTGCCATAGAGCGAACATTAGAAATGATTGATGAAATACTGGAAGGTAATCCAAATGCAGTTATTGTACTACAGGCGGATCATGGTATTCATATTTTTGCAGTACAAAGATATATGTTAGAGTCAGGTTATAGTGAGGAACAAATAGCCAAACTAATGAATTCGGTGTTTAGCGCAGTACGGATTCCTAAGGTGTATGGCGGTCTCCAAGAACCTGTTCATCCTCTTAACATCACCAGAGTATTAGTCAATCGGTTTGTTGGGAAAAATTATGAATTTGTAATGTATTGACATAGTTAGTAGATGCGTATTACAATAGCATTTGTGTTTATTAAAGCTATAGCGACGGTGTTCCATAGGGCATGGACGTCGATTTGTCAGTGAAGATTGTTGGCGTTGCTGGATCACTAGGTATTAGTCCAGTGAATAACGCTCAATTGAGCGCCGAGGTGAACCCTGTTAAGTTTGTAAGATGGAGGAAAAACCATGTATTTAGATCCCGCATTTGGTGGAATGTTGCTGCAAGTTATTATTGCTATTGTTGCTGTTGGTGGCGGATTGATTTATTCATTTCGCAGAAAGATTATCGCTCTTTTCTCTAAAAAGAAAGAAGAATCAAAGAAATCAACTAAACAGGTTACATCTAGCAACATCCTTAATACCATTGATGAAATTAGTGATGAATAGAAGAGTACGAGGTGAGTTAAACTGTTTAATTTTATTAACATTATTTTAGGAATCCCTCTGGGATTTATTATGTATTTTGCGTATAGAATCACAAATAGCTATGGTATTGCTATATTGATATTTACGGTATTGGTTAGTGTGGTACTTTACCCTGTAAATGTTTTGGCTCATAAGAATTCCATACGGCTTTTGCAGCTACAGCCATCACTAAATGTGATTAAGAGGCTTCACGGAGGGGATCGTGGCAAGTTAAACGAAGAACAGTATAACCTTTTTAAAAGTGAAAGATATAGCCCTTTTGTAGGGTTGATTCCTCTTTTGGCACAACTGTTTCTTATTATTGGTATGCTGCAGGTGATGTATCATCCTCTGCAACATATTTTGAGACTGAGTCCAGAGGTTATTCATCAAGTGGTAGATGCAGCTCGTTATATTACGGGTATGCAAGGTGGATTTGCCGAGCAATTAAGAGCTTTAGATACTTTGAAAAATCCGGCATATGTAGATTTGTTTGAACCTATTTTTAACGGAACAATTCCGTCTACTATCTTGGATTTTAATTTTATTTTCTTGGGTCTTGATTTAAGTGTAATTCCATCATTTGGTGCATCAGCCTATGTGCTGGCTATCCCAGCAATATCAGGTATGACTGCTCTTATGTTTTGTTTTGCCCAAAGTGGAATAAGTCCAGGTGCCTTAAGTCAAAGTAAAAATACAAATATTGGCCTCACTGTTTTTACAGTTGTTTTTTCTATATATTTCGCTTTTGTGACACCTTTGGGAGTAGGTGTATATTGGATATTACGAAATATATTTGGTACAGTTGTGATATTTATACTGGATCGATTGTATAGCCCAAAAAAAATAGCACCTAAGGCCATTGCTTATTTGGAATCCATCAAGAAAACACCTGAGGAGATAGCTAAGGAAAAGGAAAGCAAAAAAACATTTGCTGCCCAAGAGAAATTAGACGTAGAGCGATTTAGACATGCCAATAAATCACTGGTATTTTATGCTCTTTCTAGTGGGCAATATAAGTATTATAAGGAGATTATTGATTATATATTGAGGCATTCACAGATTACCATACACTATTTAACTAATGACCCTCTAGATGCTGTTTTCCAGATGAATCATGAAAGACTTTTACCCTATTATGCAAGTCAAAAGAAAACCACAATGCTATTGTTGAAGTTGGATGCAAAAATGTTAGTCACAACTGTACCTGATTTGCAGATATATCATATGAAACGTTCCATTGTTCGAGAAGATATAGAGTATGTATATGTCCAGCATGGCCTTGGAAGTACTCACTTTGCTGCTAGAGAAGAAGCACATGATTATTTTGATACTATTTTCTGTGTTGGAGAGCATCAAGCTATAGAGTTACGTCGTCATGAGGAAATGAAGGGCTTACCACCTAAAAACCTAGTTAGGGCAGGCTATGGACTCTATGATCAGCTAGTTGAATCATATAAGAGCATGGATTCATCTATAACGGATAAACCTAAGATTTTAATTGCTCCATCATGGCAACAGGACAATATAATGGATTCTTCCATAGAACCTCTTTTAGAGGGATTGTTAGGAAGTGGATATCAAGTAATAATACGTCCTCATCCTCAATATGTCCGAATGTTTTTTGAAAGGTTAAATGAGTTAGAGAAGAAGTATTGTAGATATATTGAAAATAAAGAACTATTTATTGATGTGGATTTTCTCGGAAACGAAACCATTTTTACTGCAGATATTTTAATTACAGATTGGTCTAACATTGCATTTGAATTTTCATATTGTACTTTAAAGCCTAGTATTTTTATTAACACCCCTGCTAAAATACTTAACCCTAGTTATGAAGATTATGGAATAGTAGCATTGGAAATATTATTGCGAGACAAAATAGGTCAATCTGTAGACCTATCAGATGTAAGTAAGGTGAAGGACATTGTCGTCTATATGTTAATGAATAAAGATGTATACAGGCAGCAAATAGAAGATGTTGTTAAAAAGTATCTTTATCATCCAGGCCGTAGTGGTGAGGCTGGTGGAAAGTATATTATTAGGCGAATAGAAAGTACTATGGATTAATCTTTGCCATCCGATGGATGCATATCACATTGTGATAAGGGTAGGGCTTTAGGGTGAAAACACTAGTAATTTAAGAGGAGAAATTGAATATATATGGAACCCAAAAGGATGTACAAGGCTGAAAATGCTATAATCATGGCTGCTGGTTCTGGTAGTAGGTTATCGCCTATTACAGATACCATTCCAAAGCATCTTATTAAGGTGCAAGGTAAGCCAATAATTGAGAGTATGATAGACTCTTTGATTTACAATAACATTAAAGAGATTGTTATAGTTGTGGGCCATTTTAAGGAGCAATTTGAATATTTGCCAGAAAAATACCAGCAGGTTAACATAGCTTTAATAGAAAATCCCTATTATGAAACATGCAATAATATCTCGTCCTTATACATTGCACGTAAATATTTAGGCAATTCAATAATAACAGATGGAGATATTATTGTTAATAATCATAAAATTTTAGATCCTTATTTTGAAGAGTCTGGGTATTGCAGTTCCTGGACAACTGAGACAAAGGAGTGGTTACAACAAGTTGATAAAGATGATTACGTAAAATCTTGTAGTAGAATAGGTGGGAAAAATGGCTGGCTACTTTATTCCATTTCTTTTTGGAATCAAAAAGACAGTAGCAAATTGTCTATGCATCTTGAGGAGCTCTTTGAGAAAAGAAAAGTTACAGATATTTTCTGGGATGATATCCCGGTGTTTTATTACAAAGAAGAATATAAGTTGAAGATCAGAAGGATTGATGATGGGGATTTGGATGAAGTTGATGATTTAGATGACTTATATGATCTCTTGTAGGACTAATGAGTGAGATTTATCCATGTGCCGCTTTATTGAAGTTTGTTGCCCACCACCTACACTGTGCTTAGAAAAGGGAGGCATCTTACCCTTTTTTATAGTGAAATATAACCAAGTATATCAAATTTTGCGTAAAGAATTAGTTAATGTTGCAAAATCAGTTCACTTAGGTTATAATACAACCAGAAGGAAGAATTTTATAACCTGAGATGTGCGGCACCCCTGTTATTTTGAACCTACATTATTTTAATCGGGATTCCTAAATACTGTAATATGTCAAGCCTCAACATAGTGGACGGCAGAAAAGCAGGTGCGGTTGCCCACCTAGCGCTGGCTAGGAGTCAAAATACAGGATCGGCATTTTGGGGAATAAATAGAAATCAGGCAGTTACTTTAAGTAGCTGCCTTTTTACTATATTTTCGTACATTTTGCACAATGATTTTTTGTGGAACACTTGACATATTAAGTGAAACGGTATAATATTTAATTGTTGTGTATCAATATGTACAATGAAAATTAAATAAGGAGGTGCTCCTGTGCAATCAATGGTTATTTTTATAGTTATTGCCGTAGCCCTCGCGTTTATAGTTGCAGTAATAGTCCATTTCGCCACAGTATCAAGGTTGAAAAAAGACTCTGCGTCGAAAATAGGGAATGCTGAAGCAAAAGCCCGTGAAATTATCGATGCTGCTGTAAAGTCTGCGGAAACAACAAAGAAAGAGGCATTGTTAGAGGTTAAAGAGGAATCAATAAAAACCAAAAATGACCTTGAAAGAGAAGCCAAAGAAAGAAGAGCTGAAATACAACGTTATGAAAAGCGTATTCTTTCAAAAGAAGAATCTGTTGACAAAAGGTTAGAAGCAGTTGAACAAAAGGAAAATAAGTACGCTGCCAAAGACGAGCAACTAAAGAAGCGAGAAGCAAAAGTAGAAGAGCTAAATAATTTACGTGTACAGGAACTAGAGAGAATCTCAGGACTTACCTCTGAACAAGCAAAAGAATATCTGTTGAAAACTGTTGAAGATGATGTTAAACATGATGTTGCAAAGATGATTAG
>JGI20163J26743_11538456_pt1 | contig 26369 bp, 22 predicted proteins | sample TergutCu122P1_FD_26743 | JGI IMG/M metagenome (IMG submission 26743) | reverse complement strand
CGGTTGGCGGATCGTTCAATGCGCCAATAGGCGCTGGCCAGTAACAACCGCCTTATAGGCGGATAGTAAACCACCCGCTAAGCGGGTGAGTAGCATTTTTTATACTATAAATTTAGATACTTTCTGACACCAAAGCATTTATTCTATCCAACCCTTTTTTCATATACTCCATGGAACTAGCATAAGAAAGACGCAAATTCCCGGGAGAACCAAAAGCATAACCTGGTACAACTGCCACATAGATTTTTTCCAAAAGTAACTTAGCAAAGGTTTCGTCATTCTCTATAAAAACGCCCCCTATTGTTTTTCCATACAGACCCTTAATATCAGGGAATACATAGAAAGAACCTTTTGGAACCTGACAGACTATCCCCGGTATCTTATTTAGTTCATCTACTATAAACTTACGTCGCTTATCAAATTCCTTTCTCATTTCCTCCACTGCATCTTGGTTGCCTGCTATTGCTTCATAGCCAGCCTTTTGAGTCATTGAAGCCGGGGCAGATGTTGCATGACTTTGAAATGCATCCATAGCCTTAACAATCTCTTTTTCAGCAGCAGCATAACCAATTCTCCATCCGGTCATTGCATATGCTTTGGAAATCCCGTTTATTGTAACAGTTAGTTTCCTAATATCCTCACCAAAAGATGCGATACTTACATGTTTTTCACCATCGTAAATAAGTTTTTCATAGATTTCGTCTGAAATAACATAAAGGTTATTTTCTACACATACCTGAGCAATTTCTCTTAATTCTGCCTCTGTATAAACAGCACCTGTGGGATTATTAGGGCTATTAATAATTATTAGCTTTGACTTAGGAGTTATTGCATCTTTAAGCTGCTTTGCAGTTATTTTATAATTTGTATCATCGGTAGTTGGGATCACTACAGGAATCCCATCAGCTAACCTAACCATTTCAGTATAAGAAACCCAGTAAGGAGCAGGGATAATTACCTCATCACCTACATCACATAATGCCATAATCGCATTAAAAACACTGTGTTTTGCACCTGACGAAACAATTATTTGATCCGGAGTATATTTAAGGCCATTATCTTTTTCAAGCTTTTCACATATAGCATCTCGCAGTTCCTTAATACCGGGATTGGCTGTATAACTAGTAAAATTATCCTCTATAGCCTTTATTCCTGCAGCCTTTATATTATCAGGGGTATTAAAATCCGGTTCTCCTGCTCCAAATTCAATAACATCATACCCTTGAGCCTTTAAACCTTTGGCTACTGCAGATAGCCCTATTGTTGGTGATGGTTCAATTTTTTTAACTCTTTGAGACAAAGCCATAGTAATCTCTCCTTATTGTATTAAGTATTCAAAAAACTCGAGGTTTTCCCCCGAGTTTAGTGGTTAATTTTTTTCACAAAGTTGGTTTCCGACAGTACAAGATGTTTTACAAGCTGACTGACATGAAACCTGACATTCTCCACAACCACCACTTTCCTTGGTTTTTTGGAGTTGTGATTTTAAAATAGTTTTAACATGTTTTAACTCTCTAGTCATACAATAACCCTCCTTTTTCCACACTTCTGCAATACTTTCACATAATAATATATACTACTCTATTTTTATTAACTCTACAACTTATATTGTAAAATATCAAGCTGAAATTTTTGCTGTTTAGTTAAGTTAATATCTCTTTCTTTTGCTAGTAGATACTATACCCAACTCACTTCTGTACTTAGCCACTGTCCTTCTGGAAATTTCTATTCCCTGGGATTTTAACATATTTGTCAATTGCTGGTCAGTATAAGGTTTAATACTATTTTCGTTATTTACATATTCTGAAAGTATTTTCTTAATACTTTCAGAAGAAATACTATTTCCGGAACAGTTATCCACACCACTGGCAAAAAAGAACTTCAAAGGGAAAACCCCTTGGGGTGTTTGAATATATTTATTATTTGTCGCTCGGCTAACTGTTGATTCATGTATTTTTAATTTTCGAGCTATTTGTTTTAAATTTAAAGGCTTTAAGTATTTTACGCCATTATCAAAAAAGCCCTGCTGAAACTCTACTATACAACTTACAACTTTATATAAAGTAATCCTCCTTTGCTCAATACTCCTAATAATCCATGCAGCTGAGTTTAACTTTCCTTCAATAAATTTTTTGGCATTAATATCAACTGTATCTACAGCCAACAACCTCTTATAAACCGGATTGATTCCCAATCTTGGTACATATACATCATTAACAATAGCAATATATTCACCTTCTACCTTTTCCACAACTACATCCGGCACAACATATCTAGTCTGTTCAGAATCAGCAAACCAGCGACCTGGCTTGGGATCAAGAGTTTTAATGTAGTCCACAAATTGCTGTACTTCCAACAATGTAATGTCTAAGCTTTTGGCTATTTTCAGCAATTTTCCGCCGGCTATATCTTCCAAATGATATTTTATTATCGAGGTCAAGAAATAGACAAGTTTAGAATCAAGTTCCTTGCGACTAACTTGTAATAGCAAGCATTCTATCAGGTCTTTTGCAGCTACACCGGGAGGATCAAATGATTGTGTCAGTTTCAGTGCATCTTCTACCTGGGATACCTCACAAGAACATATCTCTGCAACTTCTTTTAAAGAAATACATAAGTATCCGTTTCTATCAAGATTGCCGATAATAAATTGGGTAATCTCCTTCTCTTTTGCACTGCATGAAGAAAGCTTAAGCTGATTTAATAAATATTCCTCCAAAGTTGGTGCTTTTGTCAAAAAATTATCGCAGTTTATCTCCCTGGTTTCCTTACGAGGTGCTTTTATATATCCAATATCCCTGTCTTGAAAATATTCATACCAGTCAACATCAAAAACTTCACTATCTTCACTTTTTCTGTTTTCTTTTGCAGTAATGAGATTTTCTTCCGTAACGTCGCCGTCTTCAGTAGCTTCTATTTCTAAGACCGGATTCTCCAAGATTTGTTCCTGTATGAATTCTGCTAACTCAATGGAAGAGAGCTGCAATACAGTTATAGCTTGACGTAATTCCGGAGTCATTATTAACTTTTGGGTTTGTTGTAAATTAAGTTCAAAGCTCATCTCCATAAAACCCACCACCTTTAACAGCCACTTAAACTCAAAATCCTTTATCTTAAAGTTAAGTTCTATATAAGTTATGCATTTCCTCCCTCTTTATCTTCGGTTATAGGTTATGTTAATACATTGTTTGTCATTTGTTTACTAAATAGGCATGATTTTTTACATTTATTGTCATATGCTATCGTTGGGATTCATGGGTAATTCAACAACAAATATTGTTCCTTCACCTTTTTTACTTTCAACAGATACTCTACCATTATGGCGTTCAATGATTTTATAGCTAATGCTCAGACCCAGACCGGTTCCTTCTTTTTTATCTGTTGTGAAAAATGGATTAAAAATCTCTTTAAGTATATTTTCCTCCATACCACTACCTGTATCTTTAAATCTTACTATTATATTTTTATCTTTTTGATCTTTCTCAATAGATATTTCTATTCGCTTAATTTTACTATTTTTCATAGCTTTTAAAGCATTCAACGCTAGATTTATAAAAACCTGTATAATTAGCTCTTCATCCCAATTAACCAGAGGATTTTTAATATCTACATATTTAACTGCCAATTCAGCTTCATAGGAAACACAATGTGCTTCAATCAAATCAAAAATTTCACTGAAAATTTGTTTCAGTGGTTGTTCAGTAAATATAGGGTTGGCTGGTTTTGTAAAAGCCATAAAATCCTTTAGTATTGAAGTAGCCCTGTCAGCTTCTTTAACCACTACATCAAAGCTATGGCTTAAAGTTCCTGGTTCAGCTCTTTTTTGCATCATCTGGACAATACCTTTAATTACAGCCAGCGGATTCCTTATTTCATGAGCCACTCCCGCAGCTACCTCAGCTATAGCAACTAATTTCTCAGCCTGAACAAGCTCTCTTTCCTTCTTTCTTAGTTCTGTTACATCATTAATTAAAAATGTAACACCTTGCATTTTACCTTCAATATCCTTGGTAATCCCTGCAGATATGAGTATTTCTCTAGATTCCATAACAGTATGATCAAGTATAAGTTTATCATTTAAAATATCCACAGGGAGCTGAAGCACCTTTTCAATATAACCACAAAAACTATCACAAAATAATTCCCTATAATGTTCTGAAATAGCCCTATGCTTACTAATAACAAAGAAGTTACATGCCTCTGCATTTAAAAATGTTACTTTGCCCGCCAGACTAATTGTGATAATAGGCATAGCAATAGATTCAGTTATAAAATTAACCTGTTGTTGTAATATATGAAGCACATTGGTTTGACTAAGGTTTTTAATCATTACTAACTTGCCTAAATACTCTCCTTTGCTATTATGTATTAAAGAAATGTTAATCAAATTATAGTTATCTTTAATAAAAATGCTCTGCTTATTTAAATCACCTTTATCGGACTTACGATAACTATCAAAAATATCAGCTAGATAATTATTTTTGGTGAAATCTGCTGGTTTTTCTAAAACATTATCTTTGCTTATACCTACCAGATCTTCAGCAGCAGTATTGAAAATTTGGACTATATTTTTATTGTCGATATAGATAACACCGGTATCATTATTTTCTAAAATACAACTATCTCTAAAGACAATTTCTATCAGACTTTTTCTCATTTGTTCTTCCGTTTCCAGCAAGCTACCTATTAACCATATTATAAGGAGTGATACGAAAGAAAATATTAACAACGCTTCTATATTATACTGAATTGTTCCTATAATTAATTCTGTTGCAAAAAATGTAAGTACTACTATGACAGCTATTGTTAAACCAATTTTTCTTCCGTACTTTATAATAATTATGATCATAGGTATAACAAACAGGGTTTGAATAGCAAAGGAATCAGTTAAATAAACCCAAAAAAATACTGTTATAATATATAAAGTTATGATAAATATATCTACTAACAGGCCTTTTTTACCAGACTCAAGGGTAATTCTTCCTAAAAAACCTATGGTAACCAACCCCAAGAGATTGATTACCATTAATACAGTAAATGCTTCCATGCTCGCAAAATCCACCGCTACAAATTGCAAATACCAAATAATCACAACAAAATGAAATGCCGCTTGAAAGGTAACAAGATAATGACTTATTCTTTCTTTTCTTTGGTTTTCAAAGTTTAATATATTCATAAAGTAACTTCCTTGGAATTTTTCATTTTTTCCCTAGAGTATTGGATTATAAAACCCGTTAAAAATAATAACAGCCATTGGGGAGTCGTTACCAATAACTTTAATAAATCATCTGCTAGTAACATATCTAAATTTATATTAGCCACAAACATAATAGAGTTAATAACAGCAAATTCAAATAGGAATAACATAATAAAAGATGCAATTACTACAGGCAAAACCTTGGTAAATTTCATTTTAAAAACAAAAGCTACAAATACAGTTAATAACAACATTAAAACTACACTATGTACCCCAAATGCCAATGGTAGCAATCTTGCAAAATAAACTGCAACTGTTTGTAATATTGATAAAAACAGTATAAAGCCCCAAGAAATCCTAACCTTAAGTAAAACTAGCGTAACAAAAATCAAAGCAAAAGATTCAGGCATTGTATGAAAAACAAGGGATAAAATAGGAATATTCATAAATATCATCCTTCCATATTATAGTTGAATATCCTGTATTTCTACAAAATACCGTGAAATTCCTGCCTTTTTTTGGTAGATAAGCTTATGTTATCCTTTTTATTTGCCTATATAATTTTGCAATACTTTTCTGCATTTAATCTACAAAAATTTATATATAACTTAAATGTTTTAAAATATAATAAGGGATGACGAAAGGCCATCCCTTATCATTACTTTCTTAAGCTTTTTGGCAACTCAGGCTGATAAGCCCAGCCGTGAGATGCAGCTGATGCACTTTTAGAGGCAACAGATGTAAAGAAAGACGCAATTCCTTTTACCACTAAAACTTTAAGATTGTTCATATTTCTCATCATCCTTTCATTTATTTTTTACCTACATTTTATGATGCTATCTTCGAAGAACTTTAAAAATTTATCACTGTAATTGATAATTGCAAAACCCATAGGTGTTATTGCAAAACCCATCCATAGAAAACCAATAACCAGGTAAAGTGCAAAATATTCGCTAAAGAAAAAATATAGTAACCCAACTAATGAAACAAATAATATGCTCATCTTAAATGTACCTTTTCTTAATGCTTTTTTGTGATTATCCGATAAAGGTTTTTGCTTAACTTCTACAGGTGCATATCTTGCAATAAGTATTAGTGAAATTACAAGCCCACCTGTAATTAAACTAAGAGAGGGCACTAAAAAGCTTGTACTAATATAACTTAAAGTCATAAAGATAGTTATAGTAACTATAATGCACCTTAACATTGTGTTACAGTGAGGCCCTCCGGTATAAATCTTGACTAGTGCTGCCGTTAGTGAAATTGCTAATACCGGTCCTAAAAAGCTAAATAGATATCCAAATAAAACTATTCCCAGAAAACACAATACAGTAGACGTAAATGCTTCCACACCATAAGCTATAACTTCTCTTTTTTCTTCTGAAAGACTAAGTTCATTTTGAATGAAAACACTGGCCTTATCCGCATATTTTGGCAATGTTATACCTCACTAATTTTTATTTGCTGCCTATATAATTCTACAAATAATTTTATTTTCCTGCTATAAAATTCTATATTTGTAAAATAATTGTTTTTTGGGATTGTCTATGAGATTTTAAAAATTCTGTCATTAAAATAAAAACCCATATACCTTGTAATATTAATCTAATACTACAAGGCATATGGGTACTCACTTTTGAAAATTTTATTGTTTATTAATACCGGCCATTTTTTGTAATCTTTTCAATCTGTGGTTAACTCCTGACTTACTTATTACAGGGTTCATGAGTTCTCCCAGCTCTTTTAAGCTTAAGTCAGGATTTTCCAACCTTAGACGGGCAACTTCTTCCAAACCATCAGGAAGCCTGCTAAGGCCCGGATTTATTTCTAAAAGTCTTATAGCTTGAACATGCTTAATGGCAGCATCAACAGTTTTATTAAGATTGGCTGTTTCGCAGTTTACAATTCTATTGACTCTGTTTCTAACTTCTTTTTTTACCCGTATACCCTCAAAAGATAGAAGGGCAGCATGGGCTCCTATAATATTTAAAAAATCTACTATTTGTTCACTTTCTTTTAAATATATCATATGTTTTTGCCTTTTTATAAAACTTTTTGGATTAAGAGCAAAGTTTCGCATTAACTCACATATTACTTTATGATCTGTTAATTCTTTTACAACAATTTCCATGTGGTATGTTTTTTGTTCAGGATTACTTACCGATCCGCTACCTAAGAATACTCCTCGCAAGTATGATCTATGACAGCACCTTTTTTTTAAAATATTTGAATCCCATTTAATTTCATATCCTTTGGGCGTTAATTCTATTCCTAGAGTTTTTAAAGCTTTTTTTGTCCCGATTTGAGGAAGTAACCTGACTACATAAAGAGTACTTTTCTTCAATCGAGTTCTTCTCTTGACAGAAATTTCATGTTTTAGGTTAAACAGATTTTTTGCTAGTCGATACGCTCTTCTGGCAATTGCCGGATTTTCTATTTCCAATGTTAAAGATAAATGATAATCAGCATCTATATGAACATTTCCTGCCATTTTTATTAAACTTTTCAGTTCTGCAAGTTGACAACATTTTTCTCCGTCCTCTATACGTGCCATTTCATCTTTGACCTTTTTTGTAAAGGACATTGCGTTACCTCCTTTCATCTTAGTCAATATATTATATATTTACATCTTCTAAGAATTATCGCGTCGAAGTAAATCTAAAACCCTAATCTTTTCCGTAGTATGAATATCTTTGAGAATTTCCTTCATAATGACCTTTGCCAGCTTATCTGAGTCATGCCTTACTACATCAGAAAAGTTCACAAGGTCTGCCTTATATATTTTTATGCCCAACTCCCTAAAGGCTTTTTCATCTAGAACTACCGGGTATGCTCCCTTTATTTTATATTTTTCTGCATGATTTTTAGGAATATTGCCTGTATTTACTATTACTTTATCTATTTTCAGATGTGGAATATTAGCTTTTATCGCTTTAACATGATCTGCAGCTGTAAAGTAATCCGTTTCCCCTGGTTGAGTCATTACATTACAAACATAATATACTTGAGAATTGCTTTTACTTACAGCTTCCACAAATTTTTTAATTAACAAATTGGGAACTATGCTGGTATACAAACTCCCAGGTCCAATAATGACAGCATCTGCTTCTTGTATAGCTATAAGAGCATCTTCAACAGGTTCACAATTATCAGGAACAAGCTGAACCTTAAGAATTTTTCCTGGATAACTGACTATTTTTGTTTCACCATATACTTCTGAGCCATCATTCATTTGAGCTTTTAAGGTAACATTACTTAACGTCGACGGCAACACAACACCTCTTATTGCCAATACTTTACTTAATTCCTTAAGTGCCCTATCCATATCACCACTAAGGTCAGTCATGGCTGCCAGGAGTAAGTTGCCTAAATTGCGTCCTTCCAACCCCTCTCCCTTTGAAAATCTGTAGTTAAATAAATCTTCCAAAAGGCTCTCTCTGTCTGCAAGTGCCGTAAGATTATTCCTCAAGTCCCCCGGTGGCAGTATTCCAAGTTCTCCTCTAAGTTTACCGGAACACCCTCCATCGTCTGTTACAGTGACAATAGCAGTAATGTTGCTTGTGTAGTGTTTTAAACCCCTTAATAATGCCGACAATCCACTCCCGCCGCCAATAACTACTATCTTAGGCCCTTTTTTTAGTTGTCTTTTTTCATAGATTACTTCCACTAACTGTGTTTCATTATACGGTATAACAGCATTTAATATAGATTTTGTACCCATTTTAAGTGAAAAGAAAATTATAAGTAGTCCGATTAAAACAGAAAATATACCTGCAACCATTAGTGAGTTATCAGAGATATAGCACCCTTCCAAAAACCTGTTAATAAAGAATAAAATATTCAGCCATTTTGCTTCAAGTATTAAAGCAAGACCCCAGGAAGATAAAACCACTCCTATTAAGGCCAGGAATAACCAACGTTTGATTTTTAGCCCAGGGTATAACCATTTAAAATTAGCTTTAAACCAATCCATTAGATACCGATACCCCCTGAGCTCTTATCAATATCTCTATGTTTAGCTACTACTTTACAATCAAAACCATCTTTTAGACTTAATGCAAGCTGGTTAGCAATTGCTACTGATCTATGCCTACCACCGGTACATCCAATGGCTATAACCAATTGATTTTTCCCTTCTTTTCTATAATGAGGTATCAGGAATTGAAGTAAATTGCAGTATTTTTGCAGGAATTCTTGTGTTAGCTCATTTTTCATTACGTAGTCTTTTACCAGATCATCATAACCGGATAAAGGACGTAATTTCGTATCATAGTAAGGATTTGGGATAAATCTAACGTCAACCACAAGATCAGCTTCTATCGGTACACCATATTTAAAACCAAAAGACATCACTGTTGCTGGCAGTTTATCTATCTCTCCACTAAATATATTAGATATTTGCTCTTTCAACTGGCTCACAGACATATCAGAAGTATCTAGTATAATATCTGACCTGCTCTTAATATAGTTAAGTATTTTCCGTTCTTCAACGATCCCTTCCATGATATCTATAGTTGATAAGTGATGAGCTCGCCTGGCTTCTTTAAATCTTCTTACCAGTACCTCATCGGATGCGTCAAGAAAAAGTATTCTATATTTCAGACCCCATTGTTTCAGACGAGCCAATGCTTTATCCAGACTGTGGAAAAATTTTCCTCCCCTGGTGTCCATAACTAAAGCCACTTTATCAATATCTTCTGCTTCTTCTAGCTCCTCTATAAGTTTTGGCACTAGAGACGGAGGCAGATTATCAATACAAAAAAAGCTAAGGTCTTCTAAGCAACGAATAGCCTGTGTTTTCCCTGCTCCGGATAATCCGGTAACGATAATTAATTGTAATTTATCTAGTTTCATTTTTACCTCCATTACTGCTAATCACAGTCACAAATTATTTTTACAGTATCAATTCTCTATTTCATCATTTATAAGATTTATAATCTTTTCCTTATCTATACCTGCTTTCATTGCGATTTTTAAGCCAGGTTCTAAATCGCCAACAGTTTCAACAGAATGAGCATCACTATTGATAACAAAGGTTACTCCTTCTCGAGCTGCAATTTTTAGTTCTTCAGGAGTTTGAAATAAATGACTACAGTTTATTTCATATGCCACACCATTTTGTGCACAAACCCTTGCTACCTCACTAATATCAATGGGCATACCCAGCCCGGGATGACTAATTGCAAAGGGTTTATATCTGATACAGGCTTCGGTTAGGGCCTTTGTATTAAAATCAATAATTTTGCTTATCTTTAAAAATCTTCTAAATTGATTTTTTAAAACTAAATTCCAAAAACTATCTAGTGAATCTGTGTGTACCAATGGATGCAAGCCAATTAACAACAAATCCAACTGTTCACAAATTTCCAGTGGTATATCAATTTGCCCATCTTTACCAATTATATTTGCCTCTACTCCACTTAGAACCTTAAAATCCTCCATAGTTGCATTAATACCTTGAACTTTTAGAGCTATTTCAAGGATTTTTTCCGAACTTTTCATCCCACCAGCCATATTTCTAGGACCATGGTCGGTAATTGCTACCTCTTTTAACCCTTTTCTTTTAGCTGCCATCACTATCTCGTCAATAGTAGCTTTTCCATCACTATAATTTGAATGGGTATGATAGTCGCCAATGAATTTTACCATTTAATCACCCGCCTTAATCAATTGACAGTTGTCAATTATCTAACGCCTTTACCTCTACTCTGTAAGTATAAGTATATTTCTTGGACTGATGTATTAATAACCTGACTTTCCTTTAGCCCAACTTTTGAAACAAGCTCAGTAGCTAACGGAAAATTTCCTACTTGCTCTGACCAGTGAGCGTCACTTCCAATAGCCACTTTTATACCGTGTTCTGCTGCTTTTTCAGCAATAGTCAGACAATTATGGTAGCTACCAGCTCTGGAGCCGGTGACACCTAAAGAATTATTGTTAATTTCCAAAAGAGTTCCTCTATCTTTGCAAGCCAAAACTATTTCAGTGGGATCAATTTGAAACCCGGGGTTTCCTGGGTGAACTATCATATCTATTAAAGGGTTATTGATAGCATTTATCATTGCTTTAGTATTTTCAACAACTGTACCGGAAGGAGAGCAATAAGGATGAAAGCCGGCAAGAACAAGATCCAACTTTTTTGCAAGGTCTTCCGGAATATCGATGTTGCCTTTCTCATCTATAATGTTGGCTTCTACACCCTTTAGTATTTCTACACCTAGATAGCTTTTTGGCAAAACTCTCATATTATAAAAATAATATGGATGGGGGCCATCCGGCATATTGGGACCATGATCGGTTATTGCAATTAGTTTCAATCCTTTTTTTGCAGCAATCTGAACATTATCCGCAACAGTACTAAAAGCATGACCACTTGCTATAGTATGAACATGTAGATCAGCTTCAAATTTCATTACAATCACCCCTCGTATAATTTAACAATTGACGGTTGACAGTTAACAATTAAAATCTCTTTAAATCAATAGTTAAAAATCTTTTATTGCATATTAATAGTATACTCGGACTAAATAATAGCTGGTTATAGTACTAGTTTTTCTATGGCTTCAGCAACTCCGTCATCGTTATTATTTTTTGTAACATAGTCAGCATGGGATTTTATATCGTCACTTGCATTAGCCATAGCCACAGAATAACCTACATATTTAAACATTTCTATATCATTTTCATTATCACCAATGGCCATTATATTTTTTCTGTCAATTGCCAAATTTTCAGCAACTGCAGCTAGGCCTTTACCCTTTGTAGCTTCAGGGTTTAGCATTTCCAAAAAGTAAGAATGGGAACGGGTAATATATATTTCTCTATCAGCAAGTCGTTTTCTAAGCATATGTAAAATTTCTTCTTCTCCCATAGCCAATATCTTTATGGGAGACATTTTTAAGAAGTCCAACAGGTCATCAACTTCATTCAAAGGTACATTAACTTTATTTGCATATCTTTTTGCCCAAGAATTACCTTTTTCCACATAGAGCTTATCCTCAAAGTACACATTAAGCTGACAGTCAAATTCTCTGCAAACTTCTACTACATATCTGGCTTCTTTTAATGGAAGATTTTTTTCGTATAATACCTCATGACCTAAAGAGTTTTTTACTAAAGCTCCGTTATAGGTAACTAAAGGTATGTTTAACCCTAACTCCTGAGCATAACGAGAGGCCGATACATACATCCTACCTGTACAAAGTGTTACCTTTACACCCTTTCTTTCTGCCGCTTGTATTGCTGCTGCTGCCCTTGGTGAAATTTTCAGGTCACTATTTAATAAAGTACCATCCAGGTCGATTGCTATTAATTTAAAGTCCATATACTTCCTCCATCTTAACTAATTATAATTAAATTTTCTAGCATATAGATATAAATGTCAATGTATGAAAACAATAAATTATTAATTTATAAAAAACAAAGGTAATTTTTGTTATTTTATAGAATATCTTGCAATCTATAATTTCTTAAATATATGAGGTGAGTTTTGGTGAAAAAAGAAGATAGATACAGGCAAGAAGCTATTAAATTACTTAAGCTACAAAAACATGATACGTCAAATATTTTACAAATTGCCCTTAGTTATATTCAGCTAAACAGAAACCCGGAAGCCGAACAATACATAAAAGCGGCAATGAAAGAAATGCAATGTAAAGGAGCTATCCTAAATATAGTCTACCCTCGACTTGTATTATCATTATTATCACAGATGGATAAAGCTTTTAGGCTGGCAGTTCCCCTAACTGTAGAATGTAAAAGTGACCTGAAAGATACCCTTGTCAATGAAGACCTACTGACCGAACTTTTTGAAAAAGTATGGGATGCAGTAATTGCTTCCCAATTGAGATTTCCCCGAGAAGAACGGGTCATAAATTTTATAATAGACAGTGACGACAGCTTTGTGTTTTTTGTTAATGATAATCTAAAAACACATATAAAAACTGAAACTATTAATGAATTAAATATTTTATTTTCAAAAGTTGGTTATGGATTGGTATGTTCAGATGAAGTCTTAAGAATTACTAAAATTTAATTTCTCTGAATCCAACCTCTGACTTCTTACGAATGACCGACCTTATCACCTACATAGATAATCATATACCTGCATTGCTGATTTTTTGTTCATACTTTCTACCTGTTCCAGCTCTTCAAGACTTGCCATTCTTATATTTTCCATGGAGCCAAATTTATTTAAAAGAGCTTTTTTTCTTTTTGGACCTATACCCGGTATTTCATCTAATAACGAACGAAAGCTATCTTTGCTTCTTAATTGCCTATGATATGTAATAGCAAAACGATGTGCTTCATCTCTGATTCTTTGTAGCAAGTATAGAGCTTCTGAATTTTCAGGAAGCCTGATTGCTTCTTCTTGGTTTTCAGTAAATAATAACTCCTCTTTTTTTGCAATACCATAGGTAGGTATCTCAGTAAAACCCAAAAGCTTCATAACATCCCTGGCAGCACTTAGTTGTCCTTTTCCTCCATCTATTATAACCAGGTCAGGAAGATCAGCAGCATTGGCTCCTCTTTTAAATCTACGATAAAGCATTTCTTGAATAGAGGCATAATCATTTGTACCTTCAACAGTTTTAATTTTAAATCTCCTATATTCATCTGTTGCAGGCTTACCCTTTTCAAAAACCACCATGGAACCTACTGTATTTCTACCTTGAATATTTGAAATATCATAACACTCAATCCTAAGTGGAAGATTGGATAGTTGTAGGTATTCCTTTAGTTGAAGAAGAGCTTGTTCATCAGCTAGTTTCTTTTTTTGTCTGGAAAGTCGAGCTTCTTCTAAAAGTAATAAAGCATTTTTGCCGACCATTTCCACCAGCTTAAACTTTTCTCCTAACTGCGGAACTTGAATTACAATCTTGATATTAGCTTTTTCCTTCAACCATTGTTCAATTATATCTTTATCCTCAATAGGTTCTTGAAGTAATATCTTACCCGGTATGTCTGCTACTCTGCTATAATACTGTTTTACAAAAACGGTCATTATCTCACTTTTGCTCAGACTATCTGTACCATCTAAGAAAAAATGTTCCCTGCCTACGACTTTACCGTTGCGAATAAAGAAAACTTGAACACATACTTCGTTCTCTCCTCTGGCAAAAGCTATCACGTCTTGGTCATCGTCTGTTGAGTTAACGATCTTTTGCTTTTCCAGAACTTTTTCTACTACTTTGATCTGATCCCGTAAATCACCTGCTTTTTCATATTCAAGAGCTGCTGCTGCTTTGTGCATTTTTATCTGCAGATTTTTGATTATTTTCTCTTGTTTTCCTTCTAAAAAATTCATAGCTTCATTTACCATATCTTTGTATTCAACAACAGAAACGTTTCCTGTACAAGGTGCTTGACATCTTTTAATATGATAATTTAAGCAAGCTCGTTTCTGTTTTTCAAAACTTTTGCAAATACGTATAGGAAAAAGTTTTCGCAAAATCCTAACTGCCTCATAGAGAGAACCTGCACTGGTATAAGGGCCATAGTATTTTGCTCCATCCTTTTTTACTCTACGGGTAGTAATTATTCGCGGATAGTCCTCGTTTAAGGTAATTTTTATATATGGATAGGTTTTGTCATCTTTTAAAAAAACGTTATATCTGGGTCTGTGCTTTTTTATTAAATTACATTCAAGTATTAGAGCCTCTACTTCTGTATCCGTAACAATATAATCTATATCTTTAATATGAAGCACCATGGCAGCAACCTTAGCCGGAACATTACCATCTCTAAAATAGCTTCGTACACGATTTTTTAAGGAAGAAGCTTTGCCAACATAGATAATTTTTTCTTTTTCCGACAGCATCAAATACACACCGGGCTTATCCGGTAAACGCTTTAGCTTATCTTCTATGACAATCATTCTAAGCCTCCAAAACTTTTTTTAAAAACTGCCCTGTATAAGAGCCAGACACTTGAACAACCTCCTCTGGAGTACCTGTTGCCACAATTTGTCCACCTTTGTCCCCTCCATCAGGACCTAGATCAATTATATAATCGGCAGTTTTGATAACATCAAGATTATGCTCAATAACTAAAACCGTATCTCCATTATCGGTAAGTTGTTGCAGTACACTTAAAAGCTTATCTATATCTGCAATATGAAGACCTGTCGTAGGTTCATCCAAAATATACAATGTTTTACCATTACTACGCCTGCTTAACTCTGTCGCCAGTTTTACCCTTTGAGCTTCACCCCCTGACAAAGTAGTTGCAGGTTGACCTAATCGAATATAACCCAGCCCTACATCTTGCATTGTTTTGAGCTTTCGATAAATTTTTGGCAAGTTTGCAAAAAATTCCGCCGCCTCATCTACAGTCATTGCCAGCACATCTGCAATGGTTTTTCCTTTAAATCTAACCTCCAAAGTCTCTCTGTTATACCTTTGCCCCCTGCAAACTTCACAAGGAACATATACATCCGGTAGAAAATGCATCTCTATTTTTATTATTCCGTCACCTGTGCAGGCCTCACATCGGCCACCCTTTACATTAAAGCTAAAACGCCCCGGTTTGTAACCTCTGGATCGTGCGTCAGAGGTTTGACAAAAAATCTCTCTTATACTGTCAAATACTCCGGTATAGGTAGCAGGGTTTGATCGCGGAGTTCTGCCTATAGGTGATTGGTCAATATCAATTACTTTATCTAGGTGGTTAATGCCTGTTATTTCCTCATATTTCCCCGGTCTGGTTCTGGCATTATGAAGGGATGCCACTAATTTTTTATACAATATTTCATTAATCAGCGTACTTTTGCCACTACCTGATACCCCTGTGACACAGGCAAATAAACCCAAAGGTATCTTCACATCTATTTTTTTTAAGTTGTTCTCTTCAGCACCCTTGATAACAATATGCTTTCCATTACCCGTTCTTCTGACAGGAGGTATATAAATCTGCTTGACTCCATTTAAATATTGTCCTGTAATAGATTCTTCACAGGCCATAATCTTATCAATAGTACCTTCTGCTACTACTCTACCACCATGAACACCTGCTCCGGGACCAATATCAAGGATATAGTCCGCTTCGCGAATAGTATCTTCATCATGTTCCACAACTATTAACGTATTACCTATATCCCTTAAATGTTTAAGGGTCTGTAAAAGCCTTTCATTATCTTTTTGATGTAAACCAATACTTGGCTCATCAAGAATATATAAAACTCCAACTAAACTTGAACCGATCTGGGTTGCAAGTCGAATCCTTTGAGCTTCACCTCCTGATAAAGTACCTGCTGCCCTGCTAAGGGTAAGGTAATCCAAGCCTACATTAACCATAAATGAAAGTCTTTCTTGAATCTCTTTAATAACTTGATGGGCTATAATTTTTTCTCTTTCAGTAAAGTCTACATTATTTAAGAAATTTAATGCTTCAACAACTGACAATTGGGTAAATTCATATATATTCTTGCCTTGGATTAGAATTGACAGAACTTCTTTTTTAAGCCTTGCTCCATTACAATCAGGACAGTGATTTGAACTCATATATTCCTCAATCTCTACCCTCACCCAATCTGATTGTGATTCCCTATACCTTCTTTCCAGATTGGGAACAACTCCTTCAAAGACAGCATAGTAAGTTTTATGGGTACCAAAAGGGTTTTTGTAATCGAATTTAATCTTCGTTTCTTTATTTCCATACAATACAATATGTTTTTGTTCATCTGTTAGTTCACTAAAAGGAGTATTTATGGAAAAACCGACATGTTCGGCTACACTTTCAAGCATTTGTGGGTAATAGCTACTTGTTGACTTGCTCCAAGGTACTATGGCACCCTGGGCAATGGATTTACTCTTATCAGGCACTATTAAGTCCGGATCAACTTCATTTTTAAAACCAAGTCCGCTACAAACTTGACAAGCTCCGTAAGGAGCATTAAAAGAAAATGTTCGGGGATTTACTTCTTCAAAGTTAATTCCACAATCCATACAAGCAAATTGCTCACTAAAGCTCATTTCTTCTTTATCTATCACATCAACCTTTACTATACCTTCAGCCAGTTTTAGTGAAGCTTCCAAAGATTCCGCCAGGCGAGTTTCAACTCCCTCTTTGAGAGTTATTCTATCAACAACTACTTCGATGAAGTGCTTTTTATTTTTATCTAGTACAATCTCATCATCGGCAAGATTAAAAATTTCCCCATTTACCCTTACTCTGGCAAAGCCATTTTTACGCACTTCCTCTAAAAGCTTTAAATGTTCTCCTTTACGCCCTTTTACAAGAGGAGCTAAAATCTGGATTTTTGTTTTTTCCGGTAAAAGCATGAGCTGATCTACGATTTGACTTACAGTTTGTTGTGATATTGGTTTTGCACACTCAGGGCAATGGACTTTTCCTATCCTGGCAAATAATAATCTTAAGTAATCATAGATTTCTGTAACTGTGCCCACTGTACTTCTTGGATTTTTGCTGGTTGTTTTTTGGTCTATAGAAATAGCCGGTGAAAGCCCTTCTATATAATCCACATCCGGTTTATCCATCTGTCCCAAAAACTGCCGGGCATATGCTGAGAGAGATTCTACATAACGTCTTTGACCTTCTGCATAAATAGTATCAAAGGCCAGGGATGATTTACCTGACCCACTTAATCCTGTTATTACCACTAATTTATCTCTCGGAATTTCCACATCTATATTTTTCAAGTTATGTGCCCTTGCACCTTTTACAATCAACTTATCTTTTGCCATGATTACACCGCCAATTTACTTAGTTAATAAAGCTGAACAAAATATCCAGCATTAGAAAATAAAACTTTGCGAACATTTGTTCTGCATGCAATACTTAATTAAAAATTACTTGAATGGATGTTTCACATGAAACAAAAATTAACATGCACAATAAAAAAGATTATTTCATTTCTAACGAAAGTATACTGAGGTATACAGAAGACGAATATAGAAGATTAGGTACCAGATAACATTGTATCCTTCAGACCTTCAAAGTCAAGATAATCCTCAATAAATTGTTTTCGTAGAAGGTTAAGAGGAATAAATTCATTATACTTACCTTCAATCTGCACCTTGTCCGGTAATGGTAAATCATAAAGATCAAGGTTGCTATAAAGAATATCACTAATGATACCCTCTAGCTCTTCTTTAGTTCCATCAAAGATAACCTCAAGATAAACACAAGTAATCCAGGGCAACTTACTTTTAATGTTTCTTTGTCGTAAAGCATAATTTAGGGTCATAAGCTGTCTGGTACCAACCCAAGGGAAAATGGCGTATTTCCTATCAGAAAGTGGCGTCACTAGATTATCCAAAATGCCACTGTTACGTGCAATATACTGTATTTCTGCTAATCGTTCCTTGCAACGATTGCTTAAGTATGGGTACAAATTGCTCTCTTTTAATACACTAAGGATTTTACGAACAAGAACAGTATGAAGTTCAGCGGTGAAATCCACATCCCAGTCTACAAGAGATATACCCGGAACCTGTTTCACAAATATAACTTTAGCCTTTTCATTTACATCCACTGTTTCCCAAGCCATTCCTGCCAATGCAAAACGAATGCCCACCGGGTAAACTTTATCAACTGTACCTATAGTACGGTTTTCATCTTTTACAAGCAAATATTCAGTTGCCAGAAATACCGTCAAAAATTTATGACTGTTTACGATTTTTTCACCTTCTCGGCCAATGATTAATCCCCCTTGCTCCGTACGCTGCAACTGATCTATGTTAATCAAATGTGTAAGCAATTGCTTGTAATCATCTTGGGGTATGTGCTTAAAGCAGCCTAGAGATAGAATGGACTGTGCAAGCCCTGCAGCGGACATTTCACCGTTGCTCTTTAGGCAGCTCATAGTCTGGTGATACAAAAGATTGTATGCATAATTTTGTGGAGGTATCGGTTCTATCCAATGTTCTTTTAAATAGAGTTCAACAATCCCAATGGTTCTGATAAATTCCCAATTGATTGGACCTAAAGTGTCGTCAGGAAGAACCTTAATACTCTCCACAAAAGTGAATAACAGTTGAGGAATCTGCCCCCTTCGCCCGCATCGACCCAGCCGTTGAGCAAAGCTGGAGACATTCAAAGGAGCACCAACCTGAACAGCCAAGTCAAGAGATCCGATATCTATACCTAGCTCCAAAGTAACGGTAGCACCGGTAACGATTTTTTCATCAGAGGACTTCATTTCATCCTCTGTACTTTCCCGAAGAAGTGCCGAAATATTTCCGTGATGAACTCTATAAACATCGGGAGCTTTGTTTTTTAAGGCAATTTCCCGCAAATTTGCCATAACAAGTTCCGTTTCTTCTCGGCTATTGGTAAAGATGATAGTCTTTTTGTCCAGTGTTTGCTTGAACAAATATTCATAATGTTCTCTGTTGCCTATATCTCCGGAATGGATGTTTACAACAGCCTGGGCGTTGTAATGTTCGCCTTCTTTGGTTACCAGATCTCGCTCTTCGGCATAGTTTACGAAACGTTCAATATGTAACCGGACACGCTTTTTTCCTTCTTCTACAACAGGGGCCACACATTTACGACCGGTACCGGTATTCAGCCAATCTTGAGCAAGGGAAAGATCACCCAAAGTTGCAGATAAACCAACACGTCGAGGGTTAACACCTGTTAATTGTTTTAAACGTTCAAGAACACATAAAAGTTGCAAACCTCGAACATCCCGCATAAAGGAGTGAACCTCGTCAATGATAATAAAGCGTAAATCTGAGAACATCGACAAACAAGCACCACGTTTATTCGTAAGCAAGCTCTCCAATGATTCCGGTGTGATTTGCAATAACCCCTCCGGATTTTTTACAAGTTTGTTTTTTTGAGTCTGTGACGCATCTCCATGCCATTTGGTAACGGGAATATTGGAATCAAGCAGCATCTGTTCAAGTCGTATAAATTGGTCGTTGATTAACGCTTTAAGGGGTGATATATACATGATACCAACTGAATTTGAAGGTTTGTTATATAACTCAGTGAGAATTGGCAAAAAAGCCGCTTCTGTTTTGCCGGAAGCAGTTCCCGATGAAAGCAAAAGATTGTTATCACTGTCGAAAATCACTTCACAAGCAGCTACCTGGTTGCCACGTAATTCTTCCCATTTGTTTTGATAGATAAAGTCTTGAATAAACGGCGCAAGCCTGTTAAATACATCCATAATCTTTACACCTCAAATTCTTGAAAGTCACTATGTATATCCTCGTCAGATAGTCCGCCTTTTGCCAGTTCGAAACTGTTGTCACCCAGAATCTCAGAAACACTTTTATGTGGGTTTTGATGCAAAATATTCACCAATTCAATGAAGTCACGGATAATCTCCCTGGGGGTAATATGTGTTTCAGCACCAACACGGTTATATTCAACGGTCAAAAAATAAACCAAATCATCATGGGATAAATTAGGTGTGTAATTATAAAGCTGTGCATGAATGTTTAGTAACTTCTCAACTAAGATATACATTTCTTCCTGTGAAAGCATCTGTAGTCGAATGATAGGAGCTGAAAGATCTTTAATATCGACAGTAGCAAAATGCCCCTCTGCCAAACGTGAACGCAAAGCTTCGTAACTGAATAACCCTTTATATTTATCTTCAATACACTGGGGTGTGGCACCCATTAGAAAACCAATATGACTTGCTTTACCTTGCAGCACATCATTGTACATGGTAAGGATCTTTTCGTAATTATTCGCTCTGGTGATAGAATTCGAAATCTTAAAAATATTAACTAACTCATCTATAACAACAAGCATCCCTTTATACCCGGCTCCCACAAGAAACGCTGCGAATATTTTTAAGAAGTCATACCAAGTTTCATCGGTAACAATAAAGTTGATTCCTAATTCATCTTTTGCTTCTTTCCGAGAAGTATATTCTCCTCGAAACCATTTTAATACATTAGATTTCATAGCTGCATCGTCCTGCCTATACGCTTTCCAATATGCAACCACTGCTTTAGCAAATTCAAATCCGTTGACCATTCCCTCAAGAGAACTTGCAACAGCATATATTTGTCTTTCAACCAAGTCATCAAGCTCATCTTCACTTACGTTCATCTCTATTTTAACAGATGTTTGAATACCGGAAATCCATCTCTCTAATATTAAAGGAAGTGCTCCACCATCAGGTTTTGACTTTGTAGAAAGATTTTTAATCAATTCTTTATATGTGGCTAATCCCTGACCCTTCGTTCCGGCAAAGCGTCGTTCTGGTGAAAGATCCGCATCTACTACCACAAAACCTTTGGCTGTAGCATAATTACGGATTGTCTGAAGTAAAAAACTCTTGCCACTGCCATATTTACCTACGATAAATCGAAAGGACGCGCTACCCTCTTCTATCATTTCAATATCATGCAATATAGCAGCAATCTCTTGAGCCCGACCAACGGTAATATATTCGAGCCCTACCCGTGGTACAACGCCGCCTTTTAGAGCATTAAGCAAAATATTTGCGATTCTGTTCGGTACTTGATTCGTCACACTCATCCTATCAATTCCTTTACTTGTTCTCTATAATCATCATATAAAACGAAATCTTCGTCCAAAAGGTTATCGCCTATACAGTCCATTGCTTTTTCGTTAATTCCATCAACCAAAACTTCCAACATGATACCATATTCATCGGCAAACTTTTTTATTTCTATTTCACCATATAACACCACAGATAAAGCTTTCATTTCTGTTTCAGTTAAGATATTTTTTAAGTTTTCCCATGTATCGGATATGGAAACAGATTTACTCTCAAAGATTGTCATATCCTGGGGTGTTGTTACAGATAGATTAAGAGGTATTAAAACAGGAGCTGACTGTTCTCCTTGTTCCGGTACAATCAATTTTTCCTGGGTAACAAGAGCTTCTTGTCTGATAATTGACAACGTCCCCGGATCAACCTTAACAACGGTCTTTGTTGTTTCACGGTAAAACTCCAAAACCGCATCATTAATAATATTTTCAAGAGAGGTTCCTGTTTTTTTTAGTTTATCCATTACCGGATGGGTAACTGTATTAATATTAACTGAAAGCTTAAATTTATGCTTCATCATTTTTCTCAAAGCAGATTCCATCTGTTTTATGACATATCCCATTAGCTGTCTTCCGCTTTCAGTTGTGATAACTGTACTAAAAGCCCATTTGTTTTGGCTACAGATATAAATTTCATTTTCAGATAACACAACTCGTCTATCTCTTTGCTCCATCCATTGATAAAAACGTGCACCTTTAAAGGGCATCCATACTGACATTTTTTTTGTTGGTTGAAATATGGCTTCATCAAAATTGATACCATTATCTATAAATACTTGCCTGAGCCTATTGGTAACAAAATAAAAACAATCTGTAATTAACTCTGCTTTATCATCGGAAAAAAAAGCAGATTTCCTAATATCATACTTTGAGATATTACATAATAAGTTAAAGTTATTATTGTTGTCTGCCATTTCCGGGTAGTGTTCGTTAAGGTTATTTTGTTTAATAAATTCACTAAAGGGCTGGGTGAGCTCATAATAAATATGATAATCCTTCAACCATAGTAATACATATTTATCTATAGATTGGTTGTGAACTCTAAATTCTTTCCAAAAAAACATAAGCTTATTAAGGCCATCTTGCGGACCATCTGTTCCGATGTTTCCTAGTAGTTCATAAATATAAAGAAAAGCATAGGACAAGGATGTATCAGCCACAGTTCCTTCTCTAACCCTTGTACGCCAAGTAAAATACGTTCGAAGCTGCTCGTATCCCAGCATTTGATAATATGGATAATACTGTGTAAAAGAGATGTTTCCTGTATAGTTATCACTAAAATCTTTCATAAACATACCTTGTTTATAAAAAATCAGCTCATTATCATGATGAACTCTTCTATCAAAAAACCTTGAAAAACCAATTGTAGAACGATATTCCCTTGCAATATCTCTCATCTGACCAAAAAGATCACGAATTTCATCTTTTTTAGGTTCTTTGATTTTTTGTGGCTTTAGCACAAATTTACCAACACCCGGTATAGGATGGGAATCATATTCAATTTCATAATATATATCGTCAGCTAAGGATGCGGACACTTGAGTTTTTATTGGTAGCAATGATTGATTTGCCCCATTCTCCGGTTTTTGCTGTCGATTGGGGATTTTTAATGATTCATATTTTTTATTTGCATCATATCCATCCATAACATTTTTCCCTTGTTTTTCAATATTATTTTCATATGTTACTCTTCAAAAGCATACATAGATATTATAGCATATCAAGTAGACAACTGTATGTCATGTTTACTAAAAGAACCGCTGATTTGTTACCTTATGGTCACATGCCAGCGGTTCTAATTATTTCAAATCATCTACTTCTTCCGCACTTTTTGTTACTGTCACCGTAACAGTAGCAATACGCTTTTCTTGTACATCTTCTACTTTAAAAAGCAATCCGTTAAAGCTAACTTCCGGCTTCTCGTTTTCTGCAGGAATATGCCCCAACTGTCCCATCAAAAAACCACTTAGGGTATCATGTTCATCTATAGGCAGCAACACATCAAAAAGCTCTTGTACCACTTCCAAATCGGCTGTTCCTTGTATCCTATAAGTATTTTCATCTATAGTAACAATATCCGGCAATTCGTCAACATCATACTCATCTTGGATACTACCTACAATTTCTTCTACTAAATCCTCCATGGTAACAATACCTAATGTTCCCCCATGTTCATCTATGACCACTGCCATATAAACTCGCTTTTTACGCATTTCTTGAAGCAGCTCATGGGTTTTTTTAGAAAGTGGAACGAAGTATGGCTCCCTTAGCAATTTTTTAATATCAAAATTGGAGGTATCCAGATTTTTTGCCATGTAGTTCATCATGTCCTTAGAGTGTAGGATACCAAGGATATTATCTATACTTTCTTCATAAACAGGTACTCTTGTATAATTTTCAACAGTAAGTACCTCTATAACCTCTTTAAAATCAGCATCTATAGATAAAGCTACAACATCCAGACGGTGTGTACATATATCTGCCGCCGTTATCTTATCAAAGTCAAAGATATTTTCGATCATACCATGTTCATTTTCATCTATATGACCGTGTTCGCTGCCAGTTTCCACTATCATAAGTATCTCTTCTTTTGTAATATCTTCCTCCGGCAGATCACCTTTAATACCAAATAACCTTAATACGGCTTTGGAGGAAATAGACAACGCTTTTACAAAAGGCAGTGCAATAACGGAAAGTGCATTTATAAGTACAATAGCCTGGACAGCAAAAGGAATAGCATATTGCATAGCAATACGCTTCGGTACCAGCTCACCAAAAACAAGAGCCACATATGTTAAAACCGCAGTGATAAAAATAAACACCACCGGCTCAGCTATACTTTCTGAGATAGGCAAACCTACCCGTTCAATCCAAGCCATCAGCGGAGGCGTAAAAGAACTTGCCGCATATGCACCTGAAAAAAATGCAATAAAGGTAATATAAAGCTGGGTAGTAGCAAAAAAATTGCTGGGCTCATCTATTGCGGTCAAAAGCCACTGTGCTTTCTTATCTCCGGCCTCTGCTCGCATCCTTACTTTATTACGATTTGATGAACTAAGGGCTATTTCTGCTGATGAAAGAACACCACTTATTGCCATCAACACAACTAAAATAGCTATACTAGTTAACAAAACAAACATCACACTCCAAAAAATACAGTGATAAAATAGTAAATAACTTCCTATTTATCATACCATAATACTAAAAAAAGTACTAGCAGCAGTTAAGTACCTACCAACCACTTATATAATATTAGCTATAATTGGCTTTTTATTTTCTTATTTTTCCATAATAGTACATTGAACCTTACATTCCGAACATTTTTGTTTGAAAGCTCCCAATGCAGGTTCGCCTTTTATCTCTTTAATAAGCTCCATAATCTGTTCAACATCCTGATCTTCTCCTTCAATAGCCATTACTACTGAACCTTCTGATCCACCAATACCACCGGCTGAAATACAGTAAGCATCAACATTTGCCAAGATTTCCAACGCCTCTATTTCAGTAATTGGTAAACCATACGTCACAGGCATAAGACCTGCTCGCATCCCAATAGCTTTATCAAAAACTTTAATTCCGGAAACATTAGCAGCCAGATTTACATCGGGAATCATTTTCTCCAGCCCAACAGGCATAATCAAGTGACTTCCTCTTGCAGCAGCAATAGGTAACACCTTGCCAATTGTGCCTCCCACAGGATGACCAAGAAGTACTCCTACAACTCCGTTATTATCAATTGCATTACCACCCTTTATAAAAACATCTTCCGCTTCCATTTTTTCAACTGCTTCTTCCCAGCTCATTGAGCTTTTTTCTCCCTTTACAAGAACTACAGGAGCAACACGATCCTTTTCGGCTGTTACACATTGCCTTCCTTTTGTAGTTATTCCGACTGTATACTTGGCTTTATCTACTTCTTGTCCTGTTAATTCCTCCAAAACAAAGGCATTAGTTGTTCCTGCCCCTATAATTATCATACCCTTTTCTTTGGCATTTTGTACTTCAGGTAAAAGAATAACTGCTTTTGCTAATAACCTTTTTGATTCTGACGATGTTAATGTAAATATAGCTTTCATTTAACATACCCCCTGTTAATTACAATTGACAGTTGACAATTTAAGAAATTTTTCGTTGTTTTTAGGTTTGTTTTTGTAGGTCTGCAATGATGTCTCTTAGTTGTGCTGCTTTTTCAAAGTCTAACTTGGAAGCAGCTTCTTTCATTTCCTTCTCCATCTGCTGTATCAAATCCTTTATTTCATGTTTAGCCATTTTGTCTATTTTTTGCTTGGCAAAGTATTCGGCTTTGTCTTCTGCTACCCTTGAAACTTCTAATACTCTCCTTACTTCTTTTCTTACTGTTTCAGGGGTTATATTATGTTTTTCATTAAATTCCATTTGGATTTTTCTTCTTCTTTCTGTTTCATCTATGGATCTTTCCATAGAACCTGTGATTTTGTCTGCATACATAATAACTTCACCATCTACATTACGTGCAGCTCTGCCTATTGTTTGAATCAATGACCTGTCTGATCTTAAAAAACCTTCTTTATCTGCATCTAAAATTGCAACTAAAGATACCTCAGGTAGATCTAATCCTTCCCTTAGTAAGTTGATACCTACCAGGACGTCAAATTCTCCAAGGCGAAGATCTCTGATAATCTCCATTCTT
>JGI20163J26743_11538458_pt1 | contig 26438 bp, 30 predicted proteins | sample TergutCu122P1_FD_26743 | JGI IMG/M metagenome (IMG submission 26743) | reverse complement strand
AATTCGCAAATTCGTAAGGTAAATTGGCAATTCACTACTGCTGACGCACGGATTAAGTTAAGAAAAATTTATCCAGTGTTTTAGGTGAATTAATGTACTAGAGAAAAATGTAAAGAAGCTAAAAAACGGAACTGTTGAACTTATGCCTTGGAAGGGCCGTAAAAGAACAAAAGATTTGTTGCCACTTATAACTTGCCTTCGATGACCGAATTTTTTGAGAAAAGTATCTGAATGTGTCATCATTTAGACACAAGAAAAACATTGTTAGAGCTGTTTGTTTATGATTTAATTACGTGGCATTTTAACTATGCTGTGAATAGAGTTTGAAACTGTAAAAATGCATAAAAATTTGTAGATTTGTAGTTGTAACTTTAAAATTACCGATAACGCTATTATGGAGTGTTATTCTATAATTAGCGAGAGAGCAAAATGAAACTTGAAAAACTAAAACCACGTGGCAATTATTTGAATAAACTATTACAGTTCAAAGATATTGAAGCAATAAAGGTAATAACAGGAATTAGACGATGTGGAAAATCAAAGCTGATGAACCTTTTTATTGAAGAAATAAAAAAACAGGGCATTTCAGCAGAGAACATTGTTTACATGAATTTTGAAAGTTTAGAATTTGATTTTATAACGGACTATAAAGTGTTTTATAATTATGTTAAAAGCAAAATTGCCTATAAGGGTCGTTGTTATCTGTTTTTTGATGAAATGCACAATGTTATGCATTGGGAAAAAGCTGTGAACTCTTTTAGAGTTGATTTTGATGTTGATATTTATTTAACTGGTTCAAATGCAACTTTGCTTTCAAGTGATATTTCTTCTTTAATTGCCGGTAGATATGTTGAAATTAAAATGTTACCCTTATCATATAAAGAATTTCTAGTTTTTCATAACATAGAAAAAAATGAAGATAGCTTTCAATTATATCTAAAATATGGCGGTTTTCCCTCTATTGTTGAACTGGGGTTTAATCAAGATAGAATTAACGATGTTTTGGAAGGTATCTATAACACAGTTATTCTAAAAGATGTGCTTGAACAAAGCGATATAAAAAATGAAGTATTACTGCAAAAAATAGTCAAATTTGTTTCTGACAATATAGGCAATGTTACTTCCACTAATTCTATCGCAGGAAGTCTAATTTCCAACAAACAAATGAAGAATAACAAAAAATCCCCTGCAAGATCAACAGTTGAAAACTATATAGACGCATTAAAAAAAGCCTACATTTTTTATGAGGCTCAACGTTATGATGTAAAAAGAAAAGACCTGCTAAAATCTCTTGAAAAATACTACATCGTTGATGTTGGCATGAGAAATATGCTCTTAGGCTATCGAGATGTTGATAGAGGACACGTTTTAGAAAACACCATTTATTTGGAACTTTTACGCAGAGACTATAAAGTTAAAATAGGCAAAATTGGCGAAAAAGAAATTGATTTCATAGCAGAGAAAACAAACGAAAAAATATACATTCAAGTATCTGAAACTTTGAACAATAAAGAAATCCTTGAAAGAGAACTAACACCTTTAATAGAAATACCTGACAATTACGAAAAATGGATAATAACAAACGACAAAACTTTTGTAGAAAACTATGAAGGCATAAAAATAAAAAACGCCATCAATTGGTTATGCGAATAAAACATAAAAAAACAAGATTCAAAAATGGCGTTAGAATAAATAACAAGCATCAATAGCTGAATAGCTACAATAAAACATTATGTTTAAACGCAACAAATACATCAAATAAACATGTCTGGTACTATACGTGAAAAACAACCATAAACAATCAAACATAAAACTAATAGCGCAACAACGCATAAACATACTATTCGAACAAGCAGACAATATAGGAAAAACAAATCCTGCATTAGCAACACAATACATTAAAACAGCTCAAAAAATAGCAATGTCCGCCCGCTTCCCCCTATCCCCTAAATATAAACGGCAAATATGCAAACACTGTAAAACATTATTCATACACGGACTTAACTGCAGAGTACGAATTAAACAAAAAAGAGAAACCCATATAGTAGTAACATGTTTAAACTGCAAACACATCTCACGTATACCCATTAAAAAGAAAAAGGAACACACCAAAAATGAGCAAACCACTAACATCCCGCATGAAACGCCACGTTAAACACGTACTAAAAGACGAAAACCCCACAATATGGATAGGCAAAGAAGGACTAACACCACAAATAACCGCAGAAGTCGAAAAACAACTCCAAAAAAACAAAATGCTAAAAATCAAAATATTACCAACCGCAATAACAGACGACAACACAGCACAAACAATCGCAACACAAACAGCAACACAAACAGACGCATCACTCGTCGAAATACGCGGACACGTCTTTATACTATTCAGAAAACGACGCCAAACAACCCCAACACAAAACACATAAACAAAAACACAAACAAAAAAACAAAAACGATGAAAACAAATACTACAACTTTACAAACACAGAACTACGTTAACAAACAACAACAACAACATAAACAACAAAAAAATCGACCGGTTAGCAGACGACACCAATTTGTAAACTCTGCTCCTCCTGAGGAATCTACGACATGAGTGCTAAACAACTTATATGATTAAACTAGAAAAGTTATATGGATCTAAAAAAATCGTGGTGACTAATGATTTCAAACTTTGAAAGGCTATATACTCATTTTCAAAAACTCTTTCTTAATTTGGACCACATTAAAGTAGCTAAAAAATTACGCCTCAAATATGATGATAACCAAATATACATCCCATTTTTCAATCAACCATTTACAGTAAATAGACATACTGCAAATGTAGCTTGTTCTTTATACGAAAATCGCGTTTATTATCGTGAAAAACTTTTGATCTTACATCACCTGTATTTTCATAAGGCAGATGCTGAAAATTCTGGAAATATGGTTACGTTTCGTAATCTACGTGAATGTTCAGATTTTGAACCTGCATATCAAAAAATGACGCTTGTACCATTTGTAGCGTATTTTGACAGAAAAACAGGTCTTCTCAAAAAACGCGCTATAGCTGCAGGTGGACAAATGGGTACATATGGTGATGTTAGCTTTACTGTTAACGCGTTTCCGCTTATTTCTTTACAATTTATTTTCTGGGATGGTGATGAAGAATTTCCGGCAAGTGCTAACATATTATTTGATAAAAATATTGTCCAATTTATCCATCCTGAAAGCATTTCTGTCTTAGCTAATGCTGGTGCTATGCTTTTAATGAGTGACGGTAGTTAGCAACAAAATATTTTTAACGGTTTTTATATGATAAAAAATGGTACGTACAAAAAATTATGTAGTAACTGTGTGGCTATAGTTTGTATTACTTTGATATAACGCGCCGCTGAAGTGTTTGTTTACTTGTTTGTTTATTGGTGACAGGTTCTTTAGGTGTTATAGTTTGGAAAACTGCCTAATAGTTTACTTATTGTTCAGAGAATATTTATATTAGGCTTCACTGTTTTACTGCAAGGAAAACTAAAAAGGGACAAGAGTATCTTGACAACTCCTCATGACGTACCTGTATCTAAATACATTGACAGATTAGCAAAATACCTAAAAGAAAATGTCGATGAAGTTCAACCATTACCATGGACAAGTGTAATAAAAACAGGTATACACGTCGAAAAACAACCACAAAATCCAAACTGGTGGTATACACGTAGCGCATCTATACTGCGCAAAGTTTACATACACGGCCCCATAGGCATAGAAGACCTACGGTCAGATTACGGTGGAAGAAAAAACCGTGGAAGCAAACCCGACCGTGTCAAAAAAGCCGGTGGAAGCAGTATACGTAAAATTCTCCAACAACTCGAAGCTGCAGATCTTATAGTTACCAGCCAACCAGAAGGCAGAAAAATGTCGCCTAAAGGGCGTAAATTAATGCAGGAAATTGCTGGTGACGTAACAAGGGAACTGGTAAAAACTATCCCTGAGCTCAAGAAATATCAAGGCGAATAAGCAGATGATAGATGATGAGCTTGAAAATATTCGTAAGCGAAAACTTTTGTCTATGCAAAATCGTGTAAGTGACGAGCAAAGACAAACTGCAGCTGATGAAAAAATTGAAGCTCAGAAACAGGCATTGTTAAAACAAATCCTGTCACCTGAAGCAAGACAACGGCTAAATAACCTTAAAATGGTCAAAGCCGACTTTACAGAACAAATTGAACTGCAACTGATCCAGATGGCTCAAATGGGTAAATTACCTATGCCCTTATCTGATGCTCAACTAAAACAAATATTGTTGCAGCTTCAAACACGCAAACGAGAAACAAAAATTACAAGGATATGAGAAAATGGCAAGAGTTAAACCACCTGCAAAAAAACGTCGGTTAGCTAAAGCAGCAAAACAATCATCGACTGTTCCAACATGGGTAGTCGCTAGAACTGACGGCAAAGTCAGAATGACCCCCAAAAGTAGACGAAACTGGCGGTCATCAAAAATAAAGGCATAGGAGAATGACAAATATGATAATTAACGCTAGCGAAGAACAACAACTAATACAAGAAACAGAAATACTAGAAGAACCAAAAGAACTTACAACAATACAAGAAGAAATTCTACCCACAGAAATACTAGACGAACCAAAAGAAACAGTAGCAAAAACAGAAAAAACAAAACAAAAAAAGAAAGACGACGACATAGTCGAAGAAAGAATATACACAATACCCCTCCAAAAAGCCCTAGTCCGACCACCAAAAAAACGTGCCCCACGTGCTATGCAACTAGTTAAACTCTTTGTTATAAGACACATGAAAATGGCCGTAACAGTCACAGAAGATGATGAAGAACTACCTCAATTAATTATAACACAAAAAGTTAACGAAAAAATCTGGAGCAAAAGCATAGAAAAACCCCCACGCAAAATCCGCGTCCGCGTAACCAAAGACCGAAGTGACACAGTCACCGTCTATTTAGCAGAAAACGAGTAAACAACAACATTTCCTTCACAAAAAAATAGTTAAACAAGTAAAACTCTAAACAACTATTATTTTTCATCAAAAACAAAATCTGGCAAGTTATACATGTCTGCCTCTTTTTTCTTCTTATCTTGCAAAAGTTTAAAAAGAAGAACCTAAGACTTTACAGTTCAAGATGTAGGCAAAAACTTTAAAGATACTTCACAATAGAAATATTGCGAAAACTTTACATCGCACCTGCATTTAGGATTGAAAAATCTTGACTGTTTACTTATCTAGCATAGTTGGAAACCCCAGCATAGGCGTGTACTCTCTAACAACAGAAAACATAACAATAATTCCACGTGCAATGCCCAAACAAAAAGCACAAGAAATCGCTGATTGGTTAAAAACAAAACTAGTATATACACCAATTAGCGGTTCTGCATTAATAGGCGCATTTATCTGCGCGAACTCTAACGGTATGATACTTCCAAACTCTGTTTTAGATGAAGAATTAGATGAAATCCGTAGTGCCTTTGACGGAACAATAACCATAATGGAAACCAAAAAAACAGCATACGGCAACTTGATTTTAGCAAACGACAAAGGCGCCGTTGCCGACCCACGTATAAAGCCCGACGATATAAAAAAAATCGCTGACACTTTAGGTGTAGAAGTGCTGCAAACAGAAATCGCCGGATTACCATACGTAGGCTCCTTAGCCACGGCTACAAATAAAGGCGTACTTGCGCATCCCTTGCTAAAAGATGCAGAACGCAAAATTTTAGAACAAACACTCAAAGTACCAGTTGATGTCGGCACAATTAACTGCGGTATTCCATATGTCGGCACAGGCTTACTTGCAAATAGTCATGGTGCTGTTGCTGGTTCTATGACAACTGGACCCGAGATGTTTATAATTGGGAATGCAATGGATGTTGTGCAGGAAGTAGAATAAATGAAGGTTTTCAAAGTAACAGGCGAAATAAACAAGCCAAACTTAGCAACACCCTTTGCAAAAGAAATCATGGCCGAAAAAAAAGAGCATGCTATAGAAAAAGTCTACACAGAAATAGGTAGCAAACACAGAGTAAAAAGATTCCAAATAAAAATCATTGAAACAATAGAAGTTCCACCAGACCAAATCAAAGACGAAATCCTTAAAAAAATAGCACTTGGGGCATAATCATTTGGCAACTAGAAGCAGTCAAGACGAAGAACTGCGAAAACTAAGCATAGAAATGCGCTACTTAGAACAAACAGCTACTGCTCTACAACAGCGAATCAGCATGGTAAACGCCACATTAACCGACTTAATGTATGCTAACACAACCCTAGACGGGCTTGAAAAAGAAAAAGAAAACGCCGAAATGATAGTGCCCATAGGCGGCAGCTCTTATGTACAAGTAAAACTTGCTAATCCCGATAAAATAATAGTCGGACTAGGCGCAGGTGTTTCTGTAGAAAAAACTTTAGGCGACGCAAAAACAACAATCAAAGAACGCTTAGAAGAACTTGAAAAAACTTTACAATCCGCCCAAACACAATTCAACCAAGTCGCTGAACGCATAAATTCTGGCCAAAAAAGAATGGAAACTTTACTTGCTAACGTGAGACAAGGGAACGCTTAAACGCATGTTTGAAAAGCTTAAAGCCGGTTTTAAAGGGCTAGTTACAAAAGTAACAACAATCGAGCTTAAAGCAGATAATCTTTCACCTATTTTATTTGATTTCAAAATGAATTTAGCTGAAAATGATGTAGCATTTCCCGTTGCAGACAAAATCTGTGACGAACTAGAAAAACGTCTTGCAGGTGCTTCAATTAAACGGTTTGACGACCGTAAAGAACTCGTAGAGGACAACCTCAAACAAGTGCTGCACGAAATTCTAGAAACAGATAACCGCATTGACTTGCTGGAAAAAATTTCTGAAAAACGCAAAAAAACAGAACCATTTGTAATAATGTTTGTAGGAATAAACGGCACAGGAAAAACTACCACAATAGCCAAAGTTGCTCAATTTCTACGCGATAAAACTTTTTCTGTTGTCCTAGCAGGTGCAGATACTTACCGAGCCGGCTCGATAGAGCAGCTTGAAGAACACGCACGTCGATTAGGTTTACGAGTAATCAAACATACATATGGTGCTGACCCCGCAGCTGTAGCATTTGACACTATTAATCATGCTAAAGCTCATGGAATAAATGTAGTCTTAATAGATACCGCAGGCAGAATGCAAAATAACCTAAACCTTATGAATGAGCTTGTTAAGGTTAAACGTGTTGTAAAACCTGACTTGGTAATTTTCACAGTTGACTCTCTAATTGGCAATGACGCTGTAATGCAAGCAGAAGAATTCGACAAAGCAATAGGAATTGATGCAACTATATTAACTAAAGTCGACGCAGACGTCAAAGGCGGCTCATCTTTAAGCGTAACATACGTAACCCAAAAACCCATACTATTCATCGGCGTAGGACAAACATATAAAGACTTGGAAGTTTTTGACCCTGAAAAATTCGTAAAAATGATCCTACGATAACCCCTTTTCTAGAAACAAATAACAAAATTATTGCACAATAACAAAAACAATTTTTGTATCCTAAAAAAAGAATTAAAAAATGGGAAAAATTGTTTATCTAACTTGTCTATCTAGTAGAGTTTCGTTGTTGTCAAAGAGTTTTATGACTAATGCCATTTGTCCAACTGCATGTGTTGCACAACTTAGACATGGGTCAAATGCGCGGATAACTGCTTCGACACGGTTAAGCATGCCTTCTTGTAATTGTTGAGTTTTTACATATTTTTTAGCTACTTGTGTTATTGCTTTGTTGTATGCTATGTTATTGTGTTCTGTTGCTATAACCATATTATTCCAAGTAATTCTACCTTGATTGTCTACTTTATAGTGGTGAATTAACGTTCCTCTTGGCGCTTCTGCTATACCTACACCTTCATAATTGTTAACCATAGCTCTTGAAACTACATGCTCTGAAAGAATTTCAGGGTCTTCTAATAATTTTTTAACAGTTTCAATACAAAATAGTGTTTCAATTAATCTCGCATAATGATAATGAAACGTACTCTCTACAACACCACCATTTTTACCCAGTTTCTTAAACTCTACAAGTTCTTCATCAGCAAGAGGTGTACCGCAGTGTGAGGCAACATTTAATCTTGCTAACGGCCCAACACGATATGCACCTTCTGGATAACCCGCCTTTTTAAAATATGGAAACTTCATAAACGTGTATGGCTCAACTGCTTCTCCTATATATTCTTGATACTTTAGAGGATCTATACATTCAGCTGCTACATTTCCGTCTTTATCTATTATACATAATTTACCGTCATAATGCTCTAAACCGCCCTCAGAATTAACTAACCCCATATAGTATGATGAAAAATTACCAAAATTCTCCACTTCATCATCAAAACTATTAAGCATCTGCTTAAACATTGCCAAAGTATTTTTTGCAATCTCTAAAGCTTTTGGCAATTCACCCTGCAAATAATCCGCACGATCACGCGTCAAAGGCCACCTCACACCACCTGGTTGAACCCATTCACTTGAATGAACTCGCCTACCTGCAACTTTTTCAACTATCTCTTGACCAAACCGACGAAGCTTAACCCCTTGAACAGCCAAATCCGGATAAGCATCTATTAAACCAAAAACGTTACGTTTCGCTGGATCTGAATCAAAACCAAACAGCAAATCTGGCGAGGATAAATGGAAAAAGTTTAACGCGTGAGACTGTATAAGCTGTCCCATATGCATTAAACGCCTCAACATAACCGCAGTTCTCGGAGGCTTTACACCAACAATACCATCACAGACCTTAGCAGCTGCAAGTATATGACTAACCGGACATATACCGCATGATCTACTAGTTATGGCTGGCATTTCATAGTATGGTCGTCCTTCTGTAAACTTTTCAAACCCGCGAAAATCTGTAACTTTAAACTTTGCCTCACGCACAGTATTATCTTGATTTAACAAAATATCTATCTGCGCATGACCCTCAATACGCGTAACCGGATTTATAACAATCTTTTTCTCAAATACTTTATCATCATTACTGCTACTACTATTACCTTTCTCATTACAATAATTATCCATATTTTGCTTTACCCTCCATGTTAGGCGTTTTGCCTGCTAACAATTCAGTTAATACATAATTTATCAAATCTGCCGACGGCGGACAACCTGGAATGAAGAAATCAATTTTAACAATTTCATGCAACGGCCTTGTTTTTATAAGCAATTTAGGCACCATATTTGGCACTAACGCCTGTAGATCTTCTGGTGACTTGTAAGCGCGTTCTAGTACTGCTTGGTCACTGTTTTCCCAAGAATTCCTCAACGCTGTAACATTACCCGTAACAGCACAGTCACCTAATGAGATAAGCACACGCGTTTTACATCGTATCTCCTTTAACAATTCTAGTTGCTCCTCATTTGCTACTGAACCTTCAATGAGCGTTACATCAACATTTTTAGGAAACTCTTTAGCATCCACTAATGGACCATAAACTACCTGAATTTTCTTAGCTAAATCAACTATAAGCTCATCCTGATCCAAAAATGACATATGACAACCTGCACAGCCACTTAGCCACACAGTTGCAACACTTACTTTACTATTACCACTATTTGTTGTTGTGGCATTTATGCTCATTTACGTTTTCTCCTCTCTGTTATAAATTCCGCCACATCACGATGCTTAGTCTGAGTAGCAGATTCGCCTTCAATATATATAGCTCCAACAGGGCAAACTTTGGCACATTTACGACAACCCGTACAACTACACGAGTCACCCCAGAATTCATCTAAATCCATAATAACCTCTGTATCTTTGCTACGCTGCTTCAAATCTAACGTATGAACACCTTCAATTTTATCACAAACACGAATACAACGAGTACAAAGTATGCAACGATTCCTATCTATAACCAAAAAATCATGAGACGAATCAATAGGCTCACGCGTAAAATGCCTCTCAAATGGCACATGATCTACACCTAACTGATTAGCCAAAGCTTGTAGTTCACAATGATCATTTGCAACACAAACCGCACACATATGAACACGCTCAGACATAAGAAGCTGAACAGCCATTTTACGATACCTCTTCAACCGTTCAGAATTAGTAGTAACATCCATACCCGGATTTACCTGCGTAGTACACGCCGTAAAAAGCTTAGGAGAACCCGTAACTTCTACTAAACACAAACGACAGCCGCCATAAGGAGTTAAACCTTCTAAATCACAAAGAGTGGGAATTAATATACCATTATCCTTAGCTGCTTTTAATATAGTTGTACCATCTGGAACGGAAACTTGAACGCCGTCAATTTTTAAAGAAACCATAGAAACTTCTGTCAATCTTACTCCTCCCCCTGTTCATTTCTAAAGCAAACCCCTGCTTTACATTTCTTATCAACAATATGTTCAAGATATTCTTCCCGAAAATACCTAAGAGTTGTTAGAATAGGATTAGGTGCTGTCTGCCCTAAACCACATAAACTAGCATTTATAATGTACTCACTTGCCTTCTCCAAAACATCAATATCATTTAACTCGCCCTTACCAGACGTAATTTTATCAAAAATCTCTTTAACACGCGCAAGACCCGATCTACACGGCGTACACTTACCACAAGACTCCTCTATACAAAAATCAGTAAAATAACGCGCCGTATCCACCATACAGGAATCCTCATTTAGCACCACTATACCACCTGAACCCATAATAGCACCAACACTCTTCAACGAATCATAATCAATCTGCGCCTCCAAAACACTCTCAGGCAAACAACCACCCGACGGCCCCCCAACAAGAACAGCCTTAAACTTTTTACCACTCGGAATCCCACCACCTATATCATAAACTATCTCACGCAAAGTAATACCCATAGGCACCTCGATTAAACCAGGATTATTAATCTCGCCTGTCAAAGAGAAACACTTAGTACCCGCACAGTTAGGCAAACCAAAACTTTTGAACCAAGTCCCACCATTTAAAACAATAAGCGGCACATTAGCCAAAGACTCAACATTTTGAATTAACGTAGGATTATTCCACAACCCCTGATTCGCAGGATACGGCGGCCTAGGACGTGGCTGCGCTCTACGCCCCTCAACAGAAACCAAAATAGCTGTTTCCTCTCCCGCAACAAACGCGCCCGCACCAAAACGCAACTCTAAATCAAACCTGTGCGTGGTTCCCAAAATGTTATCCCCTAACAAATTAATCTCCTTCGCCTGAGCAATAGCCTTCTGCAAAGCCTCAATAGCTAAAGGATACTCAGAACGAATGTACACATAACCCTTCTGTGCACCAATAGCATAACCAGCAATAATCATCCCCTCTATAACCGCATGAGGATCAGCCTCTGCAAGCGTACGATTCGCAAAAACTCCAGGATCACCCTCATCAAGATTAGCAACAATATACTTTGGCGTATTACTCGCCCTTGCAACAAGACTCCACTTTTGCCCCACAGGAAAACCTGCACCACCTCTACCACGCAAACCACTGCTAACAATCTCTTGTATTACACCCTGCGGAGTCATTGTCAAAAGACATTTCGCTAAAGCAAAATAACCACCAGTTGAAATATAATCCTGAACTCGCGTAGGATCAATTTTACCCGCATTCCTAAGAACTAAACGCTGCTGCTTCCGAAAATAACTTTCATTAACATACAAATACTTTTTAACCGGAACTCCTGAAACTATATGACTCTGAACAATTTCACGAACATTCTCAGGCGTCACCGACTGATAAAGATACTCCCCAGGATCAACAAGCACCGCAGGACCAACAGAACATGTACCCACACACCCTGTCCTAGCAACTTTACAAATATTCTCAACACCAAACTCTTTTACAGCATCCTCAAAAGCCTTAAGCACCTTAAACGCACCAAACGGCACACAACCACTTGAACAACAAATATTAATACGATACTTATAGGCTCTCTGAAACTCATTTTCCTCTTCAGCTACCCTTTGTATATCATTCAGATTCATCTTTTACACCTTCAAGTACATTTCTAATTTTCTCAATTACCAACTCTTTAGTAGCCTTACCAATAACTTGATCATCCAAAACAACCACTGGCGCCATTGCGCATGCTCCAATACAGCGTGTGCCTAGAAGTGACAATTTACCATCCGCTGTTGAGCCGCCTCTTTTAAGGTTAAACTCTTTCTCTATAGCAGCAACTATTTGCTCTACACCTTTTACGTAGCAGGCAGTTCCTAGACAAGCGGTAACTATGTGTTGTCCTGGTTTTCTCATTTTGAAGAAACTGTAAAATGTAGTTACCCCATAGACATGACTTGGTGGTAGGTTTAATGATCCTGCAATGTCCATGAGTAAGTTTCGGTCGAGGTATCCGTAAATTTCTTGTGCGCTGTGGAGTATTTCTAAAAGTGCACTTTCTTGGTAGTTGTGTTTTTTTAGAACTTTTTCGAGTCGTGTTCGTCGTATGTCATTTGTGGTCAAATAGGTGTTCTCCTTAAGATTTAAGTTTAAAGGAACTTGTTACACGTTGGCTTTATGTGTTTTTGCTAGTTGATAGTGTTGTTATGATAGATGTATTGTTGACTGTTTGGTACATTTGATGTGCATTATGTTTTTGCTATTTTAATGTTTAAAGTGGTTTTTTTGTTATTTTTGATTTTAGTGGGAACTCTTATCTAATAGGTACATTACTCAAATGCAAATAGCTTCATTAACTGAGAGGGCGTGAGGTGGTTAGCGGTAATTATTGGAACGAAAAAATTGAGACTTTGCCACGTGAAGAAATTCAAAAGCTCCAGTTACCGAAGCTCAAAGAGCAAGTGGAATACTGCTATAGTAATAGTGTTTTTTACCGTAAAAAATTTGATAACATAGGTTTAAAACTTGAAAGTATTCAAACATTTGAGGATTTTGGAAAAATTCCTTTTACGGTAAAGGCGGATTTAAAGCAATTTTCCGAGTTTGCAACACAATACCAAATAAACCTAGACCAACCCAGAATGCTTGATACTTTTCTTATACAAGTAGAATTAACTAAACAAGCCCAAACGAGCACGCGGCTTGACTTAAAACAGTTACAGCAAATGTACAGCACAGAATATACATAACAACAGGTTTATCTGCTGAAATAGAAATACTAAAACCAAACAAGTTACCGCGTTCAGATGGAAAAACAAAAAAGTAGTAACATGCGAAAAGGTAAAATGTAAAGGAACTATGCGTATGACTTCCAAAATTACCCTAAACAAACCCGGCAGTTTTCTGCTCCTAAACGGTGATGAAGCAGTTGCACGAGGCGCCGTAGAGGCAGACATAAAAGTTGCTGCAGCATACCCTGGGACTCCCTCAACAGAAATTCTAGCAACTTTATCAAAAGCTGCTAAACCTTTGAATTTTTATGCTGAGTGGAGCGTAAATGAGATAGTTTCAGCAGAGATAGCCGCTGGTGCAGCTATGACGGGTGCTAGAGCTTTGGTTTCTATGAAGCATGTTGGACTAAATGTAGCCTCCGATGCTGTTATGACTCTTGCATATACAGGCACTGAAGGTGGTCTTGTAATAGTAGTCTGTGATGACCCTGCTTTGCATAGTAGCCAAAATGAGCAAGATACACGATATTTTGCTGTACACTCAAAATTGCCATTACTTGACGCTGGAAACCCCCAAGAAGCTTTAAACATGACCAGAGAAGCTTTCTGTATAAGCGAGAATCTTGGTCTTCCTGTAATTTTGCGTTTAACTACACGTGTAGCTCATGGAAAAGCTAAAGTGCAAATTGGTGCTTTCCAAAAACTTGAACGTGATATATCTTTTGATAAAAACGTTTCTCGTTGGGTAATGGTGCCTACTAATGCTTTTCGTCAACATTACGTTTTAGAGGAAAAATTAGTTAAAGCAAAACAACTCTCTGAAACTTCTATATTTAACCAAGTTGAAGATAACAACTCTGAAATTGGCATAATAGGCAGCGGCGTAGGCTACTATTACGCTCGCAGCGTGTTAGATACCAAAAAGTTTTCTTGGCTAAAACTCGGCTTCATACACCCCTTCCCTTCAGAGCTTGTAGCAGAATTTGCATCTAAAGTAAAACAGCTTATAGTAATAGAAGAACTACGTCCATACATTGAAGAATGCCTTCAACGATTAAACATTAACGTAACTGGAAAAACCATCCTAGGCCTTAGCGAAGTAGGCGAATACAACCCTGATAAAATTCGTGAAGCTTTTGCAAAACTAGGTCTAACTGAAAAAAACCCTGCGCCAACAGTGGTTATTTCAGGGTTGCAACCCCGTCCTCCAAATCTTTGTCCTGGTTGTACTCATAGAGCTTTCTATTATGCTCTAAACTCTACTCATCAACATGTGGTCTGTGATAGTAGTAAATGTATTGGTTGCGGGACTTGTGAAAAAGTATGTTCCTTTAATAAAGCGCAGGTTTCTAATCCTGCTAAGTCAAGAATCCATGTTACACATGTTAATGATGATGGTATGAGTAGAGTTGCGGTTACCTGTCAAATGTGTCCCAATGCGCCTTGTGTGTCTTCCTGTAAAAGTGGGGCTCTTTCTAAATCAGTTGTAACAGGCATAATCTCTGTGGATGAAAGCAAATGTACCGGTTGTGGTTTATGTGTTAAAGCCTGTTTGTATAATGCTATAGTTTTTGATTCAGACAAACGTAAAGTTTTCATGTGTGATACCTGTCAGGGAGAGCCTGTATGTGTTAAGAATTGTCCCAAAGCTGCTCTAACTTTAGTAGGTAGATCAGATGATAAAATCGTTGCGGGGGATATAGGTTGTTACACGCTTGGGTTTTTGCCTCCTCTAAATACTGTTCAAACTTGCCTTTGTATGGGTGGAGGTATTTCACAGGCTGCAGGTATGATTCATGCTGGTGTTAAAGGTAAAGTGTTTGCTGTTCTTGGAGATTCTACATTTTTCCATGGTGGTATGCCTGGATTGTTAAATATTGCGTATAATCGGGCTAATGTTTGTGTTATTATATTGGATAATCGTATAGTAGCCATGACGGGTCATCAGCCTACGCCTGCTTCTGGACAAACAGCCATGGGCGATGTTGCTAAAAGCGTAAGTATATCTGAAATTGTGAAAAGTGTTGGTATAGATAAAATAGCAATTGTTGACCCCTACAACGTTAAAGCAACCGTAGAGGCTATTCGCGAAACCCTAACACATGATGAACCATGTGTTATAATTGCAGAAAGATCATGCCCTCTCTTAACTCAACGAGACATACCCTATGAAATTACCGAAAAATGTCGCTTCTGCGACTTGTGCTTCTCACGTTTCAGCTGCCCTGCTATCACCAAAACAGACAACAATAACACTAGTGATGATAGCGGCGGCGAAAAAAGCGGTGGACGAGTGGAAATTGATTCATCGCTATGTAATGGGTGTGGTGTGTGTGCAAGTATTTGTCCACATGATGCTATTTCAAGGAGGAAAATTTAGATGAGTCTTAACTTTGTTTTTGCAGGTGTTGGTGGCCAGGGCATTGTAGTTTTAAGTGATATTTTCTGTGAAGCTGCCATGCTAGATGGATTTGATGTAACTAAAGCGGAAATCCACGGTATGGCACAACGTGGAGGTTCTATAACGGCTTTTGCTAGAATAAGTAAAAAAGTTGAATCTCCACTGTTTGAAACAGGAAAAGCTGATGCAATCATAGGTTTTGAACTTTTAGAAACTACACGAGCCTTACATATGTTAAAACCAGACGGTACGGTAATAGTAAACACAAAATATTTGCAGCCAAACAATTTTTCAAAAAATATGCAGCCTAAAACTCGTTTAGAACTTTTAAGTATAATAAAAAATTCTGCGGCAAATACTTATGAAGTAAATGCTTCAGATATAGCAAACCAATTAGGCAACAACCTAACAGTAAACACAATACTATTAGGCGCATTATCTGCATTGCCCAACATGTCTATAAAACGTGAATCTTTCGAAAAAGCAATGGCAACTAATCTAAAAGAAAAATATTTACAAATAAACATACAAGCATTCGAACTTGGTCGACAAAGTGTCCTAAAATAACATGTGTTAGTACGCTTTAATATGAATGCCTTAAACTTTACCGTTTAAATTGGTAAAAGACTCTTTTTTATTTGGTTATTTTAGGTTGTAGGCTTTTTTAGATAGTACCCACGTTTTTATGCTCGATAGGTTTTTATTAGCGTATGGTTTTTACATGCGCTTATATCTAAAGGATGATAGAAATGGCCTTTCAAAAAGGAGATTTTATACTAATTGATTATACTGGAAAAGTAAAGGAAACAGATGAAATTTTTGACACCACATATGAAGAAGTAGCAAAGAAAGATAATCTTCATAGAGAGGGTGATATGTATGAGCCTAAGCTTGTTGTTTTAGGTGAAGGTTGGGTTTTAAAAGCTTTAGATGATGCACTTTTAGAAATGGATCTTGATAAAGAGTCAACAGTTGAAATTTCTTCAGACAAAGCTTTTGGGCAAAGAGATCCAGAAAAAATTAAACGAGTGCCTCTGCGACAATTATTAGCAAAAGAGATAAACCCAATTATTGGTGCTCGTGTTGAATATCAAGGTAAAATGGCGGTAATCCGCGCTGTAGGCGCCGGACGTGTTCTTCTTGACTTCAACCCACCATTAGCTGGAAGAACTCTTGTCTATACTGTTATAATTAAAAAGAAACTGGCTAGTAGTGAAGAAAAAATTTTATCTATTCTACACAGACGTGTTCCAGTAGTTGAACAGGACCATTTCAAAGTTGCCATAAAAGATGATGCCTTAACAATTGATATGCCAGAGGACACCTTCTATGTTGAAGGCATACAAATTGCAAAACGCGGCATCGCCATGGACATACAAAAATATTTACCAAACCTTACACAAACACAATTCGTTGAAACCTTTAAAGCAGAACCAAAACCAGTCGACATAATGCCACCAACAGTTGGACCCAATATAGCTCCAATATCTGAATTAGCTGATACATCTGCTTCAACAGATGAAGCAAGTCTTGTTGAATCCCCTGCAGATACTGCAACATCTGAAAGTCCCGCTGAACCAGCTTCGGTAACAGAAGAAACAAACGCTTAACATACAAATAAGCGTTTAACACTTCATTTTTATAAAAAATCTGGATATTTGACACGTTACAGATGTGCAAAAACTAGTTTTTGTCCATTATAATACGGCTATATGAGTACTGTTTTATACTCGTGTTGTGTATGGTTTGGTGTGTTGGATTTCAAATTTTAACACATGTGATGGGCAGCAAATAATTTGCTTGTTGTGCGTTTGTTAGGTTTGGAAGAACAAAGAGCGGCACAGTTGTACTCGTTTTTGAGTAATAATGCTTATAAAAGCGTACGCTTTTTTGAGTTTGTACTCAAACGTGAAAAACCATGATAGATTTAACCGTTAATAACGCAACTGCAAAAAGAACACACAAACTAGCCGCTTTAATGCTTGGAGTTGTAGCAGGCGTTATAGCAATCTTTGTTGAAAGAGCAGATTTTGCAGTGTCCAGTAATTATTTAGGATACGTAAACTCTTACACGTGGTTACTTGTTTCTGCACTTTTGTTTGGTTTTTGGGGGGCAATTATAACCACGGAAATCCAAGCACTAATTGGACTAGTCGCTTATACAAGTCCATTATCGATAGTTTGGCCGTTTATAAATTTAATTTTTGCTTTAGGCGTAGGAGCTGTAGCTGTAGGTTTTTCTAAATTTCGCCCAAACGCAAAAGACAGTACTAAACTTTTGGCAATGAGTGGTACATGTGCATTGCTTGATATTCCTTTAGTTTATCTTGTAATGATGGTATTTCTACCAATGTTAATAGGAGTTCCAATGCATTATATGGCATATCTGGCAGCATTACCAATATACATAGTGTTACAACTTGTGCTTTCAACGTTTTTGGCTTACAGTATTATTAAAGCATTGAAACGTTCTAAAATCGTGAGACAGTAATAAAAATGGCGACAAAAGCAAGAAACAGTGACGAAATTGGCGCCTTTTTTAGCAAATTTGTTGCTGGAGAAAATTTAACTCAACATGAGGCACATATAGTTGCATCTAGAATTTTTTCGTCTCTAACTAATGAAGAGCAAGATAGTTTTGCATTAGTAACAGCGTTTTTTGGGGCTTTAACAGTAAAAAAACCCTGTGTTGATGAGCTAGTTGGGACTGCTAAGGCTATGGAAGAAACAAAAACGGTTAATTTTTGTTTTAATGTCAATAGTCCTGTGGTTACTGCTGGTGGGACTGGTGGTGATACTTTTCATACTATAAATATTACAACTCCTGCTATTTTAGTGGCTGCGTCTGCTGGTGCTTTTGCGGTGAAGAGTGGGTCTAAGTCGTTTTCTTCAAGGACTGGTTGTATTGATGTGGCTGAAGCGTTAGGTATTAATGTGCATATGTCCACGGGTAGAGTGGAGGAGTGTGTGGAGGGTGTTGGAACGGCAATTTGGGCTTCAGAGGGGGTGTATCCGTGGATGAATTCTTTAATATCTTTGGGTTCGAGGCCTTCTATGCGTCAGTTGTTGCCTTTTTTTTATTCGTTGAGACTTGTGATTGCTACAGCGTTGAATCCTTTTTCGCTTAAGCGGCAGGTGAGGGGTGTTAGTGGGCCTTTTACGGAGTTGGTTTCAAATGTTTTAGGTGCGTGTGGTTATGAGCGGGCGTTTGTTGTTCTTGGGTATGGTGGGACAGAGAAAATAAGAATTGATGAGTTTTCTTCTTTGGGTAGAAATGTTGTGTCAGAGTTGAAAACAAATGGTGATGTTGAAACGTTTGATGTTTATCCTGAGGATGTAGGGGTAAAGAGGGGAAAGTTACGAGAAATTGTTGCTAGGAAGTCTCATAAAGAGAATGCTAAAGTTGTAGCGCGGGTTTTGGCTGGTAGCGATGTGAGTTCTTGTAGGGATATTGTTTTGTTAAATGCTGCGGCAATACTTTCTTTGTCAGATGTGTGTCATGATTTGCGTGATGGCTATGAGCTTGCTAAACAGGCTGTTGATGAGGGGCGTGCGTTAGCAAAGTTTGAGCAGTTAGTACAGTTTTCAAATGATAAAAACGCGTTAATTTGATTGGGTGTTAAGGTATGTCAGAGTATAATGATAGTGATGATAATGTTGAGTTGAGAATTAGTTTTGGTAGAGGTAATTTAGAGAAGCTCTATAAAGCAAAGGGACTCTTTGAGCAAGATTCGAACCATGAGGTTGGTATGGATGTTTTTATAGATACACTTGTGGAGGCTTTTCTTTCTTACAGGAATTTGAGAGGTGCAACAGAAAGTCAACTACTTCAAAGGATTGCGTCTAAAAATAATGAGTCAACTATTTAACAGTAAACCATACAATTAGTATATCTTCAATTTGGTTTATGCTTTTAAATTCCATGTGAGCTGCGTTTTTTGCTTTAAGAAATCCTGTACCTTCTACTAGTGTTGGTGCTTGCCGTCCTCCCCAAATGGTAGGCATTATCCATACAAATAACTCGTTTACAAGTTTTTGTTCAAAAAAGCTCCAGCGTACTTCGCCGCCGCCTTCAATTAGCACTCGTTTGACACCGCGTTTTGCTAGTTCAGTTAATAACTCTTTTAGGTCAATTTTTTTTTGGTTTGAGGAATACGTTATGTCTACATTTTTGTTTTTAAATAGGTCGATTTTGTTTTCTGGCGCATTTTTAGTGACAGCGATTAATGTTGGTGCTTTTTTTGTGTTTAAAATTTTTGCGTTTATAGGCGTTTGTGCTTGACTGTCTAGTATTACTCTAAGAGGGGTTTTGCCTTTAGCGTTTCGTACTGTAAGTGTTGGGTTGTCTGCTAATACGGTTTTTGCTCCGATTATTATGGCATCAACGCTAGCGCGGATTTCATGTAATATTTGTACATGTTGAGGTTTCATGTACTGTGAGAATTCGCGACCTTTACGGTTAGCAGGAGCTATTTTCCCATCTGTACTCATAAAGCCGCCAACTATAACGTGAATGCCTTCCATTTTTAAACCTCTGTTATTATTATGTATTAAGTGTATTTTTAATACTACAGTGTACACGATATAATTAGTTACTGTTTTATTCAATTATTATTGTTTGTTTTATGTTGTTGTTAATCGATGACTTTTGTTGCTTTTGCAACTGCTTTACACGTTTCATAGTTAGGTTGTAATTTATGTAAAATTGTGTAGCGTTCAGGACGTATGGTTGGAGCTTTTTCTAGAGCTTTTATTATGTCTTCGTCTTTTACGCCTAATTCTTTAGCTGTTGTGGGTGCTTTTATTTGTTTTAGGGTGTCTCTGATTTCTTCCCAGTTTGTTTCATGTAGAAAAGCTGTTAGTATTGTGCCTATGCCTACTTGTTCTCCGTGCATGGCGCAGTTGGGGCTGATTACGTTTAATGCGTGGCTAAATAGGTGTTCTGAGCCGCTGCAGGGTCTGCTACTTCCTGCGATGCTCATAGCTACACCGCAACTGATTAGGGCTTCAAGTTGTATGTGTATGCCATTTATGTTTCCTTGTTGTATTTGTGAGGCGTTTTTTGTGATGAGTTTTGCGCTCATTTCTGCCATGCTTGCTGAGTATTGTCCGTGATATTCTTGTTTTTCTATGTGGGCAAGGTGCCAGTCTTTTACGGCGGTGTATTTGGAAATTATGTCTCCGCAGCCGCTTATAACTGAGCGCCATGGGGCTTGTGAGATTATGCCTATATCAGCAATTATGGCGAGGGGTGCTTGGGTCATTATTGAGTAGGATTTGTTTGGTTCTTTAATTGAAACTATGGGGCTGGCTATGCCGTCGTGGGAGATTGTTGTTGGTATGCTTATAAATGGTATGTTTTGTTTGTAACTGTTTATTTTGGTTATGTCAATTATTGTTCCTCCACCGATGCCTAAGAGTATTTGTGGTTTTAATGTGCTGATTTGTTTTTCTATGGCGGCAATGTTTTCTTGAGGTGAGGTTAGTAGTGGTGTTTGTATAAATATTGTGTGTGTGTTTATTTTTGCTTGTTTTAGGTGTTCTTGGACTTGTTTGCCTGCGGCAGTGTAGCTTTTGTTGCCTGTGATTATAAGTGCGGGGCCTTTGAGGTTTAGTCTTTGTGTGACTTCTGTAATTCTGTTTAGAACGTTGTTTCCAACGATTACTTCGCGTGGAAGTTGCATGTAATGGTAGGATAATGTCAAGTTTGTTCACGTTATGTTTAGGTGGATCATTATATGTTTTGGTTTTTGGTGTTTAAACTTTTTTGATTTAAACAGGTGATAGCTATGTCTTTGTTTATGCTTACCATAATATTAATTAGTCTGTCAGAAAAATATCATCTTGTTACTTCCTACGTTTAATAATACTGTTCAAATATCAATTTTAGGGAGAAAATAATCTATGTCATTACAAAATAACAATGTTGCTAGCGAATTAGTCCTTAAAGGAACAACAACTATAGGTGTTGTCTGTACAGACGGTGTAATTCTTGCCTCAGATACTCGTGTAACTATGGGGTATTATATTGCTCATAAATTTGGAAAAAAAGTCTACAAAGTAGACGAACATTTAGGCATGACCATAGCTGGAACCGTTGCGGATGCTCAAAAAGTAGTTGACATTTTAACTGCAAACGCGAAGCTTTACAAAATTAACATGCACCGTCCCATGCCTGTTCTTGCTGCAGCACGTCTAGTCGCAAACATTCTTTTCAACAACCGATATGTTCCCCTCTCAACCCAAGTCCTAGTTGGTGGCGTTGATGAGTCAGGTCCTCACGTTTTTAATTTAGACCCCTATGGAAGTTTAATGGAGGAGAAATCTGTTTCAACAGGCTCAGGCTCTCCCGTAGCTTATGGTATATTGGAAGATAAATATCGTGAAGGTTTGACAATTAAGGAAATGCTGCCTACAATTGCCAAAGCGGTAAACGCTGCTATGAAACGTGATGTTGCTAGCGGTAATAGTTACAATATTACTGTAATTGACGCTAACGGATACAAAGAATTAACTGAGCAAGAAAAACAAGCACTTTTTTAAATTTTGGAAGTTAAAGAATTGGTTAAAACTCAACAAGACAAAGACAAACTAGAAATATCCCGCTATATTTTGGAACACGTTCCACGAGAAGCAGAGGTTACTAGAATTGAATATGAAGGACCCATGCTCTCTGTTTACACTAAAAAACCTGAACTACTTGTTGAGCAAAGCAGCGTAATCGCAGAAATAGTTAGTGTCATACGAAAAAGAATAGTCGTACGCCCCGACCCCTCCGTACGCTTATCAGAAGTAGAAGCAGAAAAAATCACACGCGAACTAATAACCGCCGACGCTGAAGTTACCGATATAAATTTTGACCCAAGCCTAGGCGAAATAATTATAGAAACAAAAAAACCCGGTTTAGTCATAGGAAAAAACGGCGCACTTCTCCAAGAAATCATAAAAAAAACAAAATGGCGCCCCCATGTCCTACGCAGCCCTCCTATTAAATCAAAAATAGTAACCCACATGCGCCATTACTTACACTCTGAAAGTAAGGAACGAGAAAGAATCCTGCGCAACGTAGGAGAACGCATTTTCCGACCAAAAACCTACGACGTAGGAGAAATACGCCTAACCGTTTTAGGCGGATCACAAGAAGTAGGTCGCTCAGCTTTCCTAGTACAAACACGCGAAAGCAGTGTACTTTTAGACTGCGGTATAAACCCTGGGTCTAACAGACCATTTGAGTCTTTTCCAAGATTTGACTCTCCAGAATTCCAAATAGACAACCTAGACGCCGTAGTAATAAGCCACGCACATCTTGACCATTGTGGTCTTGTACCTTTCCTCTATAAATACGGTTATGACGGACCATTATATTGCTCTGCTCCAACATCAAACTTGATGACCATGCTACAAATGGACTATCTAGATGTTGCAAGTAAACAGGGCATTACACCTTTTTATGACCAAAAAGACGTACGCGAATGCGTCCTACACACAATACCCCTACGATTCGGCGTCGTAACCGACATAGCCCCCGACATACGCTTAACACTACACAACGCAGGACACATCCTAGGCTCATCAATGCTTCACCTCCACATAGGCGAAGGACTACACAATATAGTCTACACAGGAGACTACAAATTCGGAAGAACCTTCCTCCTAGAAGCCGCCACAACAGAATTCCCACGCATAGAAACAGTCATATCAGAATCCACATACGGCGGCACCGACGATTTCATGCCCTCAAGAATAGAAGCAGAAGAACACCTAGCAAAAATAATCAACCAAACACTTGAACGCAAAGGCAAAGTCCTAATACCCGTCCCAGCCGTAGGACGCGCACAAGAACTCATGCTAATAATAGCCGGATACATGAAAAACGGCATGATGAAAGAAGCCCCCGTCTTCATAGAAGGCATGATAAGCGAAGCCACAGCCATACACACCGCATACCCCGAATACCTAGGCCGAGAAGTACGCTACAGCATACTACACGAAGAAATAAACCCCTTCCAATCCGACTACTTCACCATAGTAGAACACCCAAGCGTACGCCAAAGCATCATAGAAGGAGAACCATGCATAGTCCTAGCCACCTCAGGCATGCTAGAAGGCGGACCAGTAATAGAATACTTTAAACACTGGGCAAACGACGAACGCAACACCATAATATTTGTAAGCTACCAAATAGAAGGCACCATGGGCAAACGCGTACAAAAAGGCATAAACGAAGTAACAATCATGGACAACGAAGGCAAAATAGCCGCTCTACAAGTAAAACTACAAACAGAAACAATAAACGGCTTCTCAGGACACTCAGATAGACGACAACTAGTAAACTATATAACACACCTAAAACCAAAACCCGAACGCGTAATAATAGTACACGGAGAAAAACAAAAAACCATAAACTTTGCCAATTTTTTAACAACAAAAGCCGACATAAACACCATAGCACCCGCCGTCATGGAAACCATACGACTACTATAAACCAAACATCATACCAACAAATTTTTTAAATCAGTTTTTAAACTGACACTTTTTCACGCCAAATCCTCACTTTTCTAGGACAAATAACAACCCGTTCCTCACCCAAACGCGCAATATCCCCCCCTATAGACTCCGCAAAAATATACAACTCATTAACCGCACTCTTAACAGCCTCAATACTCTTACTAGCCAAAGGAGTAATACGCAAAATCAAAATATTACCATCCTCCACCTCAGCCTTAATACCCTCTAAATCCAACGTATCTCTAAGAGGCATAGCCTTAAGATACATCATCTTATCCATAGCAAATTCTCTCAAACCTTCAACATCAAAAGGCGAATCAACAACAGGCAAACCATCTGCGTCCCCATCAGAAACACTACCATCAACAACGTCATCATCTTGAACTACAACATTTGCCCTTGGTACTTCTCCATTTTGCACTGATCCAGACACTGACTCCTGAACATCCTTAACCATTTGTTTCCCTACTACTGATGTTGCTACTGCTGATGGATTATCTTGGTTTTTTTGCTTGCGAAACAGATCAAAGGATGGCATTACTTAGCCTCACTAAAAATATAATCAAATTGCAACAGTTAAGCATTTCTTAAAACCAAACCAGAAAAACAAACACCAACCCCGCTAAACACTGCAACAACAACAAAACTACAACAGTATACCACCCACAAAATTCGCATTTTTCCTTAAATACAATTTTGAAACATGATACTTACATGTTAAACAGTTATTTTTCTATCTATTTTGGTTTAAGAATCGCCGTGGTAAAATTGTCTTTTTGAAGGTATGTTTGTGCAGTGTTTAGTATGTCTGTGGTAGTGATGTTTTTGATTTTGTTTAAGTAGTTGATAAGGGATTTTTCGTGGTTAAATTGGATTTCCATGTATGCTAAAATGTCTTGACATGTATTTGGATTGTCTATTCCTCTAAGATAGTCACTTAGTATTAGTTTTTTGTTACGTTCTAACTCTTCCTCTGAAACTTTTTCGTTTCGCAGTTTAGCGATTTCATCAAAAATTATTTTTTGTGTTTTGTCTACATTTGAATTTTTAACTACACAACATACACTCAGATAACCAAAGTCTAAACCATTAATATGCGCTGTAGCCACATCATACGTTAAAGCTCTTTTTTCACGAAGCTCTACAAACAAACGCGAACTAGTACCCCCACTTAAAATCATACTAATTAAATCAAGCTTTGGATCATCAACATTTTTAGTGCTGACCGTTTTAACACCTAAATTTAGATACGCCTGCGTAATACCCTGCTTCTCTTTGACCACTTTTATAGGCGATGATGTGGAGACTTTTTGCGGATAAAAATGCCTAGTTAACTTTTGCTGCTTAGACTTATTATCCTCAAAAGGCTTGAGTACTTTCTGTATTTGATTGTTTGAGAGGTTACCTATGAGCATAAGTATCATATTTTGAGGACTATACGCTACTGTATGAACAGCTTTTAACTGTTGGAGACTTAATGTGCTTAAAGTTTTTGAATACCCCCCAACAGGTCGACTAATAGGATGTTTTTTAAAGAGATTTTTTAGCAGTAACTCATTAATTATAACAGTTGGATCATCTAAATACTCTGCAATTTCCTGAAGAATAATTTTTCGCTCTGAAACAAACTTTTCCTCATCAAAAAAATCATCAAACAACAACTCAAAAAGAACCTGCGACGCTTGCAACAAATTCTCGGGTAAAACATCAACAAAACTCATGGTATACTCATGATCTGTATAAAAATTCAAATTACCCCCATAATTCTCAACACTCCTAGACTTCTGAACACGCTCCTCCGAACCACCCGCAAGCATATGCTCCAAAAAATGCGCCACACCCGCCTCAGACTCCAACTCATCATTAGAACCAAACTCAACAGCTACAGACAACTGAACAGTATTTGCAGAAGGCTTAGGAAAATACAAAACCCGTAAACCATTACACAAAACACTCCGTTGCCAAACCAAACCCTTATACATAAACATAAAATAACAAAAAGACACTAAAAAACCTTCAACAAAATACACAAACAACAAAAACAGGGTTCTGTTTATTGTTGTGACAGTGTAATGATATTTTGTTATTTTTATGTATACTTCGGAAAGTTTTTAGCTACCCAATCTAACTTTATAGTTTACGCTTAACCTTGTGAATGTTGAATACGTGCCAGTGGAAGTCACTTTGGAGTTATACGCAGAAAAATCTGTAGTGATGCCTTTTTTTACTGGACATGTTTCTAGAGGATTATTACTCCATTTTATCCGGTTAGTTGACCCTGCAGCTTAGCGTTATTACATGAACTTGATGTCTCTAAACCTTACAGTGTAACCCCTATACATTTCAGAAGCAGTCACCGCACCGAAAACGGGGTGGTGTCATAAAGCATTTTAGTTTGAGTGGTGCATAATTATCATTGTAAGAGTTAATGTTCATGACATCAAAAACCCTAATAAAATGCCCATACTGTG